>ENA-UOOM01001388-UOOM01001388.1-fermentation-metagenome-genome-assembly--contig:-NODE-1388-length-23431-cov-85.270876_pt1 | contig 23431 bp, 16 predicted proteins | sample MGYA00245781_ERZ724031 | MGnify/ENA primary metagenome ERZ724031 (study PRJEB28704, sample SAMN03018317) | fermentation metagenome | biome: anthropogenic terrestrial biome; feature: soil... | reverse complement strand
CCCTGCTCCCTGCTTCCCCTTTAAATCTAAACACATTCATATTGAGAATTGCTGCTAATTCTCTGTTTTCTTTCAGGATGTGTGAAAAACGAACATTTTTGAGATGGCTTTGATTCTTTCTGTCCATCTGGAGAATTTCTGGAATTCAAGGGAGTTCGTATCCTGTAAGCGCAAAATCGGTTATAACATGTATATCTCTTTTTTATCCAAATGGAGCGACATGATCGATATTATTCAAGTTAAAGACAAAACATCTCAAAAGCTATTCGTAGAATTTCAATTTCAGCTATACCAGGACAACCCACAATTTACACCTCCCTTCAAATCCGATATCTATGCGATGATGAACAAGAAAAAGCATCCTTTTTATGATCATTCCGAGTCTGATCATTTCCTGGCGTTCAAAGATGGCAAGGTGGTCGGAAAAATTGCCGCGCTGGAGAATAAACCGTTTAACAAATATCACCAGGTCAAAGACAGCGAGTTTTACCTGTTTGATTGTATTGACGACCAGGAAGTTGCCGACGCGCTGCTGACCACGGTAAAAGACTGGGCGAAAGCTCGTGGGCTCACCCGGATTGTGGGACCGAAAGGTTACGGTCCGTTGGATGGGTATGGCATCCAGGTGGAAGGATTTGAGCATCGCCAGATGATGAACATGATGAATTACAACTATCCCTATTATCAGCGCCTGGTCGAAAACTATGGGTTTGTAAAGGAAGTTGATTTCGTGTCCAGTTACCTTGCACCCCAGGAATATGTTTTGCCCGAAAAAATTAAGCGCGCTGTTGAAATCGTTAAAAAACGAGGGTCCATGCGCGTTATGAACTTCCGTGATAAGAAGCACATCATGGAATGGCGCTACAAGATCAAAGACGCTTACAACCGTGCCTTTGTGAATAACTGGGAATATTATCCCCTGAGCGACAGAGAACTCGAATACGCAGTCGATAATGCCATCCAGGTTGTCATCCCCGAATTGCTCCAGATCATCCTGAACAAGGATGACGACATTGTTGGATTTGTGTTGCCTTTTCCGGACGCTTCTGCCGCCATGCAGAAAAACAAGGGGAAACTCGGACCAATTGAAATAATCCGTTTGTTACGCGAACTGAAGACAACACAGTGGCTCGACTTTAACGGCATTGGCATCCTGCCCGAATATCAGGGTATGGGTGGGAACGCACTTTTGATCGATGCGCTTCTGACCGCAGCTCAACAGAACAAACGCTTTATCCACGCCGAACTGACCCAGGTCGCCGAAACAGCAGTCCAGATGCGAAAAGACCTGGATAACCTCGGTGTAAAATACTATAAGAATCACAGAGTATACAAACTTGATATATAAGTGAATATCGTTTGGAATACAAATTTGGTCTGCTGTCAGATGAAAGTTATATAAGATTAGCTGGTTAAAAAAAAGAAGAGCGGGTGATGGGATTCGAACCCACGAATGTTAGCTTGGGAAGCTAATGCCTTACCACTTGGCAACACCCGCGTGTGGGCTCTATTTTACCTTGATTTTATAATTTTGAAAGAGCGCAATGGTAAAAAACAAATCTAAAGAAGCAGAAAAATTTGTTAAGGGCAGAGTGAATTCGTTTACTGCAGCCTTCCAGGGGCTGCGATACGTGCTGAAAACTCAGAAAAATGCCTGGATACACCTTGCAGCGACTGTGATTGTGCTGGGCGCGAGTACCTTTTTGCAGATCTCCCGTATGGAATGGATTGCCATTTTGCTGGTAATTGGGGTTGTCTGGACAGCTGAATTTCTGAATACCGCCCTGGAGGTGTTGGTCGATCTGACCAATCCGGAACTCCATCCCCTCGCAAAAATCAGTAAAGACGTTGGGGCTGCTTCGGTGTTGATTGCTGCCTTTTTGTCCGTGATCATTGGTATACTGATTTTTGCGCCAGCAATCGCAACAAAATTCGGGTTATTTTCACTGTTTGAATAATCTTTGGTGTTGTAAAAGACAAATTATTCTATATACTTAGGAAAATTATGGAGGAAGAAATGATAGAAGAACCAATTAATGTTACTGATGAAGCTTTTGAGAAGGTTGTATTAGAAAACGAACTGCCTGTTATCGTCGATTTTTGGGCTCCCTGGTGCGGACCGTGCCGCATGGTCGCGCCGATACTCGACAAAGTTGCCAAAGAATATGCCGGCAAACTGGTCGTAGCCAAGGTGAACACTGATGAGTACCAGGAATATGCTGGGAAGTATGGTGTGCAAGGCATCCCAACCATGCTGATGATGAAGGATGGAAAAATTGTCCATCGACAGGTTGGCGCCTTGCCTGAACCAATGCTCAAAGATACGATCAACCAGTTTCTGGAGGTCTCTCAGGGATAGTTTTCATTTCTTCAAAAATGCAGGAGCCGCGCGAGCGGCTCCATTTTTAATTTCCAATAGTTTGTGTTCTCTTACGAACGATATCTGCTCCGAGACCCTGCAATTTATACTCAATCTTTTCATAGCCCCGGTCAATTTGACCAGCATTGCGTATAGTCGACTGCCCTTCAGCTGACAGGGCTGCCAGCACCAGGGCTATGCCTGCGCGAATATCCGGACTTTCAAGTTTTTCTGCAGTCAGTTTGGTCGGACCAATCACGATGCACCGGTGGGGATCACATAATACAATTTGAGCACCCATAGATACCAGCTTATCGATGAAAAACATTCTGCTGGGGTACATCCAGTCGTGGAACAGAATCGTTCCTTTAACCTGGGTGGCAATCACGATCGCGATGCTCATCAGGTCGGTGGGGAAGGCAGGCCAGGGCATGACGCTAATTTCCGGGATTGCGTTACCGAGGTCTGGTTTGATTTCGAGTTTTTGTTCTGCGGGCACGATGATGTCATCGCCATCAAAGATCATCCCGACGCCGAGTTTCTGCAGCACGAGCTGGATCATCCTCAAGTGTTCAACACCAGCGTCTTTGATTCGAATCTCACCGCCAGTGACAACCGCGGCGCCTACATAACTGATCACTTCCAGATAGTCAGGTCCGATTGTAAATTCAGCACCGTGCAAGCGGTCAACCCCTTCGATCTCGAGGACGTTCGAGCCTATATTGTCGATTTTAGCTCCCATGGCGTTTAAAAGGTGGCAAAGCTCCTGAATATGCGGTTCAGAAGCCGCATTTCGGATATGCGTGGTTCCTTTAGCCAATACAGCCGCCATGATCGTGTTTTCAGTCGCGGTGACACTGGCTTCATCCAGGAGGATATCCGCTCCAACCAGACCCTGTGTTGAAAACCTGAATACATCGTTAAAAGAAAAATCTGCGCCAAGCTTTTCGAGTGCCAGGATGTGGGTATCCACTCGTCGGCGACCGATCACGTCACCACCAGGTGGTGGCAGCGTCAGATTTCCGAATCGGGTTACCATCGGACCAGCCAACAGGATCGAAGCTCTGATCTGCCGGCACAGGTCGGGATCGAGGTCCCCTGGTCTGATTTCATCCGCCTGGAATGTCCAGGCAGATGATTGTGTGTCTCTTTCAATTTTCATTCCCAGGCTTTGAAGTAGTTTCCCCATTGTACGGGTATCTTCAATGTCGGGCATGTTTTTAAGGACTACCGGTTCTTCAGTTAACAGTGTAGCAGCCATCATCGGCAGGGCAGCATTTTTGTTCCCTGAAGGGCGCATGGTTCCGTGAAGGGGCTTGCCACCTTGAATGATGAATTTATCCATAAATTTATGCCACCTTTGGACCTGAAGCGGGAACTTCCGGTCCAACATCGGACTCATACTTCCTGAAGTTGTTTACAAACTTCGCCGCGAGTGCGTGAGCTTCAGTGTTGTATAGATATTTGTCTTCCCAGGAAAGTTCCGGGTTCAATACTTCATAGGGAACTCCTGGTACTGCATCCGGGATGGCGATATTGAAAATTGGGTGAACATGGGTGGGAACATCGTCGAGATCGCCTTTGAGTGCTGCAGAAATCATCGCACGGGTAAGGGGAAGTTTGATCCGCTCTCCGACACCGAAACCACCGCCAGACCAGCCGGTGTTGAGCAGCCAGACATTGGTTCCGTGCTCTTCCAGCCGCTTTGCCAGCAGACGGGCATAGACCGTCGGTTTGAGGGGCAGGAATGGAGCGCCGAAACATGTCGAGAAGGTTGCCTCGGGCTTGTCACCCAAGCCGCGTTCAGTGCCGGCTAATTTGGACGTGTACCCGCTCAGGAAATAGAACATTGCCTGTTCTTTAGTCAGCCTGGCTAAAGGAGGCATAACACCAAAGGCATCTGCGGTCAGGAAGAAGATGTTCCTGGGGTGTCCACCGGTACCGGACGGTTCATAATTGCTTATAAAGGTCAAAGGATAGGAAGCCCGGGTGTTTTCGGTAATGCTGTTATCGTCAAAGTCGGGATGATTGTTCGCATCCAGGGGAACGTTTTCCAGCAAGGCACCAAAACGGTTGATCGCAGACCACACCAGGGGCTCATATTTTGGATTCAGGCGAATCGTCTTCGCGTAGCAGCCGCCTTCAAAGTTAAAGATGCCCTTGTCGCTCCAACCATGCTCGTCATCACCAATTAACGCCCTGGCTTCATCGGAAGAAAGCGTGGTTTTGCCGGTACCACTCAAGCCAAAAAAGAGAGCAACATCACCATCTTCGCCGATATTGGCAGAACAATGTAAAGAAAGGACATCACGTTTAGGCAGAACATAGTTCATCAGCGTGAAAACAGATTTTTTCAACTCGCCTGCGTATTTGGTATTGCCGATTAACACGAGCTTTTCATCGAAACTCATTGCCACCACTGCCGGAGAACGCAACTGATCGGTTTCGGGATCACCGACAAATTTTGAACATACCAGGAGGGTGAAATCGGGATCAACATGGGGTTGGTCGCTGTCGATCGCGATGAACATATTTGCGGCAGCAAGACTTTGCCATGCAAGGTCTGTGATCAACCGGATCCTGATCGAGTTCTCAGGATCTGCTCCTGCCAAAACATCACGAACATAGAGCCGGAGAGGCAACATCGTGTTGACCATTTTGTTTTTAAGATGTTCAAATTGTTCCTGTGTGCGCGGTTCAGTGCCTGAGGCAAACCACAGATCCGGATCGTTGTTTTCGATGATATATTTGTCGTTAGGTGAGCGACCGGTAAACGGTGAGGTGTTTACTACCAGCGCGCCGGTATCCGCAAGATTGGTTTCACCCCGGCACACTGATTCAGTCACCAGTTCCGGGATATTGAGGTTATATCTGACCTCCTTGACCTCTCCCAAGCCCAATTTGGTTAGTTCTGCTCTCAATACTTCCGTTACGTTATTCATGATTGTGTTTTGCTATCTCCTTTTATTGATTGTGAAAAAGTTTTTGTGCCGGTTTTCCATATATGGAAGATGAAAAATCCGACAGTTTTATCCATGGGAAAAAACCTCTTGAACTGACACCTTCAATCCACTCGCGATTTGCTATGGCGTCAAGATAAGAAGCATACCACTGGGTTTGTACCTGCAGGTTTACATTGGCGTTGTTGTATCTCGTGTCTGTTGCACTGATTAGCGGGTCATTTATTGACCCAGGCTCAATTGAAGCGGTCTGATACGAGGGCGCGTTTAATCCAATATACAGTGATTTGTTTTCATCATAGAGAGGGTAAACCAGGCTATCCAGATATTGGCTCGCATTTGCTATGGATTCTGAATCGGAGTCAATCAAAAGATAGAGTCCATCCACCTGCGAGTAAAACGAATAAGTCTGAGAGCCTGCATCGTTTATCGAATGAGCCAGGAGAACTTTGCCTTCGAAATATTGGTCTGCCTTTTCGAGCAAATCTTTCCAGATATCTTCGCTCGATTTAGGTGTGCCGTAGTTTTCTGCGACAGTTTCGATGACACCAGGGTAGCTCTCCCATGCGTCAGGACCTCCGAGGATCAGCTGTTCTGCCTGGATGTCCGTTCCCAGCTTAATCAAATGGGTAACTACCCGCTCATATTCGCTGTACCATTGCTGCCACCAAAGAGAGTTTTTGGACGTGTTTCTCCACCAGTTTGCCTCCAATCCTTCAAAATCAAGCTGCGGGTAAAGTGCTACCGTGAAACCAGCCTGCCTGGTCGCTGTGGCAATTCTTTCTATTTCCCGGGAGGGGATGGTCGATATAGGGTCCAGATCAATATGCGGAAGACCATCCAATTCAGTCACTATCCATGCCTGGCGTAATATCAACCAGTTAAATCCATTTTCTGCTAATTCGCTGACAACATTTTCATAAGAATCAACGTACTGAGATGAATAGGCAGGGTCAAGCTCTACCCCAACAAGCGTTTGTGCTCTGAGACTCACCGGGTTGTAACCGGAAGGGCTCAGATAGTCTGCCCCATTCATCTTCCAGGAAGAAACAACGTCATGGATCTCGTTGTGAGCTCCGATGAACATACTTCGGGTAGTGCTGCCCTCCGCTCCGATATTGCAATCTGAGAAGCGACAATAGCGGTATGCTATTTCGACTGGTTCAGATGAGACTGGAAAAAATGTGAGCATCCATTTTCCGTTTTGTGCAGGCCACATCGGAACAGGAGTGCTCCAGTAGCCATGGTTGAATTGCATATAGAGCTTATCTTCGGGTAAGGTGTCGTCCGGTGGTTGTACATAAAAAGTAGTTGGCGAGGCAGAAGCAGAACGCCAGCCTATAACGGTGTCCTGGACAACAACATCCTTATTCGGAACGATGAACTGGCGGATATTCCTGGTTCCGTTTTCATCCCGCTCAACATTGATCACAGCGTTACCCAACGTGTAGGCATAGCGCAAAAAACTGCCGGCATATGCTTTCACCTGGACTGAATAGGTGCCGTCGTTATTTTGGTTCATCAGGGGCATATTGACCGCCTGGACGCCGGATCCACTGACTTGATCTGACAGCGTCTGACCAAATTGCCGCAGATTCCCGGCAATACGCACAGGAGCGCTTTCAATGTCCCTGGGTGCAGTCAGGGTGAATGTTATGCTGATTTCTGGATTCGGGACCATGCGGACTATGGCAAGGGTGGACAACCTTTCAACAAGGTTGACCTCCTGTTGAAAAGACTGATGACTCCCGTCGATGGTCGAGGCAACCATGTTATGTTTGCCGATTGGTAAATCACGAAGGTAAAAACGACCGTTCATATCGGTCATGGTGGTTTTACCAGCTACGCTAATTAAGACATCCGGCAATGGTTCTTCTGTACGCACATCGGCAACGGCGCCATTCAGACTTGCGAGCTCACCTGTATAGTAATTATTGGTCCACCCTGCAATTGTATCTGTGATCACCAGGTTCTTTCTTACCACAACTTGCCTGAAGGGCACTTCGCTGCCGTCCGGGAGGAGTTCGTTAACCTGCATAGGCTGGAGCATGCTGTATCGGTATGAAACGGTTGCGCCTTCGGGAAGGAAAACTGAAAAATTGTAATTATTATTTTGATCCGGCGAGATCGTGTACCGTTCGATGTTGTAATCGAAACCGCTCATCAGGTCGAGCACATCAAAAGAAAGCAAGTCCTGGTCGGAAAATTTTGTTGTCGGAAAAACCCAGAACTCAACTTCGACAAGGTCCGTTTTCCCGATCTTTTCGGGATATTCGGGGGTAATTTCTGCTGATTGTGAGTCTTTTGGTTCGAAGCTCAGAGCACAGGATGATAAGAGCAAGCTACAAAAGCTAACCAGCAAAAAAAAACGCGACCCAAATCTGCTCGTTGCCATCAGTCCCCCATGGTTTTGTAACTATTTCGAATCTCGTCAAGGCTTTCAGCCAGGCTTCCCAGAACGCCATTGATAAACCTGGGGGAAGAATCGGTTCCAAACAGTTTACCCAGTTCCACGGCTTCATTAATACCTACTTTTAGTGGAGTTTTCCCATAAAAAGCCACTTCCCACAAAGCCATGCGCAGAATATTTCGATCAATCACCGCAATCTGATCGAGCGGCCATTCAGGAGCATGCTCGCTAATCAGGTTATCCAAAATTGTTGTGTTTTCGTGTACCCCCCTGATAAGCACCAGGGCAAAGTCGCGTTGAGTGTCATTTAACTCGTTATCCACCGACCGCAATTCCAGCACTTCTCCCATGGGGTGATCTGTGAGGTCCAGTTCGAATAACGTTTGTAAAGCTGCGACTCTTGCCTTTGTTCTTAATTTCATGATTATCTAAACTTCAACATCCACATCGGTGATATGTACATCGATCTTAGCAACTTCCATGCCAACCATTTCGGTTATCGCCCGATTTACCCTTTTTTGGATCTCTTCTGCCACCAGCCTCGCATTTTGATCGCTGCTGATTATCACAAACAGGTCCAGGTCAATCAAATCATCCTTGATTTCGATTTTGACTCCATCGGGGATCGACTTGCTCTCGGATAACCGGCTTACACCGGGAACGGAAAGGGTGGTCAGCCTGGCGATTGTGATCAAAACCGAAGGGGCAATAGTGGTTTTGCCCAGGTTCTTATCCATTTTGTCCCTCGTTGTCTCCGGGTAAATAACCGGTCTTCAGAATGGTGTATAACGCGATTTGATCATCGCTCATTTCGAGATTTGCGGCTTCTTTTCTGATCGTGTCAATAACCTTCTGATAATTCACACCTTCAGGCCAGCCTTCGTCAAAAGCATTAATTGGATCCGGATAACTGCCTGCCTGGTCAGAAATTTTGAAACCCAAGGATTCAAGGGCAGTGTCAAAGACCTCATCATGCTTCTCGAAAAGCGACATCCAGGCTCTTAGAATTACACCAACAAATCGCGGGTCGCTTTCAAACAGTCTGTCTGTTTCCCTGACCAGCAACTTTTTCGGTGCGGTCAATGGATTGCGAAACCCGCTGACTTTGACTTCAGTTTTTATTGTTTCTACCAATTCTTTGCGCAGGTTATCGGGATAGACAGAGAAATCTTCATAAATTGCCTCGATTATTTCTTCCCGAAACCAGGGCTCAATAAACACATTGATTGTGTGAAGAGGTTTTAACTCACTCATTATTCACTTCGCTTTCCTAGTCAATTTGACTCAATATTCATCGTCGTCAGCTTCGTCTTCTTCTTCTTCGACTTCCCAAAGACTTTCGGTATCCTCACCATCTTCATCCCAGTCTTCAAGCTCATCATCCCAGTCTGCAAGGTTTACGTCATCCTCAACAGGTTTATAGGTTAGGCAGCCTTCCGGTTTAATATCGACAGCCGCTGCAGCACAATGTCGGTCGTCAAGAAACTGGCAATCAAGGTAGTAACAGCGAATTTTTGTCATCGTTTACTCCATATTTTTCCTTAATAATTCGATGGCATTTTACCTTAGACCTGCATAACCGTAAAGCCGGGCAATTCATCACCCGGGTTTCACCCGGGCAGCTTCCATAACATTTGCCAGGTTTTCAAGCCTTGCCAATACACGACTCAACTCGCTGATGCCGGCGACCTCCAAAACCAGGTTGACCTTGACAATATGCTGCCTGGTTGTCAGGGATAAGTCAATCAGCCTCACAGGTTCGCTGGAAATGACACCGGAGATATCTGCCATTAATCCCTGGCGATCATACGCCGTGATCTGGATTGGTACCGGGTAGGTCTGTTCTGTAAAACCCCAGTCCACCTTGATGAGCCTCTCTGCGTCTTTCATCCTTAATGCGTTGGGGCAGTCCATCCTGTGGATGGTGACACCCCGACCCCGGGTGATATAGCCAACAATCGCATCTCCAGGCATGGGGTTGCAGCAGCGCGCGAAGTTGTGCATCATACTGGTCAGCCCCATAATGGTTATCGTGTCTCCTGCTTTTTGCTTCGCCGGGGCTTCTGGGATTAATTGGTCCTCTTGTTTGAGACTGTCGGCGTTAAGCTCTCCAACCCGGTTTACAAATTTCCCGATCGAGATATCAGCGCATCCGATGCCTACATACAAATCGTCAATTGTTTTCAAATTGAATGTGGGCAACAGCTGGGTCAGATCGACCCCGGGTAAGCCAAGCCTTTTCAGCTCTTTCTCAACCAATATCTTGCCGTGCTCGAGGTTTTCGGCACGATCCTGCTGTTTGAACCACTGTCTGATCTTTTGCCTGGATCGTGATGATCGTACCAAACCGAGGTTGGGGTTCAACCAGTCGCGGCTGGGTCCGCCTCGATTGACGGTCAGGATTTCAACCTGGTCGCCTGTTTTCAACGTGTAATCCAGGGTTACCAGTTTTCCGTTGATTTTGGCTCCACGACAGCGATGACCAATATCGGTGTGCACCTGGTAGGCAAAGTCGATTGGTGTGGAACCCTGGGGCAGGTCAACAACATCACCCTTTGGAGAGATTACATACACCCGGTCTTTGAATAGATCAGAGCGCATTCCTTCAACCAAATCCTGGTTATCTTCAATTTCCAGGCTCCAGGTGAGCAGGCTGCGCATCGAGCTTACCTTTTGTTCGTAGTTACCTGAAAAATGTTGTTTATTTTCCTTGTATCGCCAATGCGCAGCGATTCCATATTCCGCGTTTCGGTGCATCTCCCAGGTGCGTATCTGAACTTCAAGCGGTTTCCCATCTGAATATATTACAGCTGTGTGCAGGCTTTGATAGTTATTCGGCTTTTTGGCCGCGATGTAATCGTCGAATTCACCCGGGATAGGAGAGAAATGCATATGAATAATCCCCAAAACCTTATAACAGGTTTCGACATCATCAACAATGATGCGCACAGCCCGCAAATCACGGATACCATCAAAAGCTTTTTCCTTGCTTTGCATTTTTCGATAAATCGAGTAAATGTGCTTGGGGCGACCGCTGATTTTCGCCTTGACCTCAGACTTTTCCAGCAAACTGCCCAGGTCGAGGATAATTTTATCGACTTCCTCCAGCCGTTTTGTGCGCCTGGTGGTTAAATTTTCGGCAATTTCCTTATATTTTTCCGAGTTGGTGTAGCGAAAACCGAGGTCTTCCAATTCCCACTTGAACTGCCAGATTCCAAGCCGGTTGGCTATGGGCGCGAAAATGTCCAGTGTTTCCTGTGCAATTTTGCGCTGCCTGTCTGAGGGCAGGGCGTTGAGCGTGCGCATGTTGTGCAGACGGTCTGCCAGCATAATCACCACCACGCGCACATCATCGCCTATTGCCAAAAGCATCTTGCGGATTGTTTCAGCCAAATCGTCATCGATCCGGCTGGCATCTCCAGGAACGGCGTCCTTTAACGGTTTTCGTTCGTTCTCGTGCTGGTCTGCTCTTGATAAATAAGGCAAACTGGTGATGCGGGTAAGATCTTCAACAAAGCGGGTAATATTCTCGCCGAAATCCTTCTTCAGCGTGTTGACCGGCACACCACAATCGATGATCACATCCTGCAATAAAGCAGCAGTCACAATATCCGCCGTTGCTTCCATATCAAGCAAAATGAAAGCTACGCCTACCAGGTGTGAAAAGTAGGGCTGCCCGTTTGCCCTGGTTTGCCCGTGGTGAGCGTTTTCGGCAAAGCGATATGCCTTCTCGATCTGCTCCCGATCACCACGAGTGTAGACATCCGGTAGTTTGTTAAGGAATTGCTCAATTTCCATGATTCTCACTTAATTGTAAGCGATATCAGCTTGCCTGATCTCTACATATTATATAAGTCAATTTGAAATCATACCTGAACGATACAATCCCTTCGCAGCGGGGGGCGGGTGCAATCCCCAAAAAGTTGGATACAGGTCTTGAATAATGCTTTACTTAAGCACCTCCTTACTGTCAAACGATCGATCATAGCGCATCCTCTGCAAACATTCCTTTTCGACAGCGTCCAGGTTGCCAGTCAGGCTGTTTGCCAGCAATTTGCCAACGCCCGGACCAAGCATGAAACCTTGCCCGCACGTTCCGGCTGCGATTAAATATCCATCGAGACCTTCAACACCGCCGATGATTGGGTTTCCGTCTGGCGTCATCGGGTAAGTGCCCCGCCAGGTTCGCCGAACGCGTATATTCCCGAGAATGGGCATCAGTTCCACCAGCCGTCTGCACGATTGCGGCAAAAACGAACTTGTATTCTGGGTCAGATTTCCCCAGATTTGTGGCTCTGGCGTCAGGCAGAAGATAATCTTGCCTGTTGGATGCTGGTAAAAATAAAAATTGCTCGACCCCGGGCACTCCCTGATATCGACAACCATCGCGTCGAACATCGGCTGCACCGGTTCGGTGATACCGGCTTCGTGCGCGTCAGCTTCGATCGGGATGTCCACGCCGACCATTTGTGAGATCTGCCGCGACCATCCTCCAGCTGCGTTGATAAAGGTTTCGCACGAGTAACTGCCTCTGTTTGTCTTGATTTCCTGGACCTTGCTGCCCCGCGCGACAAGACCAGTGACCTGTTCATTAAATTGAAACTCCGCTCCGGCAGCTTGCGCATGTTTCCAGAAGGCGAAACAGGCTTTCAATGGCGAGGCGCTGCCATCTTCAGGCGAAAATGTGCCCCCAAGCAAACCATCCGGATTGAGTTGCGGCGCGATTTCAAGGTTTTCCTCTTTCCCCAGCCATTGAATGTTCAAGCCAAGTGCGCGTTGCTGGACCAGCAGATTCTTTAGCGTGTTTTCTATCTCGTCCGTATAGGCGACAAAATTATATCCGCCCGCCCGCCAGTCGATATCGTCACCGTATGTTTCTTTCCAGGTTGAAAAAATCTCGATCGAACTGCCGCACAGGTGAATTTTGGAAGGGTCAGAATGTGTCGCCCGCACCCCACCAATCGCGTGTTTGTTGGAAGCCTGTCCCTGGCTGGGCATTGCTTCTATCACCAAAACACTCAACCCGGCTTGTGCCAGGTACATCGCGGTCGGGGTTCCCAGCGAGCCAGCTCCGGCAATAATGACATCGTAAGTTTTGTTTTGGCTCATCGCATCTTCCCAGTTTCTTCTTTTGTATGCTCAATATAATCTTTGACCGGCACTTCCACGAAAGCCGGTCGCACCGGCGGATCAGTGACCTCCGTCAGGGGAATGCCTTCCGCAGCGAACATGCGTCTGATCAGGTTGAGGCAAGTCTTGCCTCCGCACGAGCCCATGCTCGCATGTGTGACCGCTTTGATCTGGTTGATATCCCTGACGCCCATCCGGATCAGGCGCCTGATCTCTCCGGCGGTAATGCGTTCACAACGGCATACAAAAGCCTCATCCTCCAGGTTTTCCGCCATCCGCGAGTCTGGTTCGAAGGCTCTCACCATGCTCGGTTGGATCACCCGAAAACCAGCCACCTGTTTTGCTATCGCGACCGGAACTTCAACACTCAACAATCGTGTGCCGTCCTTGTAGCCGGCAACTGTTTTGATCTTCTCGATTTTATACTTGCCGAGCGCGGCTCCGGCGGTATCGCTGACTTCAATTTCGTTACCAACTGCGATTTCCGCGTAATTTTGCTCCACCGGCAGGCTCACCAGCGCGGTCTGGCTGCGCTTGCGAAAATCCACCAGGCTGACCGCCAGACCAGGGCAAACCGCCACACAGCGACCGCAGGCAATGCATTCATCCGCCCGTTCTTCGTCAAAAAGAGGCATGTGGCGAATGTCAGCTTCGTCGATAAAGATCAGATCCTTCGGGCACACCTCAGAACAGGGGTTGCATGGGATTTCCTGGTTGCAATGAAAAACCGGAAAAACGCCGTCGAGTTTGCCGATATGCCGCTCCGGGACAACCACACCGGGTCTGGATTTGAGAATTTCTTCTGTTTCCAGCCACGCGGAAGGAATTTCGGCGATGTCTTTGCCCAGTTTCCTGGCGATTTCGTTGCCAACAATTTTTCCAGAAAAAATCGCCGCCGAGGCTTCCGCGATTTCGTTGGCATCTCCTGCCGCGTAAACCTCCATGCCAATTTCTTTCGCCACCCGCAGGAATTCATCAACCGGTTCCAAACCAACCGCGATCAGCAGGGTGTCGCAATCGTAAACTTTCTCGCTGCCGGCAATTGGTCTGAAATTTCCATCAACCCGGGCGATCACCACCGCCCCGACCCTTTCCTCACCCCTGGCTTCGATCACAGTATGCGAAGTAAAAATCGGCACGCCCGAACGCGCCAGCTTGTCTTTGTGCACCTTGTAGCCGCCGCATTCCGGGGCAGCTTCAACCAGCCCGGCAACATGAATCCCAGCCTGGATGGCGTGATAGCCGCCAATCAACCCGACGTTGCCGCCCCCGATGATAAACAGGTTTTCGCAGGGTTTCACCAGGTCGCGGTTCACCAGCGTCTGAAAAGCGCCCGCTCCATAAACCCCCGGAAGCGTGTTGCCAGCGAACGAAAGGCTGCGCTCTCTCGCGCCGGTCGCCACCAATAATATTTGTGGTTCTACATGGATATTTTCTTTCTGGTCGCGATAAACCCCGACAATATGGTCCTCAAAAACACCGGTCGCGGTTGAATTCGTCCAGATTTCAACACTGGGCAGCGCTTCCACCTCTTTCGCCAGTATTTTCGCGATCTCAACGCCCCTGGTTCCGGCATAAACAGCCTTGGTCGAACCAAAAAAACGGTGGGTTTGCAAAACCAGTTTCCCGCCCAGCTGGTTTTTGTCGTCGACCAAAAGCACCTTCGCTCCCAGTTTCCCCAGCTCAATCGCCGCCGAAAGCCCCGCCGGTCCGGCTCCGAGGATCAACACCTCGCATTCCTGCCGGCGTTGAAAGCTGTCCGCGCTGGGCAGGGGTTCAAAGCTTTCAGGCAGCCTGGGCAAACCATCCGCCGGTTCCACCCGCATGCCCTGCCTGACCGCCGTCATGCACGATTTAACCGGCAAACCATCGACCATCACCATGCACTGGGAACACTGCCCGTTCGCGCAAAAAATGCCCTGGGGGCTTTGGTCTTTGACGTGATGCCGAAATACCTGGATTTCCCCGGCAATCAGCGCCGAAGAGATCATTTCGTTTGGTTTTGCGTATAGTTGTTTGTCTTGCCAGTAGAAAGGGATTGTTGCCTTTTCTTCATCGATCAGGATTGGGTGAGATTTGATTCGATAATCGGTCATAAACTCCTCAAAAGGACTATTCAGATTGTTTCTTAATCTTACCACCAGAGTATAAACCCAATCCGTGTTAAACCCACAAGTCGCCGATCGCCGCGCGCGCCAACGCCTTGCGGAAGGTGGTTTTCCTCTCCGGACAAACCGGATTGCTGGCTTTGCCCCCTGCCAACACAATAAAAACGCCCAACCAGGCGTCACCTCCGCGATATTGAATTTCATTTGAAAAATTAGATCGGATTTTCCCTGAAAATTCGTCAAAATTGGGCGGGAAATTTCCCCCAATAAAAAATATTATGATATAATATGCACAATATCGAGTAAACCGTCATACTTTCGCCCAATCATGCATACTACAGCGGAGACCGGCGGAAATATGCACGCAGTGAGCGACCATCCTTCCCGGCAAAGTGGGTACAATGCTGGAAGGCACCGATCAATCAACGTCAAGGAAAGCCTTGGGGAACCCGGGGGAGGCTTTAGGAGACAATGGCAAAAAGCAAAAATATAGCGCCGCAAAACACCCGCGAAACCGCGGTGGTTTTCCTGCGCCGGTCGGGTGTTTTTTGATTACAGGCACCTCAGCACCCTGTTTCCTTCAATACGCCCTCTTTACTGCTTGCGTCCAGCTCTGCTGGAGAGGGGGAATTAAAGGGGGTGAGAGCGATGGCTAACGCAATCTCTGCCTCCCGAACCATTGCGCATAGCCAAAACATGCGGAGTGGGACGAATCCCAGCCCTCTCTTGGGAGAGGCGAAGTCCAGCCGCAGGCTGGTTACGCGAAGCGGGGGTGAGGGAAAAGTAGTCTCAATACAGACCTCATCCACCACTTCGTGGTCCCCCTTCTCCAAAGGAGAAGGCAATCTAAACCACTGTTCCCCGCTGCATGCATCCAGCCCTCTCCTGGGAGAGGGTACGCGAAGCGGGGGTGAGGGGAAAGTAGTCTCAGCACAGACCTCATCCACCACTTCGTGGTCCACTCCCGCTCGTTTCGCTCCCGGGATCTGCAACCTTCTCCAAAGGAGAAGGCAAGTTAAACCACTGTTCCCTATTCCCTACCGAACCATTGCGCATAGCCAGATTAGTGGAGCGTCTGTGGCAATTGAGCGTGAGGCGGATAGCTTTTTGCCGCTCCCTGCTCCCCGCTCCCCGTTCCATATACTCTACCAAGGAGGTCTATTGAAAAGAAGACAAAGTGAGGTGAAGTCAAGAACATTTATTTTGGCAAGACCCGGCGCATGCCGCCGGCAAAATGATCGAAAATTCATTAAAAATTTTGGAGGAAAATAATGAAAAAAGGTATGTTTAGTAAGCTATTTATTCTTCTGCTGGTGGTTGGGCTGCTCTTCGCAGTCGCCCCCACCCAGCAGGCACAAGCGGAGGGTCCGGATACTGGTTGGCATACCGGCGATAGCCTGTACAAAATTTCATCTGCGGACCAACTGGCCGGTTTGGCTCAATTAGTAAACGAAGGGAACAACTTTTCCGGCAAGACCATAACTCTGACGGAAAATATTGACCTCGGCGCGTACGCCGAGTGGACACCGATCGGAACAACAACGAATGCATTCGCTGGTGTTTTTGATGGTGGCGGGAATACTATCTCAAATCTCAAAATTGATTCACAGGTAGAGTCCATTGGTTTGTTTGGTAAAGTGTCCGGAACAATCCAAAACTTCACCTTGGATGGAGCAACCATTAACGGCAGGGACCGGGTTGGTGGTGCAAGCGGTTCACTCTACCCGTCAGGGAAAATTATTAATGTGACTGTCAAGAATATCACTATCAACGCCAAGCACTTTGCAGGTGGTATTGCCGGTCATGTCTACGGGCGCCTTGAAAACGTACACGCATATGATGTGGCCATTACGTTGACATTCGACGAAGTAATATCTGATAATGGTGACAAGGCCGGCGGTTTGGTTGGCTACATGGACGAAAGCACATTGTTAAATTGTTCAGTGACCCGTGCAACCATCTCAGGTACTCGGGATAACGGCGGGCTTGTTGGAACTGCTGGAGGGTCTACAATAACAAATTGTACCGCCACGGATGTAAACGTGACCTCAACCAATATTGTAGGCAACTCCCTGACACCTTACACTGGGGGAGGGATTGGCAGAGCCTCGGGGGCATTGACTCTCACCAACATAGTCGTTAACAACGCGAACCTGACAAGCACACCAGCTGGCTACACCGGTTTGGTGGTTGGCGGTGGAGCTGGGGCAGTGACGCTCTCCAATGTCAAGCTGGTTCACGGTACAGCAGAAACCTTCTACGCAACCATCCAAGCTGCTATCGACGCTGCTTCTGCTGACGACACAATTTTGGTTGCCCCTGGAACCTATGTCGAAAACATCGACATTAACAAGGTTAACCTTACCATTAAAGGCGCAAGCGATCCTTTCGGAACCACCCCTGCAATAATCCAGGGCATGGTCACCATGAGTGCCAATAACGCAACGATATTTAAAATGAAAATCGCCCCTGGCAATGTCAGTGGGAATGCTGCCGCGATTTTTGTAACTGCCAACAATATCTATATTGAGGGTAACCTGATTGACGGCATGGCTGGCGATGGAACCGGCACTGTCAAGGGTATCCACGTGTTTGGTGGAAGTGCAGATGTCGCTGTTTCTCTTCCTGATATCTTTGACAACACGATTCGCAATATCAGCAACGCTGACAAGGGAACCGACGGTATCATGATCCAGGGCAATGTTTATGGTGCTAAGATCAAAGGCAACACCATCGAAAACATCAGCTCGACCGATGGCTGGGCATGGGGCATTGAAGTTACTCCTTCGAGTGGTGTGGCGGACAAAGTGCCTGAAGAGATTCACATCACGGAAAATGTTATCAAGGGCGTAACCGGACCTATTGGCGCCGCCGCTCTGAGCGTTGACAGAGTCAATGAAGGGTTTACAGCTGATGCCAGTCAGGTGTTTGTAAGTAAAAACCAGCTCCTTACCACTTCACCCACGCTGGCAATCGTCAACAAGGACGAAGCAAATCAGCTTGCCGCTAGCCCCAACTGGTTCGGCTCATTATATGGACCTGCGGCCGACACGATTTTTGGCGACGTAGATTACACCCCCTGGTGCGCGAACGCTGAATGTACCGAGTTCTACGAACCCCCCGTCCACAACGTGACCCAGGGCACTTACTTCGAAACAATCCAGGCTGCGATTAACGCGGCAACTGCTGAAGACGAAATAACAGTCGCGGCTGGCGAATACGAGGAGAATCTGACAATCAACAAAGCCCTGACCCTAACTGGTGCGGGAGCTGATAAAGTCACGGTTAATGGCTACATGGTAATCAACGCACCTGACCTGACGATTGAAGGGTTTAAATTTGTTGGGAGAAATTCTGACACAGCGATCCGCTTGCTTTATGAGATAGGGTTGACCTTCAAGAATAACATCGTGACCGCGGATAATCCCGCGGTGATGGTTCTCTTTGAGAATAACTTTTCATCGCCGACGGCTGGTTTTTCCAACTTGGTCATCACAGATAATAAGTTTATTAGCAACGGACAACAGAGGATTTTATATCTGAATCCTTATTACACGACCCTTACTATAACTGACAACACCTTTGAGGGTTTACCAACCACCGGTCCGGTATTAGGTTTAGACGGATTGGATGGAGATGAAACCATCAGCGGCAACAATTTCACCAATATCACCAGCAGTTATGCTTTGTTCGAGACCTTCGGCGTTGTCTCAATTCCGATTCCAGTAGAACCTTACTTTGCTGGTAACACCTTCCCAGTTGGTTACTATCCTATCGGCAATATGGTCAAAATCCCCGACACCAAGCTTTATATGAGCGCTGATGACATGATGATCGATCTCAACGGACCTGACCAGGTTGTAGAAGTAATGGCAACCGATGTGGAGGCTTTGACAGGATACACAGTGATAGTTGACTTTGATCATACCAAGCTTCATGTTGAGAGCATCGACAATGGAACGTTATTGAAAGCCACTGAAGACTTCACTGTAGTCAATTTTACTGTCGAAGATAATGGTAATTCAGATGGGCGATTAATTGTTCATGCAAACCTGGAAGCTCTCGGAGGGGTGAATAAACCTGTCGACGGATCAGGTTCATTAATAAAAATCACCTTCAAGCCGATAGCTTTTGGCGAAACCAAATTCAAGATTCAAACAGGATCCATTTTGGTGAGCTGGCCCGATGTGTTCCGGATCCCTTACGAAATCACCGGCGGCGCTGAAGTAAACGTTGTCGGTTTCGGACCAGGAGTCCCATGGGGATACATTGTCGGCTATCACGGTGAAGAAAAAGGCTGGTATCGCGGTATCAGCACAGACTTCGCGATTGTTGGCGCTGACCTGACTGATGCCACCTCGCTGACAGTGAAACTGTATAGCGGAGAGGGTGGAACCACCGTGCTGCAGACCAACACAGCCAACCTTGAAAACTTTGAAGGCATTGCTGGTTTCACCAGCCCGTTCGATATCTTCGGCAATTTCGATTACACCATAGATGTTCCTGACGGTGGTGGAACGACGCCTTATTGGGTGAATGAACGTGCTGATACCGAATATGGACAGACCGAATTACCGACCTGCGTGGAAGCCACGGCTACCCTTGCCGGCGGCACGGTAATCACCAAGAAATACTGTGGTCCCCTCAACCCAAGCGACCGTTCATTGCTGCTCAAGGGCACGATCGAACGCGACCCGGGCAACACCGGTGATGTTCCTGATGGAACACCGCTGACAGTTACCCAGTCTGGTGATACGATCAACTTCAAAGGCGATATCGCCTGGTACCCGGCTGACGCTGCGCTTGGGCGTACAGAAGGCAATCGTGTTGGCGTTGAGATCAATGCTCCTGGAGGTTTTGACACCACAAATTCAACTTTCACTTTCAATGGCAAGACTTACAACTGGGAAGAGGTTGCCGGTGACGATATTTTCGTCTGGGTCTACCCCAAGGTCACTGAAGTGCCCCAAGGCTGGGACATCGTGGTTACCTGGGCGACTGGTTTTGTTCAGACCTTTACGGTGAATGTCCTGGATGAATCCACACTTGTCCAACCCCTGTTACCGACCATCACCTCTACCGATGTTCAAGGTCCGTATATCCCCCATGTACCGCAGGAATTTAACTTCACTGTCAGCAATGCTGGCGGCGCTTACTACGAACGCGCAATCTTTGAATACAAAATCGACGGCATCACCCTGGCCGACATCACTAAATTTGAGTTCTATGCGGTGGAACCTGACCCCGATGCGGGAAATTGGGTTGAAATGGGCACAAGAGCAACGGAACCCTATATTACATGTGAGGGTGATACTACCGCTATCTGCGGTCAGTTCGGCTGGGCGCCTAATGGTTTTGGTCCCTTCCCGACCGGCTTTACAAGCGCGCCAAAATTCCGCGTCACCTTTAAGAATGGTCAAACTGCAGACTTGCCGATGACCCTTACTTTGAAGGGTAAGAAGACTGGCAGCGAAACTGAATGGACCACTTTGCAGACCTTCAACGTCGCTATCAAGGTTTATGAAAACTTGGCAATCACAGGAACAGCCCCCGCTTACTATCTGGTGGGTGACCCTGATGCATCGACAATCACCATCACCAACCCAACTGGCGGCGCACCTTACGGCAACCATATCGAGTTCAACCTGACGATCTTCGGCGCGGTTAAAGCTGATATTGCCAGCGCGACTTGTGACTATGGACCTATTGTCGGTTTCGATATTCTGGACAAGCTTGCTGAAGTGGACGGAAACCTTGTCGGCACTTTGTTCCCAGCTGACGGTGCCTTTAGCGTTGCTGCTCCATTTGATATGACTGTCACCTGTACAATGAAGTTCAACACAGCCAAAACTTACAATTCAAAATACGAAATGGTATATGTGGTTGGAACTGACAAATTTGTTGTGGCGAAAGATGAACCATCAGCAGTGATCTATACGAAACCCGTTATCACTTCAACTGATCTGCCAACCACCTTCCAGCAAGGTGTGGAGAAAGCGGTTACTGTTAATGTGAATAATGTTGACGCGATGTATACTCCCTCCAACAGCTTCATACTGCACCTGGACTTGCCCGAAGGAATGGTCGTTGCCTATGGCACCGAGTCTTACACTTGCACGGCGACTGGCTGTGACATACCGGTCACACTGGCAGTTGGTGATAACGCGCTCGCTCTGATGATAACCTTTGACGCGGCAAGCACAGCGGACATTGTAATTTCCTTGGTGGATACAGTTGTTGACCCAGATAGGACTTTGGCAGACTTTACAGCGACAAACACGGTTTACGCAAGTATCGGTGCGGTAACCGGTATGATAACCATGCAAGCCCGCACGAGTTTTGCTTCGACTGATGTAGTAACCCTGACCGGGTTAACAGGCTATGGTCCATACAAGGAAACAACTAATGCAGCTGGTAATTACAGCTTTGCAAATCTGATTGCTACTGAATACACCGTCACTACCAACCAGGATCGGTATCTGAATATTACAGCTGAAATGGGTAAAAAGATTACCTTGGGCGGCACTAATACGACGATTAAAAACCTCTGGCTGCGCGGTGGTAATGTCGACAATACAACAGATGGAAGTGTGAACAAGATCAATCTTAGTGATGCAACCGTTGTATCAACTGATTGGGGTAAACTTGGCGACTTACCCGGTGATGCTAACTTTGACTTGACTGTCAATATTCAAGACCTCGCCCTGGTGGGTGGGAACTACGGACTCACAGCCGAAGCTGCTTACGAAAGCTGGCTGCCTTAATCTGATTTGACTTTTGCAGGCTGGCAGTTTTGCCAGCCTGCAACCCTCTTAAAAAATGGGTTTGAATATGAAAATTAGAAGATTATTAGGTCAAAGTTTACCAAATACCGCTAAATCAATTTTGTCGTTATTTTGTTTTTTATGTGTTCTTGTATTCACGCCTTCGTCTAACAGTGCCAATGGACAGGCAAATGGTGTGCTCAGGCTTGACCCCACCCCTGCCACGTTCTATTTAAATGGAACCCAGACCGAGCTGAAAGTCGATCTGATGGCGGATGACGTTACAGATTTGCTGACTTATGAATTTATTCTTACGTTCAATCCGGCGATACTTGAATTTGTAAACATAACGCCTGGCACCTGGTTGGCTCCTGTATTTACACTGCATTCCGAAGTCTCGCCCGGTCGGATTTTCTTTGCATATGCCAGACTTGGACCGCCAGGGGTTAATGAGAGCGGAAAGCTTGCAACCCTCACTTTCCACGTGGTTGGACATGGCATTACTACCCTGGCTTTTTCAGACCCAGAACATTGCCGGTATGGGAGATTTGGAGGCGGGGCATTGTATGATTTTGATTGTCAGAATGGGTCACTCAACGCCACTTACGACGCGAACTCCATTAAACCGGTCAGTGTTTTGGGCAGTGTTGAGCTGCAGGGGCGGGCGGGGCGCGGGGGGGCGGTGATGGCGCTTTCTACGGGGCAGTTTGTAGGGCAGGGTCCTTATAGCGCCACAAGCACAAACGCGGCAGGCAATAACGTCAGCTTTTCGAACGTGGCGATGGACCTTTACCGGGTGACGACGAACACGCCGCGCTATCTGAACATTCCGCTATCAATGAACAAGCAAATCGCGCTTGTGGGGGCAAGCACGACCATCGCACCGCTGAACTTGATTGGCGGCAACGCGGTCTGGAGCGATAATGAAATTAATACCCAGGACCTTGGTTTGGTTTCGGGTGAGTTTGGCAAGACGAGTTTTATCGCCGATGCCGATTTGAACAACGACGGCGCGGTGGATATTTTTGACCTGGCGATTGTGGCTGGGAATTATGGCAGGAGCTCGGCGGTGGAATATGCGGAGTGGGTGCCGTAGAGAGTGAGGAGCGAAGAGAAAAAAACTTGAAGTTACCCCTCATCCGCCCTTCGGGCACCTTCTCCAGGGGAGAAGGCTGAGGAAGGGAACAGGGAACAGGGAGCAGGATGTGGTTGAGTGTTGTCATCCTGAGCAAAGCGAAGGATCTTGTCGGTGGAAGGAAAAGTTTCTTACGAAGTACACCGTGTGTCACTTCGTTCAGAATGACAAGAAGAAAAGAGGAAGTAGAGAATAGTGAAAAAATCGTTAGCCAACACGCTCACCCCTTTTGATTCCCCCTCTCCAGCAGAGCTGGACGCAAGCAGCGAGGAGGGGGTGGATGGGTTTGCCTTCTCCTTGGAGAAGGGGGACCACGAAGTGGTGCTGAGGTGTTGAGTTTGCGCTTTTCCCTCACCCCCGCTGCGCGGACCCTCTCCCAGGAGAGGGCTGGGAGTCGACTCTCACAGGAGAGTGCTGGGAGAAGGAAAGAGGAAAGAGTGAGTAGTGCGTCAGCCAATACTCTCACCCCTTTTGATTCCCCCTCTCCAGCAGAGCTGGACGCAAGCAGCGAGGAGGGGGTGGATGGGTTTGCCTTCTCCTTGGAGAAGGGGGACCACGAAGTGGT
>ENA-UOOM01001387-UOOM01001387.1-fermentation-metagenome-genome-assembly--contig:-NODE-1387-length-23465-cov-4.364972_pt1 | contig 23465 bp, 13 predicted proteins | sample MGYA00245781_ERZ724031 | MGnify/ENA primary metagenome ERZ724031 (study PRJEB28704, sample SAMN03018317) | fermentation metagenome | biome: anthropogenic terrestrial biome; feature: soil; material... | reverse complement strand
GGGCGAGGAAACATTCACAGGAGCTAAAAAAATAATAGAAGCAGGCGGAATGGATGGAGTTGATGCTTGTTTTGGTATGCATGGAATGCCAGAATTAGAGACTGGATATGTAAATATTGAAGCTGGGTATAGAATGGCAGGCTGTGACACTATTTATGTTAAATTTGAAGGAGTATCAGGACATGGCTCTGTACCTCATAAGGCAAAAGATACTATTCATCCCGCATGTATTTTTGTTACAGATTTACAGGGAATAGTTACTAAGAATATTGATGCACAAGATCCAATAGTCCTTTCTGTTGGAAAGTTCGTTGGTGGCACAAAAGCAAACATAGTAGCTAAATATACAGAGGTTGATATTTCTATGAGATACTTCAATCTAACTGTTAGGGAAATAGCTCATGAAGCAATAAAAAGACATGCAAAAGCAATAGCAGATGCCTATGAGCTTAAGGTAGATGTAAGAATAGAAGAGAGTGCTCTCAGCCTTTGCAATGATGAACAATTAGCAGTTATAGCTGACAAGTCTTCAACAAAAGTCTTAGGAGAAGGTAAAAATATAAATTTACCTAGATATATGGGATCAGAGGATATGCCTTACTATTTCCAACATGCTAAAGGAGTTTATGCATTTATGGGATATAGAAACGAAGAAAAAGAATCTATTTACTTTCCACACCATGAGAAATTCAAGATTGATGAAGATTATTTAAAATATGGCACAGCACTACATGCGCAGTTTACTCTTGATTTTTTAAATAATTAAATCATAATTGCTTGTAAATTTGAAGAAAAATAACAATAACTCTTTCCTAGTTTAAACAATTATTTTGATTCCTATCAGAAAGAAGCTATTGTTTTTGTAAAAAAATAATAACAATAACATGACAACTATTATAGGCATATAGGGACGGTAACTTTTTATTCCATTTTTTAGGAGAAATAAGTTACCATATCGATATCTTTGTTAATAATCGATAAATTGCTGTTATATCATACATTGACTCATCATTATTAATTGTGCGCCAAGTGCATTCAGACCCTACCTGATGTTCGTCCCTCGTGATGTTTTGATATGATCTTTAGAATTTAATTAACATAAATGCTAGTAATATTTAAAGTAATAAATATCAATACATTTGAAAGGTTGAGATATATCCTATGATTAAACAAGATTATATAATGCGCATGGTAGATGATTTGATAAGGTTGCTTGCAAAACTTTTCTTTAATAAAGATACAATTATCTATGAATTACCAAGTGAAGAAAATTATACCCAAACTGATTATTTATATAAACAATTGCTCAATTTAATAGGGAAAGGAAAAATCAATGAAGCCGAGAATTTGCTATTTCAAAATATAGATTCTAATGACAAAAGGTATATGGAGCTAGCCTTGGATTTTTATGCAAAATTAAATAATTTAGATGATGAGTTATTAGAAAAATCTAATTTTCCTAGGGAAGAAATTGAGCAAGGGGTAAAAGAGATTGCTAAAGTGTTTGGTTTATCATTATTTTAAGAATAAAGATATTAGTAGGAAAATGTCATATTAATATACGGATTTGGAAATACGGAGCGGCAGCGTTCCCTGCATGACGCAATTTTTATATATTGCGTAACAGTAGGACATTGCGTCGTGCAAACGGGTCAGACCAAAGGTGCGCCCCTACCTATCGGTATCTAGGTTGTAGGGGAGGTCTTTGACCTTCCGTCATGAACTCATGATTTAAGCATGAACGCCATTTTATAAACAGGATGTGCAAAATGTGCATCTAAAGAGATATCTTTATATATTTAACGTCCCAATTGTGTCTTTTAGAAATCTCGATGAAGTAATCAATTCGGTAATATCTGATAATATAAAACAGCATAATTCCTTATTGAAAAAGTGGAATAGATAACACTAATATATTTGTACAAGAGGTGAAATGATGCTTGAAGTTGTATTTAGCGATAGTGAGAAAGGTTTTATGAAAGCAGCAAAAAATTATAATGATAAAAATATAATTGGTGAAGCTGTCAGCTATGCTGGGGAAAAAACCAACTAAGGTCGAATTAGAGAAACATTTTGAAGGCCAAGCAGTTGGAGGAAATTCTAGAGATGTGGTTAATATAGGCTTTTCACTTGATGTTGGAGATATTTCAGGTTCGATTGATGGAGATGAGCGCCAAAATATTTTTCTCAAATTGTGGGGAAGATTTAATTTTGATAATAAGGAACAAGAGAAGTTCTTCATAAATCAACGTAAAGATATGGAATATCTTCTATCAGCTGCAAAAAATGGTATACCCATACGAATATGGAAAAGCAGCGCTCCTTATTCTACTTGTGGATTTTATTTTGTTTGCAATATATTGAGAAATATTGACTGCAATATAAGTGTTGTTTCTTTACCTAAATATAAGCAAATATCTGAGAATCAAATAGCAGAGTATAGTCACTGGGGGGAAGTTGAGGCAGGTAAAATTTATCAATTCCTACCTCTTGAAAAACAATTATCACAGATAGAAAAGAGAGTTGCTAGTGACTACTGGCATGACTTGATGGTAGAAAGTGCACCATTACGAGCAGTTATAAACGGAAAGCTAATTTCTGTACCAGAAAATTTTTATGATTTCATTATCACAAAGAATCTTCCAGATAATGATATTATTATGGCACGACTTATCGGTAAGCTCTTAGGAGAATACAGTCTAGGCATTAGCGATAGTTGGTATGCTTTGCGTATTGATAAGATGATTGAGGATAATAAACTAATTGTTGTTGAAAATAAGGAACCATCACATCCCTATGGAAAAGTTTTAAGAAAAGCATATATTTAAAGCGTTTAATAACATTAAGGATAAATTATATTTACAAAAGTGCCAACAAAGAATAAGGGAGACAAAGCTGTTTGTCTCAACTCTTGTGCTGTGCTGGCACTTCTTCTATTTCTGTTAAAAGATAGCTCATTTCCCTATTTTAGTAACTCGTCATAGGTTGTTTGTAAAGCATCTTTTATTCCTCTTAGTTGTGATGCGTAGATGTGCTGTATTCCCCTCTCAAATTTCTATGCACCAAAACAAAGGGAAGTCCATAGCTAACTGCCTTGCAGACTGTGTAGATTATGCATTAAATCCTTACAAAATATAGTCACGACATGATAAACTTAATGTATAAAATTAACTGTGAAGGCTTTGAAGACAAAGGGATTTTACGTGAATTGAGGTAATACTTTAAAGTGGGAGCGGTAGGGGAGGTCTTTGACTTCCCGTAACGAACATTATTTATAAATTGAGCCACAGTAGAATGTCGCGTATTAAATTAACCTTGGTAATCAGAATTATACTTTGTTAAAATGTAGATATAACACATATGGGTGGAGGGGTTTGTATTGGTGATTAAAAAATTCAGTGAGCCAAGTGAGGAAATCATAAAGGAAATAAGGAAAGTTGAGCTGATATGTAAAGAGCATGATAAGTTAAATGGAAGTATATTTCTTGACACATCCATAAATTTTAATTCTGAAATAAAGAGCTTATTTTTACTTTATGATAATAACATATTAGTGAGTCTTGTATCTATGTTTATTCCAACCAGAGATGAAGCAGAAATATCAGCCTATACTTTACCTAAATATAGGCGAAAAGGATATTTTAAAAAGCTGCTCCATGAGGCTATAAAAGAAATAACCAAATATAATATATTAGATTTAGTATTTGTTTGTGAACCACAATCAAATGATGGAAACGAAGTAATAGAAAAACTAAAGGCAGAATTTGATTTTACAGAGTATTTCTTAAGATATAATGATTCAGTAGATGATATGGAAGTTCGCCCAACTCCTGAAATAAAGTTAAAGGAAGCAGAAAAAGAAGATTTGGAATCACTTATTAATTTGAGTCAGGAAATATTCAATGACAATTATGAAGATGCAAAAAGTATGATAATTAAATCTTTTGAATCAGAGAATACAATATATAGCTATGATATATAAAAAACATATTGGAATGGGTTCTGCAAGCCTTGGAAATGATGAAGCCTCTATATTTGGGTTTGAGGTATCACCACAATATCAAGGAAAAGGTTTTGGACGAGCTATATTAAAGCGAATACTAACAGATTTAAAAAATAGAGGTAGAGAAAATATAACAATTGAAGTCGATAGCACAAATAAAAATGCATTTAACTTATATAGAAAGTGTGGATTTGAAGTAGAAACATCATTTGACTATTATAGAAAACGTCCGGACTTCCTGTTTCAATCGTAATTGGAAAGCTTGCTGCAGATCATGTACAAAAGAAAGGAATCAAATTAAAACATTTTACGAGGAACAAAAAATTTTAGGAGCAATATATTTTTAATCTTTTCTGATGAGATTTATTAGTTTATCTATATAAATCGTAAATAGTTTACTGGAGGTATTAAATTGGTACGTATTGATAATGAACTTTGTATAGGATGTGGTCTATGTGTCGGCGACTGCTTTCCAAAGAATATTATTATTGAAGATAAAAAGGCTAAGGCTATTTTTAACTGTATGGAATGTGGGCATTGTGTTGCTGTGTGTCCTCAGAATGCGGTTTCTATAGAAGGATACGAAATGGGAGAGGTAGAAGAGTCTACTTTAGAGTCGGCGGCCTTAGATCCTGATTTATTACTTAAGGCCATTAAGGGAAGAAGATCTATACGACGATTTATTCAAAAGCCCATTGAAGATAAGAAGCAGATGAATATTATCGAGGCGGGAAGATATACTTCTACTGGTAGCAATTTACAAGGTACCTCTTATGTGATTGTACGAGATAATTTGCCCCAATTGACGAAGATGGCACTGGAGAGTTTAAACAAAGAGGCACAAGAAATACTATTAAATACTGAAATTTCTAGGATATATAAAGTGTACGCTCGTCGGTGGATTACTATGTGTGATCACTATAGTCAAGATAGTCGTGATGATTTGTTTTTTCATGCACCTGCAGCTGTATGTGTCGTCAGTGATTCTGCTATTAATGCAGGGCTAGCTGCTTCAAATATGGAACTTATGACATTTGCCCAAGGACTTGGGATGTTTTATAGCGGCTTTTTTGTAAGAGCTGCAAATCAAAATAAAGAGATAAAACAGTTCTTAAATATTGAGGATGAAAAAGAAGTACAAGCTTGTCTTGTATTAGGTTATCCCGATGTAAAATACTACCCAACGGCTCCTAGAAAACAAGCCAAGGTTGTTTTGAAATAAGATAATGAACTCTCGCAAATAAAAGGAAATTTTACTTTCCTATCAAATAAGTATAGATGGAGATATAATTATGATATTATAAAAATATTGATAGACTAAAATTCTCGTTCAAATATATATTTGAAAATAGAAAATAGGTGAAATATTAATGACAATTGAAGATGTTATAAGTAATTTTAATACTACTCCATTTTTGTTCTTAGGTTCTGGAATGACTCGAAGATATTTGAATTTGCCAGATTGGAAAGGTTTGTTGGAGCATTTTGCTAGAGTTATTGAGGATGATAATTTTATTTATAGTTCATATGAGAACAAAGCAAAGGTTTTACAATGTAAGGCGGGTATTATGCCTAAAATAGCAGAATTAATTCAAAGAGACTTCGATGAAAAATGGTTTAGAGATGCTTCTATAAGAAATGTTAATGAAGAGGCATTAGAACAGATAAAAAATAATGGTTTATCTCCATTTAAGGCAGAACTAGCAGCATACATAAAACGTAACACAATAGTTGAACCCCACTATCAAGAAGAAATAAACAAACTCGTCCATATTTCTGAAAAGAGTATAGCAGGAGTAATAACAACCAATTATGATACTTTTTTAGAAGATAATTTTCAGGGGTTTACAAAATATGTTGGTCAGAATCAGCTGATTTTCTCTGCAATTCAGGGCATTGCAGAAATTTATAAAATACATGGTTCAGTTGAAAATCCAGAGAGTATTATAATTAATGAATCTGATTATGTGAAGTTTGGAGAAAAAAGTGCCTATCTAGCTGCAAAATTGATGACTATTTTTATGGAATATCCAATTATTTTTATGGGTTATTCTATAAGTGATATAAATGTGCAAAATATCATTAAGTCTATTGTAAATTGCTTGGATGAAAAACAGATTAAACTGCTAGAAGATAGATTTGTGTTCGTGGAATATAATAGAGATATGGTGGGCGTTCAGGTCAGTCCATATATTATCATGGTGGACAACAAACCGTTAGGCATGAAGAAAGTAATGCTTGGAGATTTTATGTCTCTTTATTCTGCTATGGAAAATAAAAAGGCAAAGCTTTCAGTAAAAATACTGCGCCGCTTTAAGAAGGAGCTGTATGATTACACGATTACCAATATGCCAACATCAAACTTAAGGGTAGCAGCTCTTGATGATATTAGAGTATCAGATGACGAACTGGTACTTGCAATAGGGAAAGTCTCTGATTTGGGACTTAAAGGGCTCAGTGGAATTGATAGCAATGAATGGTACCGAAATATTGTAATAGGTGATTTGGATTTCTCGGCAGATGAACTATTAGAGTATGCATATCCAAAGGTATTGAGACAAAATTCAGGTAGGCTTCCAGTTAATAAATATTTGTACGAAGCAACAAAAGAGTTTCCAGAATGTAAAGAGCTGGCAATTAAACAGAATTTTGATGCTATTATTTCTAAAACAATCAAAAAAAATAGGAATTGTTTGGGAGAGTACAGCTCAGTAAAACAAATATGGAACCAAGAGAAAGACTCATTAGAAAGAGCCACAAGGTTGATATCTCATCTAGGAAAAGAACAAATTAATGTTGTTGAACTTGAAGATGTACTAAGGAACTTGTTTGAGGAGGATGTAAATATATTACAGAATGTAGATTCACAAGCAAGAACACATATAAGAAGGCTAATTATGATATATGATTATTTAAAATGGGGAAAGTGAAAGAGTTTCCTGCCTCAAGCATTTGTAAACAAACACCGTACAGAAAACCCTTTTCGATTTTAACGCACCTATCAGATTTAGCACCTATAAATAGACACCTTTCTGTTCAGCACAATATTAGCTTATGTTTTTGTTAGCCTAATTATACTAGATAAATAGTGATTTGTAAATAGAAAACATTGAATTTGACTACTTGTTTTAAAATTTTAGGATATTGATTATTGTAAGATTGTTATTGTGATATTATGAATTTTAGCATTGATAGAGACAGATTATTTTAATCTAACATTTGTATTTGTCAATCCAAATTTAGGTCACTTATGTTTCAAAATATGCATCTATAAGAATCACGAGGGACATAGAATTTTGGGTCATAAAAGGCTGACTTTAATCTTGTGACTTGAAAAGTCCCGTCCCTCATAAACTCCATTTCGTTTATCAGACATTATTTGAAGAGCGTAAGAATTTATTTAAAGCCTTTAATAGCATAAAGGATAAATTTAAAATCCTCATTCAAGAAGGTTGGTTAAATCTATCCTTTTTTCAAGATTATGGTATAGAATTTGATTTGAAAAATTGTTTTCTACTCAAAATTCTCCAGGAAAGTTGTGTATGTGTAAGTATCCTAAATATTTACATTATAATTTACTTTATTGCGCAAATGCCTAGACTGATGGAATAATTTCGAGTTGTTTTATAGGCAGTTAAGAGATAGTTTTGAACTGATCATCCCGTAAAGAGTACCCTCGTGATGTCAAAACTACGTATTAGCGGGTTCCTTCAGAAACAGAAGGGAGTTTATGAAGTCTTTGGTGTTACTCCACCTTTCTGATTATGAGTCAACGGGAATCTAGGATTAATGAGAGTAAGCAAGATACCGGATAGAGAAGAGAAAATTTCTGAAAAGATACTTAATATTTTTGATCAATTATAAAGCAATAGAGTATATCATTCGAAAATTCCAGCAATAATGAAAAAGATTGCTGGAATTCTTTTTTTTTTCCATTAAAGACGATATAATCATAAGTATTACATAAGAGATTGGAGGAATTTATATGCAAGCCATAAGAAATAAAATTCACGAATTGGCAAAGAAACATGAATCAGAAGTTAATGTAGAAATATTAGCAGATACACTTTTTTATAGATTGACCATCATTCGTTTAGGAGAAGAAGATAATAATGTGTGGTGGGAGTCTAGTATCTTAGGTGAAGTAGGACGAAGAAACTTAGAAAAATTCTTCCCTAATACTTTCTATAAACATCGTTATGATATTGCAAGAAAAATTATTGTTGAAAAAGAGAATAGAGAAATTCCAGAAAAAAGATTTACTACATTGTTTAATTTTGGATACGAATTTGAGACTAAAATATTTACTCCATTCATAAAGGAAATTTCAAATTCTGATGGTTGGCAAGAAGTATTAGATATGATTGAAAATATCAAGGAGAAAAAGTTTACGAACCCATGGGCTAGAGAATTTTTTAATCTACCTAAACTGCTAATTCATACTTTAGATGATAAAAAGGCCATAGAATTAGGTAGCATAAGTGGAACATTTTATAAAAACAAAGAAAACTTTGAAGATGTAATAAAGTCATTTATATCAATTTATGATTTATGCACGCTAGGAAGCGTTGTAACTCCATACTATAAGAGAAGGATGGCTATATAATGGAATCAAAGGATTACAGATCTAGTATTAAAGTAGTAGGTACAGTTCTACCAGATACAAAACTAATATTAAAAAAGTATCTAGAATTAAAAGATGTAGAACTTTTAAGAAAAGAGGTACTTGATAATAATTTGATCTTGAAAACTTCAAAAAGAAGAGCAGAGACAATATTTTACGAGTTAAGAAAGAGGTATTTATATGATCAATTAGATGGCTATAAAGAAACCTCGTTCATCTATTTTTTGAAAAAGATTGATTCAGATAGTATTATCAACCTCCTTCTATACTACTATTTATGCAAGGAAGAAAGAATCATATACGAATATATAGCAAATCTAGTATATGAAAAATATACAGATGGCTTTTTAGGGATATCTTCAGTAGGCACTACAGAGTTTATTTTAGGTCTTGCTGATAAAGATGAAAATGTATCTAAATGGTCAGAAAGGACCATTAACGATGTACGTTCAGGTATGATGGGAGTATTAAAGGAATTTGGTTTTATTGATAGTAGAAAAAGACCTAAATTTAACAAACCATTTATTCCATCAATAATTTTTTGTTATGTGTTATATACGAATAAAGATAACATTAAAACTATAGAAGATGTATATAAATGCAAGGATTTACATTTATTTTTGTTATTAGAAAGCGACATTCACATATTACTTGAAGAAGCATATAGAAATGGAGTTTTAGACTTTGGTAGGGAAGAACCTAAAACTTTAATATATAAATATAAAAGTATGGAGGAGATAATAGATGGCTACGTTAATGGAGAAATACAGTAAGATAATAGAGTTAATCAATAATGATAGCCTTGCTTGGGTGCGACATTCAGGAGTTCCTTTTGTCATTTGTCCATATGAAAAAGACGAACATAAGGATGCTATGTATATAATAAACAAATTGCAACAAGAAATAGAAGCGTTTCATATAGAATTGATAAATATGGAGCAACTTATATTTGAGATCATAGAGAAATACGAAACTATAGAAGGCATTATCCAATTAGAAAAGATAGAAGAAGACATTGACATGGTAGAGGAATTAGGAGAATTTTTATTAGAAAAAGTAAGGTCTCACTTCATATCCAAGGTAAAAGAAATAGGTCCTAAAGGAAGAATATTGGTAACTAGAGTAGGAGCAACGGCTATATACTTTAATTTTATAAGATTACTATCTTATTTAGAAGGAAGAGTTCAAATTCCAGTAGTATTCTTTTATCCGGGAAGTTATGACAGATTTTCAGTAACATTATTGGACAAATATAAGGAAACTGCCCTTAGGGCTTTAATAATATAGAAAGAGGTTAAGAGTATATGTTAATTAAAGATTTATTTAGAGATCGTATAGAAAGATATATAAATCCAGTAATTAAAGTACAAGAAGATGATGTAAATGTGGCTAAACAAGAATTACAAGAGTACGTTATTACAGATCAATTAAGAGAACATTTTAAGGAATGTTTAGACAAATATCTTAATGATAAAAACAAGGTAGGGTATTGGATATCAGGATGGTTTGGCTCAGGTAAATCACATTTCTTAAAGATCTTTGGATACCTACTAGAAAACCATCAATTTGATGATTGCTCTGCTGCAGATATATTTGTTAGAAGAGACGAAACTAATATTTTAAAAAACTATGTAGAAAAAATAAATGAAACTTATAAAACTACAGTAGTCATGTTTGATATTTTAGAAGAAGCAGCAAAATCAGAAGGCAAAGTTGAGCCTATAGAGCAAACTATTTATAAACAATGGCTAAGTAAAAGAGGCTTTTATACAGGAAAACTTTGGGTAGCAGAGATGGAAAAAGAATTATCTGATGAAGGAAAGTATGAAGAATTTGTACAAACCATTGAAGAAATGAGTAATAGGAAATGGAAAGATATAAGGCCAACAAGAATAGGTCAAAACTATATTCAAAGAGCACTAGTTAGGGTATTACCAGAACAAATACCTACGGAATCAATAGCAAAAGATTATATAGAAGACCTTAAGAGAAGTAAAGGAATTTCTGCATCCATTTTGGCAGATGAGTTATGTAAGTATGTTGACGAACTAGATAGACAGAATGGCCTAAATAATAGATTGTTTGTAATCGTAGATGAAATAGGGCAATATATCTCAGCAAATCCAGAGGTAATAGGATATTTACAAGCTATAGAAAGTACATTTGCTAGAAAAGGTAAAGGCAAACTATGGTTTTCAGTATCTTCACAAAATAAATTAGAACAAATAACAGAGCAGTATTTAAAGACTGAAGATGAGGTAAATAAAGTAATAGATAGATTTGAAGTAAGAATACATTTAACTCCAGAAAACTTAGACAAGGTTATAAATCAAAGAGTTTTAAAGAAAAAGTCAGATGTAGTAAAAGATATAGACAGATTATATGAGAGTAATAAAGGAAAGTTATTATCTATCTTAGAATTCAAAGATTTTAAAAAGTATATGCCTAAACTAAATAAAGAAGATTTTATAGATACTTATCCTTTCCTTCCTTATCATATAAGATTAATTCAGCCTATTTACTATAATGTTATCTCTAATTCAAAAGTTAACAAGAAACTAGGTGGAACTAATAGGAGCATGATTAAAGCAACTCAAGGTATACTTATTGACAGCAATGTTAATGTGAAAGAGAAAAATATTGGTGAACTAGTAACCTTAGATATGTTCTTTGAACAAGCAAAAGAATTTATAGACGATCAAATTCAAATAAGTATTAAAGAAGCAGAACAACTGGACCCAAATAATGGAGAATTATTAGTAAAAATATTAAAAGTGCTTTATCTATTAGACAATGATGATAAATTACAAAAAGATATAGATACTATTACAAAATTACTTATAAACAATGTAAATGCAGATTTTATTTATATTTTAGAAGAGATTAAATCAAGTCTAGATGTATTATACAGGCACGGATATGTAGAAAAAGATGCACATGGAAACTATAAGTTCATAGCACCTGAGGAACAGAGTTTTAGACAAGAAGCCATATCTAGATCAAACGAAATCGGAGTTAGAGATATAAATAAAAAAGTAAAAGAAGTAATCGATGGAGTATTTACTATAACAAGAATAAATTATAAAAATATTAGACCATTTGATATACAACTAACTATTGACGATGAGGTAAGGAACAGTAGAGGTCTAGTAAGTCTTAACTTAAATAGTGTGATGCAATCTTCAGACAAGTTAAGAAAACAGCAACATCTAATGAAAAGTATAGGGGATAGCAGAAATATTTATTGGTATGCAAAGTATGATAGCACAATAGACGAGGATGTGCAGCAATATTTGATCTTTAATAAAATAATAGATGAATACAGAAGAAAATGGAGTTCGGACGAAGATAAGAGTTACTTTCTAAGAAAAGAAGAACAAAAGAATATAAAGTTATATGAAGATATAAAAGAGAAGATTGAAAAGTCACTTATTAATGGTACCTATATATATCAAGGAAAGGAATTCCCTACATCGGATAAAAGTGATTTAAAATCCATATTTGAAGATATTGCTAATCTAGCAATACCAAAAGTCTATCATAGATTTGATATGGTAGGGATTAAGATAATAAAAGAAGATATACAGAGTGTGTTTAAAGGAAATCAATTATCTATTGACTTAAGTGGATTAAATCTAATACAGGACACTAATGTAAATGCCGAGTCTGCTGTATTAAAAGAAGTTTTAAATGAAATAAAAACTTTAAAAAATAAATATGGACAATGTATTGGTAAGGATTTATTAAGTGTATTTGATAATGAGCCATATGGCTGGGCATCAGAAGCAGTACGACTTTTTACGGCTTTACTATTTAAAAATGGGAATATAGAACTTAATTACGAAGGCAAAGATTTTCTTGACTATAATCAATCAGGAGTAAGAGATATATTTGAAAATGAGCCTAATTTTAGAAAAGCAATATTCAAACTAGCAGTAGTAGTTGGCGCATCCACTAGACAAAAATGTCAGGATATTTTAATGAATATGTTTAACAAAAGATCTGAAGATACCTTAGTTGAGTTATATAGCAATACAAGAAATGTATTAATAGACTACAGAAATGATATTTCAGCAATAAAAGAAATAATATCTAGCAATAATTTAGCATTTAAGGATTCCATAGAAAAGTTAGATGTGATTTTTAATACTATGCTGAAATCAAAGACACAAGGTGAAACTATAAACAATTTTGTTCAAAAATTCTCAGAATATGGAACATTCTTATCAAAATATAAGAAATTAAAAAGTTTTATTGATAATGGGAACTTAAAAGAATATAAGAAAATGAAGCATTTCTTAAACAATGTATGGATAATAGAAATAGACCGAAATACTGCAGATATAAAAACTAAAGAAAAAATATATGACCAAATAATGAATGATTTGAAGAGTGAATCATTTGTAGATTCATGGTCTAATGTTAGAGAAAATTTTTATAAACTTTATGATCCATATGTAAAAGAATATATAGAAACTCATGAAATCCTATATAAACTTTATAATGAGAAAATAGAAGAAATGAGAAAGAATAAGAGTTTCTTAAATCTAAAAAGTGAAATAGGAAAAGGAGATATATTAAGTACATTCTCTGATAAATTATGCTCTCATAGTATTACTAAATTAGAAATTCCATGTCCTATTTGTAGAACATTTATTAGGGATATGAAAACTATTATTGATGCAGTAGATGTGTATCAGGAAAAAGCCATGGATAAATTATATAAGTATCTTAACAAGCAAATTGAGGAAGAAAGAGAAGAGGATGAGGTTGAAGTTCTGAAACCAGTAATTAAGCATTTAAGTACAAAAAGTTTTCCTAAAAATGTACTTCTTAAAAGTCCAAAGTCTGTTAAAGACTATTTGAAAAAAATCGAGAAACAATTAATGGAAGATATTAGTGCTGGAAACAGCATAATGATTGAATAGGAGGGAGTTCGTTGAATGCAGAACAAAAGAAGTCTATTAAGTCTACTATTCTCGAGTGTAGAGACATATTAGAAAAAGATATAGAACAGGTTTTAATAAACTACGGTATTTATATAAACAAAGACTGGGTTAACTTAAGGGATTTAAAAAACTTAACTGAGGAACAAGCGAATAATAGAAATAATATAGAAAAGGCAATTGAAAAACTTGAAAAAGGTGGATTTGAGAAAGACAAAGCCGTTATGGAGTATATAAAGGAAGTTTCATACACATATCTTAATCGTTTAGCGGCACTTAGGGTTATGGAAGTCAGAGGTCTTATTGATGAGATTTTAATACCTAGAGGTGATTATGGTAATAGATCCTTTATTGGGTCAAGATTCTATGAAGTTGCAAGAGAATTTTGTAAGTATGAAATGGATGGAGGATTAGCATATCTCTTGAATATAATGTTTGAAGAAATTAGTGAGGAGATAAGGATGTTGTTTAATACGGGGGATGAATACTCCTTCGTTACTCCATCTAGTACAAGTTTATTAAAAGTAATAGAACTCTTATGCACCAATATAGACGATGAATCATGGAAACAAGATGAAATCATAGGTTGGATTTATCAGTATTTTAATTCCAGAGAAAAAAGTGAGATTTTTACAAGACAGAACCAAAAGGATTTTTTCATTACCATAGATGAAGTTCCAGCAACAACTCAAATATTTACTCCAGGTTGGGTTGTAAATTGGATTATAGATAATTCTCTTAATAAAGTATATAGTGAAATGCAGAATGGATTAAGGGACAAAAAAAATGTTGAAGATATTAAACTTATAGATCCTTGTTGTGGAAGTGGGCACTTTTTAGTAAGAGCATACGATGTATTTTATGAGATGTATGTAGAAGAAGGAAAATATACAAAGAAAGAGATACCTTATAAAATACTAGAAAACAATATTTATGGAATAGATATAGATTTAAGAGCAGTTCAATTGGCAGTGCTAATATTATTTATAAAAACTAAGACTTATTTAAAAGACAATGGTTATGACACAAATACTAAAGGCAAACTTTCAGTTAATTTGGTATGTGCTGATGCAATTTTATTAAACGGAAGTAGATTAGAAAATTTAAAAGAAAAACACAAAGATAATAAGACAATATTAAAAATGATAGAAATTATTTATGAGGAGTTCGAAGATGTTAGACTTAAGGGGAGTCTTATCCAACCTGAAAAGAGGTTGTTTCCATTATTTGAGGAATTTAAAAATAGAATCGCTAAGAAAGAATTAGATAAGGCAAAAAGAATTAAGAGAAAGCAAATTAAAGGACAAGAAAATTTATTAGAAGAACACTCTATTTCTTTATCAGATTATAAGTCTCAAAGAGATTTTACAAGAGAAGAAAGAGAACTTATGGACAGCTTGAATGCCATTTATAGTGAAGCCATTAAAGCTAATGATATATCAAGGCAACTATTTGCTACCGAGGCTACAAAATCAATAAAACTTGTAAACATATTTATGCAAAAAACAGGCTATGATGTTGTTGTTACTAATCCACCCTATATGGGCATTGGAAATATGGATATAAAATTAAAGAACTTTATAATGAGTAATTATAAGGCTGGCAGTGAGGATTTATATTCGGCATTTATAATGAGATGTGAAGAATTTTTGAATGATAATGGAATATTAGGGATGATTGTTCAGCATGGATTTATGTTTACCTCTAAATATACAGAACTAAGAGAAAGCATACTAAAGAATAATCAGATTGAAGAGGTTGTTCATTTAGGAACAGGAATATTTGAAGAATTAACTGGAGAAAAGGTAAATAGTGTTATGTTTACACTAAGTAAAACTAAACAACACAATAAAAAATCTGAATTTATAGATATAAGTAATTGTATTAATAGATCAGAGTATCCTAAAATAACAGATGGAGTAAAAAGATATTTAATAAATCAGGACAAATTTCAGATAATAAAAGGATCTCCATTTACTTACAAATTATCTGAGAATATATTAAATTATTTTTTAGATTCCAATTTCAAAGAATATGCTCATGTACAACGTGGATTAAGCACTTATAATAACGATAAATATCTTAGATTTTATTGGGAAGTAAATGATTTTAAAAGATGGAAATGGATTGATAAAATTCCCGGTAATGATAGATATGTATCTTTGGATAATATGGTAGTAGATTTTTCAGAAGATGCTATAGAGTTCTATAAAAGTAGAGGTGGGTTTACTGGGATAGATTATTATAATATGGGGGGTATATATTACCCTAGGTCACCTTATAACTCTAACTTTAGCGCTAAGTATCTTCATACTGATACTATAATTGAAGATGATAAGCCTGGCATATTTCCTAAACAAGATGTTAATATTTATTTCTTATTAGGCTTAATGAATTCGAACTTAATAATATTCTTTTTGAATATTATTAATCCTACTAATCATTATCAGGTTGGAGATGTTAACCGCTTACCAATTAAAGGTTTTGAATTAGTATATATAGATGAAATCAAAAAATTAACATTAGAAAATATTGAGAGATTAAGATATAAATTTTCACTTTTAGAAACATCTAGATACTTTGAATCTGATAATGTCTTAAACTTGTTTTCTAATTCCATGAAAGAATCCATTATGAATTTTCTAAGAATTAAAGATGAGATAGAATTAGCGGTTTTTGAAAACGATAAAATAATTAACAATTTAGTTTACGACACATATAAGGTAAGTGAAGATGAAATTGAACTTATTGAGGATCAAAATGGAATTAACAATAATTTTAATTTAAATAAGTCAAATTATAATAAGTTAATAAATGTCGACAATAATCCAAATTATGATCTATTAAGTTTAAAGTTGAACTTAAGAAAAGATATTCTAATTAGAACAAGATTAGAAAAAGAATTATATGGAGAGAAAGCCATTAAAAAAGAACAAGAGAATATAATCAACTTTTTAATAGGATGTATATTTGGCAGATGGGATAATGACATAGACAGTATAGTTGATGGTATTATTCCGGTGAATTCTTCTGTGTATTTGGAAGATGATATAGTAGAAAAAATATATAATATAATAATAAAATATTTTAGTGAACAATATGCTGATAATATTTTTGATGAAATAGAAAATATATTAGGTACATCTATTGAAAGATATATAATCAAAGACTTCTTTAAAAATCATTCAAGGAGTTATGAAAAACGTCCAATATATTGGCACATATGTAGTCCTAAAAAAACATTCAATTGCTTCGTATATTACCATAAATTAGATAATGATACCTTATATAAAGTTAAAAGCATCTATCTAAGTCAAATGATTGATAGATACGAGGAAGACTTAAAGTACTATACTAATCAGTTAATTGAGACAAGGACTAATGGTGATAAGGGTAAAGAAAAAGATTTCAAAGATAAATGTAGCGATTTAGAAGCAAAATTAGAAGATCTGAATATTTTAGATAAGAATATAATGGAGATATTACCTTATAACCCCAATACCGATGAAGGGGTATTGTACAATATAATACCTATAGAACCTATATTATCAAGCCCTGTATCTACTAATAAAGAAAAAGAAGACTACTATAAAGAGGTAGGAAAGTAATGAAAACATCATTTTATAAATTGATTCAAGCAGAGATAAAGGAAAAATTTAAGAACTCTAATATTGTTATATGGTATGATTACCAGAATGAATTTTTACAAGAGTTTAATTTATTTGATGAACAAGGAGTCAATAAAATTGCCTATAAAGGCAGTTTTATTGAACTCCGCTATAAAATACTATTGGCTGATAGTGAACTTACAAAAAAATGGCTTATATATTCTAATGTAGAAAATGAGCAGGGATTTTTAACGGAGTATGAATTTTTTGGAGACACATATATTGCATCTGTAAAAGACATTTTAGAAATAAATTACAGGATAGATTTTGGACAATTTGATATATCAACACTTGAAGAACGGCTAAATATATTAAAAAGATTATGGGATATAATACCTGAAAGTGTTATTAGAAGTCTTAATCAAGAGACTCTAGATGACATTGTGTTAACTAATGGATTTGGATATGTTGATATTAGTAAAGAATATACAATACTTAAATATATTTGTGAAACAGATAAGTATGAATCTATACTTGAAGAAGCAAGGATTAAAGATAAGTTTTTTGAGTTTCTCTCTTTGGAATATGGAATTAATGTATCCCGTATTGAGTCAAAGCAAAAAATTGTAGAACATATTGTAGATAGTTTATTTCAAAGTGAATTGATACAGAAAAGTAGAAATAAAGATATAAAACCTTTTGGAATTAAATTATCAAATACAAACAAAATAATGAATTGTGTTCAACTTCTTGAAACGTGGGCTAATCATGAAATTTATAGAGATAAATTTATTGAATACTCTCAAAGTGTCTCTGAGAAATATATGATTAATGTACTTAATGAAATGGAAGTAGATGAATTATTTGCTATTGAATATCTATATGGTATAGAGGAAATTTTATATAAAAAATTAGAGATTCAGATATTTAAAGGGGTTCGGAATCCGCATTTAATAAAAGAAGATTTATTGGGATATTTAAATGGTCTATATGTAAAGGAAGAGCAAAAAGGTTATCAATACATTGAAAGTGAAAATGGTATAGATATAGAATCACTAAGGAGCCAATTAAAAGATTTAAATGTATTTGTAGATATTAGAAGGAGATACTATTTTTCTAAATCAAAGATATTTAATAAATGGAATATCCTTAATAATATATTTCAGTTAATAAACTTAATTTATGTATTTGAAGAAGAGTTTAAAGCAATAGATAATAGTTTAGATAATATAATTTTTCTTTATGAAACTAATAGTTGGTGGAAGATAGACTTATTATATAGGAAAGTTCAAGAAGATTACTCTTTGATTGATGATTTTATATCTCAACTTCTAAACTTTGTTGACAAGAGATATTATTATCAATATCTTAAACCCTTAAATGAAGAGATATCTAATATTATTGAGAGTAAGCACGACTATGAGTTTAAGACAAATATACAATTAGACTTTTGGTCTAAATATGTATCAAATTCTGATAAGAAGACAGCAGTAGCAATAGTGGCTGCTTTAAGATATGAAATGGGAAAAGAAATATTCTCAATGCTTTATGATATTAAATATAAAACAATTACACCAATTATTGCTTCTATACCAACAGTTACGGAATTTGGAATGGCTAGTTTGTTACCTAACGGTAATACAAAACTTATCCTAAATGAAGAGAATGATTCGATCAAAACAACAGATGGAAACCTTAATTATCCATTAAATAATAAATCAGAACGCATAAGGTTTTTCTTAGAAATATCTGATGGTAATGGAGTAGTTAAAAACTTAAATGAAATTGTAGATATTCCAATAAATAGCCTTAAGAATGAATTTAAAAAAAAGGATAGAATTTTAGTTTTTTCAAATGAAATTGATGAGGCTGGTCACATTGAAGATAGCAGCATCCAAATGTTTCCCGGATTGCTCAATAAGATACAAAGTGCAATAAAAAAGTTGGTACAGATTGATATTGAAAAAATAGTTGTTGTTGCTGACCATGGATTCATATTGACCTCTGGATTAGAAGAATGGATGAAGGTTGATATTTCAAAAGATATGGAAAATATTGTAAATAAGCGAAGATATACTATTTCAAGAAAAAAGGTAGATGGAAACTATATAACTAAGAGTGCTTATTCTGCAAATTATGATGGAGATTTATTTTTTAATTTTCCAAGGGGAATAAACGTGTTTCCAGTTAGTGGAGGAACTAAATTTCATCATGGCGGAGTATCGCTTCAAGAATTATTAGTACCTGTAATAGTTATAGAGAAAAATAATGAAAAAGTCATTAAAAAACACACTCCTGAAGTAGTGGAACAAATTAGTTTAGAGGATGTTGGCTTAAATACAGATTTTGCTCAAGAAAAGACAAGAGAGATCCCTAAATCAGTTAAAGAACAAATAGAAAACTATATAGATAGTAATAGTTTAAATAAGAAAGAAAAAAGAATACTAGAGTTATTCTTAAGAGCGTCCTCTTATACAGATTCTGAGATACAAGAAATATGTAATGAGGATGGCATTAGATTTATATCTCAATCAGTAATGGCATTTATGCAAGATTTCATCTTTAAACTTAACAATGAGGGGTATGATTGGATAGGGTTTAAGGTTGTAGGTATGTCAACATACGAGTATTATCTGAAATAGGGGGGAGTTCGTAGGATGAATATAAACGAAGGACAACAAATTTTAAGGGCTTTACACAATGGAAGTGTACCAGCATATGAAGGTGCTAAACATATTATGTGTGGCCATGAAGAAGAGAGAGATGCAATACTAGAAGATTTGAATTATATAAGATTCAAGCCGAATGGGAACGCACATTCAGGATTCAAAATGATATATGGGCCATATGGAAGTGGTAAATCTTTTTTATGCGAAGTATTAAAAGAGGAAGCACTGAAGGATAATTTTGTTATTTCAGAAATAGTAATATCTAAAAATACTCAACTCCATAATTTTGAAACAATATATAATAAAATAATGGTTGGAATGCGAACAAATGAATTTAGAGAGTTTTCTGCTTTTAGAATTATAATCGAAAGTTGGATTGAAAAAGAAAAATCTGAGATTATAAGTAAATACAATTTAGATCCTGATGATAATGAAGAGGACGAAGAAAAACTTATGGTAAGGCTTAAAGATAAGATATCATTAGAACTTGCTAAAGCAAATACAACTAATGTTTCTATTGTAAATGCAGTTATATCATTTTGTACAGGGCTATTAAGTGGTGACAATACGTTGGCACAAAAGTCTCTTGCTTGGTTTGCTGGTGATACTAATATACCTGCTGATATAAAGAAGAGTATAGGAGTTAAAGGATCAGTAGATAAGGGAAATGTATTTGAGTTTCTTAAAACATTACTTTATATCATAGAAAAGTCTGGGTATGCAGGTTTATTAGTAATAATAGATGAAGTTGAGACTGTAAGAAAAGAGAGAAAAGATATAAGGTATCAGGCTTATGAAAATTTAAGATTACTTATCGATATGGTCAGTAAAGATAACCTGCCCGGTTGCTATCTTCTATTTACTGGTACGGAAGAATTAATAGAAGACGAAGAGAAAGGTATAAAGGAGCATGATGCTTTATATACAAGAATAGAACCAATTAAATTAGGTGACATTCGAATATTAGAACAACCTCTTATTAAATTGTCAAGATTTGATTCAAGCCAATTAATAGAAGTTTCTAAGAAGGTTAGATATATTCATCGAGTTGTTCATGAGTGGAATCCTGAGACTAAAATATCAGATGAGTTTATTGAAGAATATGTTCAAAGTTTTACCAATGCTTTTGGAAAGGAAGTAAGTATACTACCAAGGACTTTTTTACGAAATTTCATATTTATCTTGGAAGCAGCGAAAAAAGAACCTATGAGTAAAATAAAATCACTTTTAAATATTAATGAACATCAAATAGAAGAAGTCAATAAGCAAATTGAACTATACGGTAGAGAAGTTGCTATGGAGATAGAACTATGATGGAATCTAGTTATTTCTTACTGGATGATAAAATTCAAAATGGAATCAAGGATATTTTAGAATGGAATAGTTTAACACCAATACAGGAAGATACTATTCCATGTCTTCTAAATGGAGATAACTGTATCTTAATTGCACAAACTGCTGGAGGAAAAACAGAAGCAGCATTTTTACCTATTATATCTGAAATTTATAAAGAAAAATTGAAACCTATTTCTGTAATCTATATATCTCCAATTAGGGCGTTGCTCAATAATCAGGAGTTTAGGTTAAAAAAACTAGGGAAAATCGCAAACATCGATGCATTTAAATGGCATGGAGAAGTTGATTATAATAATAAAAGAAAATTTAAAATAGAACTTAAACATATTATAGCCACTACTCCAGAGTCATTAGAAGTCATACTTATGTCAGATTCCTATGACTCGGAGGAATTGTTTTCAAATATTCGATTCATAGTAATAGACGAGGTGCATTATTTTGCAGAAAACTATAGAGGGGCTCAACTTATGAGTATCATAGAAAGGATACAGACTTATTCAAAGTATGATATTCAAAGGATAGGTTTATCTGCAACAGTAGGTAATCCAGAAGAAATTTTAGATTGGATATCTGGGTCTAGTAAAAGAAAAAAATCTGTTATTAAGCCAGAAAACAAAGGAAATAGATCTAAAATATTTATTAGATACTTTGATGAGTTCAGTGAAGATACCGTTAGTTGCCTCCTACCTGAGTTAAGAGACAAAAAGGCATTATTTTTCTGTAATAGTAGAACCAATAGCGAAATGATGTCTAGAATCCTAAAGAACTTAGGGTTAAATGCAAAGGTTCATCATTCTTCCATTAGTAAGAATTTAAGAGAAATATCAGAGGATAAATTAAAGAACGCCCCAAGTGAAATGTGTTTATGCTGCACTTCTACTATGGAATTAGGAATAGATGTAGGTGAACTAGATGTTGTTATGCAATTAAACAGTCCCTCAACCGTTGCATCATTTAGACAAAGAATGGGAAGAACAGGTAGGAGGATAGGAACAGTATCCCATTATGAATTCTGTGTTAACGAAGAATTCTTCTTAATAAATGCTATTGCAATTGTTGAATTGGCAAAACAAAAGTGGATAGAGTCTGCTCCAACTCCATTAGCAGCATATACTGTACTATTTCAACAATTATTTTCTATGATCCAACAAAAATTTGGGTTAAAGCAGCTATATTTAAAAGAGATTCTAGAGAATTCAAATTCATTTAAGGATATTAACGAGGAAAAGTTAATAGAGTTTATCCAATATCTTATAGATAAAAACTATCTGGAATTTAGTAATGGTGAATATCTGCTTGGTAAGGAAATTGAGAAGGAATATGGTTATAATTTTTTGATGAACTTTGTATCTGTATTTGAAACTGTATCTGAATTTTCAATTATACATAAAAATAAAGAAATTGGAACTTTACAATCTTGGTTTATTTATTCATTACTAAAGGAAAACAAGACATCTAAATTCGTATTAGCAGGAAATACATGGCAGATAGACAAGATAGATTACGATAGATATAGAATATATGTGCAAATATCTAAAGAAGGTGCACTTGCCACATGGATGGGCAATGGAATGATTATATCTTATGAAATAGCCAAAGAAATGCTAAAGGTACTTAATAGCAACAGTGATTATCCATATATTGATATGAAATCTAAATCTGTATTAAAAAGTATTCGGTTAGAGCATTCTGCATTTTCTATAGATTTGAATAAAGTTCTTATTGATGTAATAAAAGATGGGTTTGATATATATACTTACGCAGGACAAAAGGTGAATTTTACTCTTGGATTAATAATTCAACATGAACTTGGACTTGAATTTAGTGTTTCTTATAACAAACTTAAGGTTAGAAAAATAGAAAAAAATATTAGCGAAAAATACATTTTAGATTTATTCAATAGATTTGAAATGGACACAGATAAAATAGAAGAAATAATTGAGAAAGCACTAATATCTTCTAACTTCGAAAGTCATTCTAAATTTTATAAACATTTACCTAGGTTTGCACAAATAGAAGTTCTTAAATATGAGTTAGTAGATATAAGGAACACAGTGAAAGTATTAAAAGAATCTAGAATAAACATAGAGAATTTATATGACAGGTTATAAATTGTAAAATCACTAAGAATAAAGGGGAGATTTATCATGCCAACTTTTAATAATTTAAAGGATTTAGAAAATTATTTAAAGAAAAATTCTGAAATAGTACTTGAACAAAATATAGATAAAGTAATCGAATATGAGTGTCCTAAATGTA
>ENA-UOOM01001386-UOOM01001386.1-fermentation-metagenome-genome-assembly--contig:-NODE-1386-length-23476-cov-4.371291_pt1 | contig 23476 bp, 22 predicted proteins | sample MGYA00245781_ERZ724031 | MGnify/ENA primary metagenome ERZ724031 (study PRJEB28704, sample SAMN03018317) | fermentation metagenome | biome: anthropogenic terrestrial biome; feature: soil; material... | reverse complement strand
TCTTCTTTTTCCAAGAGAACAGTCTGTCACAGCACAAACTGCATCAGCTATACAGCTATCAGCTTCTACAAACACAGTAAAATCTCTGTTTTCTGCAGGATCATTAATACTAAGATAATTGAGCCCCGCACGAGCTATCCTTGACCCAAAAATAATTCCCTGACACACGTGTCCATGGAAATCTTTAGCCTTTTTTAAATCCTGTTCAAAGTAATTTGTCATAATTTTGTCACTCCTCTAATCATTTTTTTAATGAGAAAAACCACCACTGTGTCCATACTTTACAGCCTGCATTTCAGCAACAACAGCAAGAGCTATCTCAGCTGTCTTTCTACCTCCAAGATCAAGACCTATAGGTGAATGGACATTATTAATCAATTCTTCCGGAATATTGAGAGCTCTAAGATTATCAAAATAACCTGCTACCCTCCTGACATTTCCTATCACCCCTAAGTATCTGGCAGGTGATGAAATAACAGCTTTAAGCACTGATTCATCAAATTCATGATGATGTGTTGAAACTACAACAAATGTATCTTTTGTAATCTCACAAGAGGATAATGTTTCAACTATATCCCCAAGAAGCAAAGTATCTGCTTGCGGAAATCTTTCTTTTGTAAGCATTTCCGGTCTGTTATCTATAATAGTTATACTGTACCCTAAAATTTTTGCAAACCTGTAAATGTTCAATGCAAAAGTTCCAGCTCCGACAATAATCAATTTGTCTTTATTGCTGAATGAATTTACAAATATTTCAGCTTTTGTATCATCTGAATTAATTAGTGCTTTTCGGGACAAACCTCTATGTATACAAACCTTAGCTTCTTTCTTTGCATTCTCTTCGAATATTCCACCTCCAAAACTTCCACAAAGCAACTCTCCATTTCTATCTACTAAAATCATTACTCCAGGGGACAAATTTTTTATCCCATCACAAGAGATAACGGTGACAAGTGCAACTTCTTCATTTGCCTCTTGCTTTTCTGTTGCCAGACGCATAAGATTTAATTCCATAAGATTTCCACCTTTCATTTGTCAATATTTCTTCGCTAATTAATTAGTGGTATACATGACCTTACTATTTCTCCATTATCAATTTTTGTATCTATAATTTTTACATTAATACCATATGCAGATTTAAGATTATCTTCTGTTACAACTTCATCTACATTGCCCACTGTAAACACATTATTTTTTTGCATAAATGCCACTTTTGTTGAACAAAGAAAAGCATGATTAGGAAAATGGGAGGTCATAACAACTGCTAGTCCTCTTTGAGAAAGTTTATTTATCTGTTCCAACACACGAATCTGATTTCCAAAATCCAAATTAGAAGTTGGTTCATCCATTATCAATATTTGTGACTGCTGAGCAAGAGCTCTAGCAATTAAAACCATTTGCCTTTCTCCGCCACTTATTTCTGTATATATCTTATCCTTTAAATAGGATATTTTTAGATCATCCATAGCCTTCTCTGCAATATGCTTATCCTCTTTCGTAGGAGAAGAAAACATTGAAAGATAGGCAGTCCTTCCCATCAATACAACATCAAAAACTTTAAATGGAAAAGGAGGCGTATGTGCCTGTGGTACATAACCAATAGCTTTAGCTAATTTCTTTCTATGCCAATTATGTATATTCTCTCCGTCCAAAAGTATTTCTCCACCCTTTAACTTTAAAAAACCTAATATCGTCTTAAAAAAAGTTGTTTTTCCCACACCATTCGGTCCTAATAAGCATAATATTTCTCCTGAATTTACATTCATAGATATATTTTTCACTATAGCGCTTGCACCATAACCAGAGATAGCGTTTTTAACCTCTAGTCTCATATCCATCCTCTCCTTCCTTTAATCAAAAGATAAATAAAAAAAGGTGCTCCAATCAATGATGTAAGAATCCCTAGAGGAATTTCCATAGAAAAGGTACAACGAGCTATATCATCAACTAATAGAAGAAAGGTACTTCCAATCAATAACGAAGAAGGTAATAGCACTTTAAAATCAGGTCCCACAACCATTCTAGCTATGTGAGGTATTATAAGTCCTATCCATCCAATCATGCCACTAATTGATACAGCTCCTGCTGTGATTAAAGTCGAACAAATTATAATAACCACTCTCAACTTTGAAGTATCGATGCCTAGAGCCTTTGATTCTTCCTCTCCAAAGGAAAGTACATTAAGCTTCCAACGTAATAAAATTAGGGGTATAATCCCTACAATCAATGGTATTAACAATATCTTGACATCTTTCATAGTAACAGAAGAAAGTCCCCCCATAAGATAGAAAGTTATAGCTGGAAGCTTGTCATATGGATCTGCCACATATTTTGTAATTGAAATAAAAGAAGAAAACAAGGCTGAAACAACCATACCTGTAAGTACAAGTACTAATGTGGCATTATTACTTCTTCCTATAATCATACTTATTAAATAAGTTACAGCCACTGCGGTAAGCCCAAATAGAAATGCTAAGATCTGTACACCAAAATCACCAAATGACAAAAGAATTCCAAGTGCTGCACCGAATCCAGCACCAGCAGAAGCCCCAAGTATGTCTGGAGATACCATTGGATTTTTAAATAGGCCCTGATAGCTAGCACCAGCCACAGATAAAGCTGCTCCAACCATTAACGCCGACAAAATTCTAGGAATCCTAACATTGAAAAGCACCGTTTCAATAGTACTAGATTCTCCTGTATTGCTTTGAAAAACTTTTGATAATATAGCATTAAAAAATTCTGGCAAGGATATTGCATATCTTCCTATAACCAAGGAAATTATTATAGCCAATATAGGCAAAGTAGCCATAATAACCATAAAATAAGTTATTTTTCTTTGTTTCAATTTTAAATTTTCTGATGAACCAGTTAATTCTAATGGTTCTAACATATATATCCTCCTCATTTTACAATCCATGACATAATTAATCGTAAACGATTAATATATAACTATTAAATATAATTTATCATAGTTTTATAATGTTATGTTTTGATGTATTGTGTTATTTTAAGTTATGTTTTGTTGTTTTTTGTTATGTTTTGTTGTGTCTTGTTCATTATACCAAGAGTGTTTGTAAGAAATCAAGTAAAAGATATATTTTCTACAAACAAATTGTCCATAACATTCCACTTAATACTACTTTTATTTTCTATATAAACAAGAAAGTGCCTTTGGCACTTTAGCCATCAGCGGTCAGCCATCAGTGCTAGGGTCAAGTCTTACAAGTCAAAGTTTTAACTACACATAAAGATAGCTTATATAATAGTTAAATTCAAAAGTAGCCTTTCCTAATACAAAATAAACTGGCCAAAGTGATTATAAAAATCACCTTAACCAGCTTTTTTAAATTCTTTATTTAATTAGAACTTCAACCTCAGCCCCATCCCTACTGTCCTTCACAAATTGGCTGTTGTAAAGCTCCGCATAGAAGCCATCTTTGGCAAGCAGTTCGTCGTGGTTGCCGCTTTCCAGTATATCGCCGTCTTTCATTACCAAAATTAGATCTGCGTTTTTGATGGTAGACAGCCTATGGGCAATAACAAACGATGTATGGCCAACCATCAGGCGATCCATCGCCTCCTAAATAATAAGTTCGGTACGCGTATCTACCGAGCTTGTCGCTTCATGTAAAATGAGCAATGGTGCATTTTGAATTATGGCACGGGCAATGGTCAAAAGCTGTTTTTGTCCTGCCGAGAGGCTTGCTTTATCATTAAGCACCGTGTTATAACCGTCCGGCAACGTCCGGATGAAATGATATATTCTCATGTAACTTGCTTAAGGACTCAACAGGCTAAAGCCTATAAAAAAGGCTATGCACTAATTACTTAGTGCAACAGCCCCATCTTTATGTACCCCTACTCAAATCCTTCAATTCTAAAACCACAATCTATCTCATTCCACTATTTTTACTGCTCCTAATAGCTATGTGCCTAATAGTTGAATGCGTTCCATATTATAATCTCGACATACTATTTTTCTTTCTCTACGATTGCTACCGATTTATGAAACAACATTGTGATTGGCACTAGAAGCACTGCACATGCAGTTCCTGCCATCATAGATAATAAAACATATGGCCAATTTGCTCCATTTACTGCAAAGAAACAGGCGACAAATCCAAATATAAACTGTGTTTGATTTAACCATGCAGTTTTGCCAAGTAGTAAATGATGTACTAATATGGCAACAGTGGTTACAAGTCCAACGCCTACAATAAGTGCACTAGTTAAACCCATGCCGATAGAAACCATAAAGAAGCCTACTACAATATTATAAGCGATACCCCAAATCACACCACAAGCCTCATTAGTAAAGTATTTAGGGAGTTTTTTCAATTCTCCTTGTGAAGCCAAAGTAATTGATAATCCGACAATGAAAGCCCACGAAAGGCCAGATGCTTCCTTTGGCAAAAGCGTATACACTCCATTTACAATTCCTATAATTGCACCTGTTACAACCGCCATTTTGATGACGAATGATTTATCCATTTTTTCCTCCTTAATCAATTTAGATGTACCCCTAGGGCACTTAGGGATACTTCTCCATTTTTTACTATTTTTATCTTACCACACATTTAATGATAAATCACTGTATTTTTATAATAATCGTGGCTTTGGAGGCGGTCAGTTTTTCACTGTTTCAATTGTTCCATAAAAATGCAAATTCTAAGACAAGGCCATCTAGTGTAGTTGCTCTTAGATTATCAATCCATGGGGCATGATAGAACTGGCACCCCTCTCCAGATGAATTTAAATATATGAAGGGAGATAATAAAGAAAAAGACTTCACACTTTACGAGTAAATTCTCATAAACTATGAAGCCTTTTTATCACTGTGATAATAGATTATTTGATATTTATGTTTTGGTATTTGTATTTGCTTTATATACCTTTTTTATCGCACTATTAGTAGTAACAATTTCATTAATAAATTTTTTCTGTTCTTCTTTTGATGTTGGTGATGTAATTTTTTTAAATATATTTTCCATTTTAACATAATCCTTCATAAATGAATCCAAGCTTGCATCTATCATTTCCTGCTCTGTAATATCTGAGAAATCTACGTAATAACCGGCTATTTGAGCTAGATACTCTACAAAAACCCTTTGAGTCCTACCATTACCCTCCCTGAATGGGTGAATTGCATTTAATTCCCCTAAATAATATGACAAACGCTTAATTACAGAATCTATCGATACCCCTATTAAATAATTTTCATGTTTTAAATTCTCAAATAACTCTTGTAACAGTTTATCAACAAACATGTAATTACAAAACTGAGTTCCCTTTGAGATATCTACAGTTCTCGTTTCACCAGCCCAATCGTATAAATCACGAAATATATGCTTATGAATATCTTTTAAGTGTTTAACATCCATATTTCCTTTAACAACCTTCATCTTCAAATCTAATATTTTAATAGCAGTAATCTGTCTTTCAACCTCTTCAAGGTGATCTTCATCTTTAATATTCAATTTATTTCTTAACACATAACTATTTGGATAACAATATTTATTATCCCATTCATATTCATAATAATGACTCATAGCTGTCACCCTTATTTTTGAGTATGTTTCTTAATCAAATCTTTAATTAGTTGCTCGGATGATATTTGCCCAGTTGCACATCGATGTAACATCTTAATTTCATTAGTTTTTAGCTTTAATCCTTCCAGAGCCATTGTACCTTTGACCTCACGAACCTTTTGTGCAGATGTTCTCATAGTATCAATCCTTTCTTATAATTATTATAACATATATATTAATTGTAATCATTATTTTAAAACAGTCGACGATTGCTGCGACCAATGCATCGCCAGCTCCAATACTAGAATGCACTTCAATATTTAATCCCGCAACTCGAATAACCCTTTATTCATGTAAAAACAATGCGCCTTTGTGTTTTACCATAGAGATTAGTTTTCTATAAGCAGGTAGCTCTACACCTGGGCAAACACTACCTGCCGAATAATTCTATTTAAGAACGTATCATTATTTTCTGCAACATATGCTTCAATACCTGTTGTATCATAAATCAACATAGAAGCAAGATTCTTATCAATACGCTCACATATGAGTTCAGTGAGATCAACAAATTCATGAAACGGGTTGACTAAGGAATATAAAATTAAAAGTAGGAAGAGGTTTAATCTTAACAACCTCCCGTACAAAACGCTTTATTTCCTTAGTTTCTCTTTCCTCATTTTTTAGGGATTCCTCAGCGCAAGCTAATAACTCATATTCTCGACGTAATTGTCCCTTTAAGTCCTCATACTTATTCTTATTATCATTACTCATTAAAAAGCTAAAGACCCTTGAATGCTTTAATTTTTTAAATCCTTCTCTAGTTTTTCTATATTGAGCTTAGTTACTTTAACTTCATTTTCTAAAAATATTCTTGCATCAGGTGCTTTTTTATGGAAGCGAACTGCAAAATTTCTCATTCCCTTTGCAATGGCAGTAAGTTCTTTTAAGCGCTGCTCAGCTTCATTGCATAATATCTTGCTCTTTCATAGATGTAGTTTGCTTGGCTACTGCCGTTTATGGCAAGATTGATGTGGTACATTGCTTTTTCGATATCATTATTCTTTTCATATGCACGTGCAGCTAAATAATTAGTATATGCTTTAATATCATGATTATATGGAACATAGTCAAGACTCTCTTTTGCATATTTCAGCGCTTGGGATAATTATATAATTTCAAATAAATAAGAGTTAATTGAGGCGATTTATAGGATATTCGTAACCTGGTAAGGATTGGTGTTGTTGAAGAAAAGCAATCATAGTTTTTTACATGAAGTCCATATTTTAATTATTCACGAAACTGTGTTAGACTATGCAGAGTGAAGAATTTTGGAGGAATATTATGATTACAGATATGACACAGGGAAATCCTACAAAGACAATAATAAAATTTGCCTTTCCTTTTTTAGTAGGTAATTTATTTCAACAATTATATAATATCGTAGATTCTGTCGTTGTTGGAAGGTTTATAGGAACGGATGCATTAGCGGCTGTAGGTTCTTCGTTTATGATTATGAACTTCTTTTCTTTTGTCATAATAGGATTATGCATGGGATCAAGTGCTGTGTATTCTTTTTTCTTTGGAAAAAAAGATTATGTAAGTCTAAGAAAATCCGTATTTATTTCCTTTTTTTCCATTGGGATTTTTACAATAGTTCTTTCTATCTTAATAATATTAAATACCAATAATATGTTGCTTTTAATAAAAACTCCTCAAAGCATACTTGAAGGTTCACAGGATTATTTAGAGATTATTTTTGGAGGACTTATATTTGTCTTTCTCTTTAATGCCTGTTCTGCTTTACTTCGGTCTGTAGGAGATTCTAAAACGCCCTTATATTTTTTAATATTGTCGGCAGCTATTAATATTGTGCTCGATTTAGTATTTGTCGTTGAATTCAATATGAATGTTGAGGGAGTAGCCATAGCAACTGTAATTGCCCAGGCTGTTTCATCTATACTATGTTTCATCTATGCTTTTATCAAAATACCTCTTATTCGATTGCACCGTGAGGATATGGTTTTTGATAGGGAAATATCTACTATGGTAGCGAAATACAGCATCCTTACCTCTTTACAACAATCGATTATGACTTTTGGAATGGTTTGCGTTCAAGGCATTGTAAATACCTTTGGTCCAGATACGATTGCAGCTTTTACAGCCGCTGGAAAGATCGATTCAATAGCCTACCTACCAGTTCAGGATTTTGGAAATGCATTTTCTACATACATAGCTCAAAATAAAGGTGCCAAAAATAATGAGCGAATACATGAAGGAGTTAAATCAGCTGCACGTACAATAATAGTTTTTTGCCTTGTACTTTCAACACTCATTTTTATAAACTCTGAGAATCTCATGAGAATATTTGTAAAAGCAAATGAGAGCAATGTAATAAATTTAGGCGTAGAGTACCTAACCATAATATCCGTATTTTATATGCTAATCGGCTTTTTATTTATGTTTTATGGTTATTTCAGGGGCATTGGAGCCCTAAATATCTCTTTAGTACTCACCGTTATCTCTTTGGGAACTAGAGTTCTTATGGCGTACGTATTATCTAGTATTCCTACTCTAGGTCAGCGGGGGATATGGTGGTCCGTTCCTTTAGGTTGGGCTCTTGCAGATAGCGTTGGACTTATTATATATAAGAGGTTGAAATGAACTACTTTGTAATTTTTTAATATATGGCGTATATCTCAATCGTTAACGCATAGAAATCTTCGTGCTTACGGTGCTCTAGATGACCTTAGTGCGCTTTGCGCACAATTTGAATTAATGATTTTGAATTGAGAATTAGGCCTTAGATTAAACTTTACACTTAAAAAATTTGGCATTCTTAATTCTGCATTAATTTTGTCCTTATGGGTGTGTATGTCAATACCTCATCAACTCTATGAGATTGTATAAGGTGAATTTCTGATATCTCTATTTGAAGATTTGGTATTTCTTTCGAAAGGGTTTCTATATCTATCTTCTCATCTAGAATTACTTTTCTTCCTAGGGTGAGATGTGGTGTGTAGGGTCTGTCCTCCAATAGAAATCCGTTTTTACGTAATTTTCTGCTCAGCTCCTCGTATAAACGTTGGAGTTGAGCGCTTTCCTTAAATCCAATCCAGTAAATGTCTCCGCCTCTGCTCCTAAATTTGCCCAATATATCTAGTTCAATCACAAAAGGGTTCATGTCAATACTGTTCATTATCTCTTCTATTTTTATGATTTGCCTTTCATCTATTTCCCCTAAAAAGGCAAGGGTCAGGTGAAGGTTTTTTTTGCGAGTAAAATTGCCTTTTATTGAATTTTTCTTTAGTCTGTGAATTGTTTGACCAACTTCCTGTAGTATCTCTTCTTGAAAAGTAATTCCTAAAAATAGTCTCATTTTTATTCTCCTAAATAACTTATTGTTTCATTCTATTTTATTATTCCCTACTGATCAATATTTTAAAGTAGTTTTAAAGACAAATTATAAATAGTAAAATAAAATCTCTTTTACTGAAAAGGTTTGCAATAAATAGATATTTATTTCCAGTCAACTCAGTTTATGGTATTATAAATACTAGTTATAGAACATAATTCCTATAATATTTTAAAGAACGAATGAGGAGTGATACTATTGAAAATGCTTTATCAAGGAAAAACAAAAGATATATATGATAAAGGCGACGGCAATTACTTATTAAAATTTAAGGACGATGTCACTGGTACAGATGGTGTCTTTGATCCAGGTGCTAATACAGTTGGCTTATCTATTGAAGGAGCTGGTAGGGCCGGACTAAAACTTACAAAGATGTTTTTTGAAAAAATTAATCAAGCTGGAATAGCAACTCATTTTGTAGATGCAGACATTGAAAATGCCACCATGACTGTAAAACCGGCAGAAGTTTTTGGCAAAGGTGTAGAGGTCATATTACGCTATAAAGCTGTTGGTAGTTTTTATCGAAGATACGGAATGTATTGTGAAGAAGGGCAAGAGCTAGACTCCTATGTAGAAGTAACTTTAAAAGACGATAATCGAAATGACCCTCTTATTACGGATGAGGCTTTAGAAATGTTAGGAATTATGACGAAAGAAGAATACACTCTACTAGTTGATTTGACAAAAAAGATCGGAAATATTATAAAAGAAGAATTAGCAAAGAAAGATTTGGAGCTCTACGATATTAAATTTGAATTTGGTCGTGTAGGAGCAGATAAACACGTGGCTCTAATTGATGAAATTTCAGGTGGAAATATGAGAGCTTACCGTGGTAGCGAGTATATTGAGCCCCTTGCCTTAGAAAAAATCATGCTTGCCGAGTAACATAATAAAGTGCCCTTGGCTCATTAGTCGCTAGTCATTAGTCTTTAGTCTTTAGTCACTAGCATTTGGGTATTCCTTTTGGGTCAAGATCCTTCGCTTACGCTCAGGATGACTGAGCTAGAAGTTAAGGTTAAAAGTAGAGCTTTCCTAATATATAAATATAATAACAAAACCTCTAAAATTAAATACTTTAGAGGTTTTGTTATTATTAACATAAGAAATTTTGGTTAAATATCATACTACATGCTATATTTATTATTGCTTCTGTTAAGCAGCTTTTCTTTTACTGTAGGATATAGGTTAAGATTGGTATGTGGTAAAAATTTGGCTGCGTACATCTTAGTTAAAAAGTCAGCTGCTTCTTCTAATTGCAAATAATTCATGCTTGCGTATATTTCTTCAACCTTTTCTATGAGTTCCCTATTCATAAGGAGCGCATATGCCCCCTGTAGAGAGCCATTTCCTATGCGAACAAATCGATCACGAGGTAGGTCCGGATATAACCCTATGGTAATAGCAGATTCTAAATTCATATACTTTCCAAAGGCACCCGCCATGTAGACCCTTTGAACCGCAGAGGCTTCTACTCCTGAATTTTCAAGAAGAATTTCTATCATAGTGTTTGCAGCAGCTTTGGTATCTAAGTACATAGCAATATCCGTTTCAGTAAATAGCAACTCTTCTCCTGAAGCAGACTCGTGTTCCCATGCATAGGCTACAGCCCAATCTCCTTCCCTTTTCACAATGCGATCTGATTTGCCTTCATTAAATCTTCCTCCAAAGTCAATCCAACCTTCTAAAAGCATTTCAGCTATAAGATCTACAATACCTGATCCACATATGCCCACAGGTTTTCTGTTTTCAATAGTAGTTAAGATCATCTCATTATTTTGAATTTTCACTGTATCGACTGCACCAGGCTTAGCCTGCATGCCGTGTTTGCTTATCCCACCTTCCAAGGCAGGTCCTGCTGCTCCAGCAATAGTAAGCAAAAATCGATCGTTTCCAAGTACCATTTCTCCATTAGTGCCAATGTCAATATAAAGAGCCATTTCACTTTTTTCTGTCATATCCGAAGCTAAAATGCCACTTACCACATCACCGCCTAAATAATTGGCTACAGAAGGAAATGCATATAGCAAACCATTAAAGGGTAAATCTAACAATTCAGAACGAAGAAATCCAAAATGATTAAAGGTTGGCGTATAAGGTGTATGAAATATAAACCATGGGTCGATTCCTAATAAGAAGTGTACCATAGTTGTATTGCCTCCAAGGACCATAATATCGCAGTCCGTAGATAAAATTCCTGTATTTTTCTCAAGCTTTTCCATTAAGGTTCTAATACTATCTATTGTATATTTTTTGATCTCTTGTAAATGTTCTTCTTTGCCTTTTGCATAGAATATGCGACTTAGTATGTCTTCACCAAAGGCTATTTGATTATTAAATACGCTATCTTCTGCTAGAATCGTACCAGTATTTAAATCAATTAATTGCATAAAAACGGTAGTACTGCCCAAGTCTACTGCATATCCATAGTGTTTTTGAGTAGTGTCTCCTTTTTCAATTCTCACTAACTCCCAATAATCCCCAGTCCATATAAGGGATACTGTAATCTGCCAATTGGATTCCCTAAGAACCTTATAATATTTAATAAGGGTCTCCATTGAGAATTTAATGTGATTGAATTGAGGTATAAGTGCCCTTACAATTCGATCCCTATCACCAATAGTATCTGCGCCACCTGGCAAATCTAGTTCTAAAAATACTTTTTGACTTAATGATTTTTTCATTATACTCATTCCTTAATGGTTCATATAGTAGTGAATTCGATTTTATTATAATGATACCCCTTTTCAAACTATGAAAACATTAGACAAGAATAAAGATATCACCTTTCTATTTTTTAATTATATTTCCAAATTTTCAAAATATAAACACATTAAGAAAGTGCCTTCGGCACTTTAGCCATCAGCGATCAGCTGCCAATCGCCAGTGCTAGGGGCAAAATCCTATTAAACGAAAAAAGGAGTTAAAGTATGTACTTTAACTCCTCTAAATATTACACTTATTAGTGACTACATCTGCAATTATGAGAATGGCCTTCATGACTGTGTCCTGAACAGCTTGGAAGTTTTGATTCAAGGGTACCGTCAATATAATCTTGAATTGCTTTATCGATGTCTCCTTTTACTCCAACAAAAATCTCAAAACCTTGTTCTTTTAGCTTTTGGTACATACCACCGCCTATACCATCTACGATGACTGTTTTTACTCCATAAGTAGATAGAAAAATAGGAAGCATGCCATGTTGAAAGCCTGTTGCGTCAACTACTCTTTTAGTAGCCAGACATCCATCTCCTACTTCTACTATGCTAAAATACTGACATTTACCAAAGTGTTCTGAAATATTATGTCCTTCTGTTGCAATTCCAATAATCATACCAATACCCCCCTTAAAATTATTTATACTCTAATTATACCATTTATATCCTTTTAATCAAGCTTTTCAAAAACAATATGATAATATTAAGTTATTTTAAAAATAAATATTATCTTAAATATAAGATAATACATCTGCCTTCGTTACGATACCCTTTAGACTTCCGTCTTCCTCTATTACTCCAATAGGGTATTTGGTTTCGGCTGCCATAGGGATGATGTCTGTAAGTAGAACATTAGGGGTGGTTGTTTCGATGTCTTTTATTAATACATCAGATATGGTAAGACCTTCTTTATTGGCTCGCATAGCATCATCTATAGTGATTACCCCTTGTAGGAGCATTTTGTCTTTAACCACATAGGCAGTAGAAACTTTGTTTGATCTCATGACTTTCATTGCATACGCTGGGGTATCTTTTAAGCGGACAATGCTATCAGGCGTCGACATGACGTTTTTAGCTGAGATGACTTGAGTTTTATCTGCACTGTCTATAAATTGAGTCACATAATCGTCTTTTGGATTGGAGCTCATTTCCTCTGGAGTGTCTACTTGAATAACCTCTCCGTCTTTCATAATAGCTACTTTGTCCCCTAATTTAAAGGCTTCATTAATATCGTGAGTAATAAAAATTATAGTCTTATCTAATTTCTTTTGAATGGACAACAATTCAAATTGCATATCTTTTCGTACTAGAGGGTCTAATGCAGAGAATGGCTCATCCATTAGAAGGATTTCAGCATCGCTCGCAAGAGCTCTTGCAATTCCTACCCTTTGTTTCATACCACCAGACAAACTTGTTATAGGCTCCTTTTCATACCCTTCTAAGCCCACCATTTCAATCATTTCAAGGGCCTTTTTATAGCGTTCTTCCTTAGATACTCCTTTTATTTCTAGGCCGTAAGTTACATTTTCTATGACATTTCTGTGAGACATAAGGCCGAAGTTTTGAAATACCATAGATATTTTGTTACGCCTATAGTCAATTAACTCTTTTTTGCTAAATTCATTGATGTTTTTTCCTTCAATATATATATTTCCTTTTGTAGGCTTATTAAGCATATTAAAACATCTTACTAGGGTAGACTTGCCAGATCCAGATAGACCAATAATAACAAAGATCTCTCCTCTTTTAATATCTAAAGATACATCCCAGAGTGCTATGTTTACACCTGTCTTTTTATAAATTTCATTTTTATCTACTCCAGATTGTTTTAATTTTATGGTTTTGCTCTTTTCAGCACCGTAAAGTTTATATAGATTTTTGACACTTAATATACTCTCATTACCTGTCATTCGCGTTCACCTCACTCTTTTTCACTAGACCTTGAGTTATTCTGTCGAGTATTACAGCTAAAATTACTACAGATATACCTGATACAAGGCCTCTACCTATTTCAACACGGTTTACACTGATTAGTACTTCCATACCAAGACCAGTTGCTCCAATCATAGATGTAGTGACGACCATACTCATAGCCATCATGATAGTTTGATTAACACCTGTCATAATCGTAGGTAATGCTTGTGGAATTTGTACTTTGATTAATGACTGTAATCTTGTTGAGCCAAAGGCAATACTTGCCTCTACAACTTCTTTATCGATTTGCTTGATTCCGTGGCTTGTCATCCTTATAATCGGAACGATAGCGTAGATCGTCGTTGCGATTACAGCTGGAGGCTTACCTAGTCCAAAAAATAGCAAGGCTGGTATTAAGTATACAAATACAGGCATGGTTTGCATAGTATCCAAAATAGGGCGAACAATTCGATCTGCTCTATCGCTCATAGAAATGAAAATTCCTAAGGGGAATCCTAAAATTAAAGAAATGAAAACCGATGCGATGACAATGGATAATGTTTCATTCATAAGACTCCACAAGCCTAACAGTCCTACGAATAATAATAAAACAGCGTACAAAATTCCTTTTCGCACATTATTAGTTACCTTCCATCCTGCAATAAACACGAGCAAAATAAAGATAAACCATGGAATACTATTTAACACAAAATAAATGCCATTGACAAAATTGCTTAATGCTCCACGAATCGCATTAAATATATTATCGTGTTTCACACTAAAATCTCTTACAGACTGGTCTATAGCTTGTAAATCTAGTGGGATTCTAAAGGGTATTTCTTTAAACCATCCTATAGTTGAGGTTGCAGTATCATCATTAAGAGACGATCTTAAAGTGGTAGCATCTTCTTCGTTTAGCCATTTATCGATTAGCTCATCGTGTTCTTGCAAGAACCATTTGGCTGTTTCTTTGTAGTTCGCTCCAGTCTCTTGCATATAGGCTAAGGCCTCTGAAGTTAATGCGCTTGAAGTTTGATAATTACTTAAAAACTCTACCATTTCTGGGTTATTATCATAAAATTCATTGCTCACACCTACAGTTACTTTTACAGGTGGGAGTGCTGTCTTTCCTGCATTATATGTAGCTGGATCATAGGGTTCATCTTGTAATAAGACCATATCATACATACCCATAAGCCACGTTGGCTCCCAGTAATAGGCTACAATGGGTTCTCCTCTATCGTATGCTCCAGTGATGGCAGATGCTAAAGCGGAATCAGAGCCTGGCCTAAAATAAATGAAATTTTCGTCTAGACCATAATGTAAAAATTTATTATGTAAGATTTTGTCTACTTCCCAGCCTGGAATCCCGCCATAGATTCGGCCTTTACTTTGAGATTCTGCATCAGGAAACACATCAGGATACTTTTTTAGATCCTCTACTGTCTTTAAGTCTGGTGCACTTGGCTCAATTCCCCTTGTCTTATCACCTTCGATAACGTATCTCGGCACATAAAAGCCTTGGTAATTATCATCAAAATTGATGCCCAAATCCTTTAATTTACCTGCCTCTACATCTTCATCGTAGGTAGCCAGATTGTTTGTCCACTCTTCCATATGGACATCTATTTCACCGTTTATCAATCCTTCGTGAAGCACAGTAGACGAGCCTGGGACCTCTCTCCAAGAGTATCCATAAAGCTCCTCTGCTATAAAACCAGCTACCGCATTGTGAAATTTTACGCTGTCCCAACCTGCATCAGCAAATGCAATTTCTTTATTAGGAGTATCTGCATAGCCTACTGAAAAAGAACACATTAGTGCTACTAACAGTAAAGCAAACACAACTTTTCCCTTATTTTTCATTCTTCTCATCTTTTCACCTTCCTCTAATTCTTTATTTAAATAAATGAGTAGGGGTACTATGTTGGAAGCTAAAAATAGGCGCAAAAAAACTATGGTATTCCTAAGTGGAGCTCCATAGTTCTTTAAAATGTAAAGCGCACTACAACTCCCCTTTACGCATACGAGGTTAGCTGTCGGGTTAGGGATAAAGGGTAACCCATCCTAAAAGTAAAAGGATTCACCCCAGATACTTGGTTCCCCCGCTTCTATGTATAGAATTAAGCGTTTAAAATTTATTTAAATATTATATTACTACTATATCACTATATATCATTTATTTCAAATTTTCCCTGGAATACTAAAAACCTGCACTGATTTTTTCTGAAGTACAGGTTTTTTAAAATCATATTTATTTTTGTAAATCTTCAATGGAATCAATCTCCATATATTGTGGTACTACTAATCCATTTTTTGTCCCCCTGAGATTTGGGCCAAGGTCCATAAGGTCTTCCTTATAAGCATTGTAATATTCTATGTGGGTGCTTGGAAGCCAAGCGCCTACCATTGCGTCGGAACTGCCGTTAGAAATACCAGCGTACATTGGTCCAACTTCTACTTGAGTTAATGATACATCATAGCCATTTTGATCCAGTACCTTTCCAATTACATTTGTACTAGCAATCTCTGTGTCCCAGGCTACTAAAGCTAGGTCAATACTTTCCCCATTTGCCTTCTGAGCACCATCTACCCACTCTGCCACCCTATCAGGATTTTCCTTAATCCATTTTTGGGCTGCTTCTTCTGCACTCATTCCACCTGTAATGTAAGCCATGACATCTTCTAGGTCCTTTGGCTCCCAAGAGAATTGATCGAGAATGGTATATGCACCAGGAGCATCTTCCTTAAGACCCTTTCGAACAAGGGTATGAATATCTTCGGCCCCACCAAAGGTACCTTTTGGATCTTCTAGAAATTTGAGATCAAAAGAAGAAAACTTCCAGTGGGGGGACCAGCCTGTTACAATAATTGGCTTTTGTGCATTATAAGCTTTTTTAAGTTCTGTTGTCATAGCAGCAGAAGAGCCTTCTATAAGATTCCACTGATCTAATCCATATTCTTTTACAGTTGTTCGAGCTTGCTCCATAATTCCTGCACCCGGCTCAATTCCTATGATTTTATACCCTACTGCAGCTCCAATGCTATTTTCATCTTGAATTGCAGAAGCGTCATCACCTAAGGGAATTGCTAGCACAATAGATGTACCAGCAATTAGTAAAGCCAATATAGAAAAAACTACTTTGGGTTTTATAATGTGCTTATAAGTTGGGTTACGCAAGTTTTGTGAAATTCTATCAAGAATGATGGCTATAAAAACGATGGATAATCCAGCCTCAAAACCTCGTCCAACGTCAATTTGACTGACCGCTCGATACACATCTGCTCCAAGCCCTGGCGCTCCAACTAGTGAAGCTGTTACAACCATTGATAGAGCTAGCATAATACTTTGGTTTACCCCTGCCATAATTGTAGGCATCGCTAGTGGCAATTGAATTTTAAAGAGTTTCTGACTTTTGCCTGAACCAAAAGCGTCTGCAGCTTCAATTAAATCTTTTGGTACCTCATCAATCCCCAAATTGGTCATACGAATGGTCGGAGCAATTGCAAAAATAAAGGATGCAATAATACCCGGAACAACGCCAATTCCAAAGAATAAAATAGATGGAATTAAGTATACAAAGGCAGGCATTGTCTGCATAAAATCAAGAATAGGTGTGACAATCCTGTTTACGGTTTTTTGTTGGGCGCACCATATTCCCACTGGAATCCCCACAAGGATGGTCAGTAATCCAGACACTAAAACAATAGACAAGGTCTGAATACTTGATTCCCAATAACCAAGGTTGTCAATTAAAAGCAGGCTCACTACCGAAAAAAAGCCTAGCTTCCATCCGCTCGTATAGGCAACCAAAAGAGCTAGAACAATTATTAAAACAATAGGAGATCCTACACTTAAGATAGCAACGATAGCATCTAATAGCCCTTCAATCGAATTGGTTAAAAGTATGAAAAGATTAGCAAATGTAATGGTGATCCAATCAACGAGAACATTAATCCACTCGCCTAATGGAATTTTGGGTATATTCATCATAATTATCGATCACTCTCCAAATCGTTCAAGGAATCTTTATTTCCCGCTAAAGCACCTACAACAGCGCCGCGGATTACAACTCCTTTTAATCGGTTTTCTGAATCAACAACAGATATGGGCAAGCTCGATGTTGCCATTTCATCCATAAAATCTCCAATTAAAGTATCTTGTGAAACAATTGGAATATCCGTTATCATGGCTTCAGAAATGGTTTGTTTTGAGTCAATGGCTTTTTTCGCCAGCTCTGCAGTTAGAGCACCTAATAGCTTTTGGTGTCGATTGACAATAAATATACTTGAGTATCCTTGCTTACGCATAATTTCTAAGGCAACTCTTGGGCCTCTGTCTACCCCGATTTTTTCAGCTCGTTTCATAACATGTGAAGCTGTTAATACCTTTGATAAGTCTACATCCTCTACGAATTTTTCAACAAAAGCATTAGCAGGGTTTATCATGATCTCCTCAGGCGTTCCTAGCTGAATGACGCTACCTTCTTTCATCAAAGCAATGCGGTCCCCTATTCGCAAAGCTTCATCTAAATCGTGAGTGATAAAAATAATGGTTTTTTTGTACTGCTCTTGAATTTCAATTAACTCATCTTGCATATCCTTTCGAATTAAAGGGTCTAAGGCACTAAAAGCTTCATCCATAAGGATAATATCTGTATCGCTTGCAAGAGCGCGAGCAAGACCTACCCTTTGTTGCATTCCTCCACTTAACTGTGATGGAAGCTGATGCTCGTAGCCTTTTAAACCAACGGATTTAAGGGCCTTCATTGCCTTCTCTTTTCGTTCTCCAGGATCCACCTTCTTAATCTCAAGGCCATACTCTGCATTTTCTAGTATTGTTTTGTGTGGAAATAGGGCAAAGTTTTGAAAGACCATGCTAATTCTTTTTTGTCTAATTTCTCTTAGTCTGCCTTCGTCCATTTTGACAATATCTTCACCCTTTATTAGAATTTCTCCAATAGTTGGATCAATTAGTCGATTGAACATTCGAATTAGAGTAGATTTACCACTTCCTGACAAACCCATGATTACAAAAATTTCACCAGGGTAAATCTTGAAATTAACATTATTTACACCAACAGTGTGACCTGTTTCCTTTAAAATTTCTTTTTTTGATTTACCTTCTTTTAGTAAATCAATTGCTGCCTTAGGAGATTTTCCAAAAATCTTCGAGACATTTCTGACTTCTACATACGGTTCCATCAAATCACCTCTTAGTTATCAATTTTCGCTCTACTTATTGTTTCCCACTTCTTTCTATGTATGACGATAAAGACTCATAATACCTAAGAGAAAAAATAGACAAAAAAAGACCCAAAGATGAATATATGGTTAGCTGTTGGGTTAGGGATAAAGGTAACCATCCTAAACAAAAATTATATTTTAAATAAAATGAATAAGGGGGAACTTTCGCCCTTATTCATTTACAGGTAATACTCCAGTATAATCTCTTGTTCCCTTAACATTTCACATACTGTATTTACGGCAACATCACTTGAAATACTAGCATAGGCCTTAAAGCTGCTAAATGGAGATTCTCCAATATTTACGATGATTATTTCATGAGGTTGATTTAAGAGTTTTAGCTTCTCTGCTTCATCATCATCGAGATTAAAGACAGAGGTTATCATTATTTGACCAGAATCCGTAAGAATTCTTGCCAATTCACCAATCTGTCTTATATGCTCCTCCCGATCTTCATAATTAAATGAATCTTGAGACATAAGTCCACTTAAAATACTAGAGATGCCTAAATAATAGGTTTTATAATTCATTCTAAAAAGTACCTCTTCTAATTCCTTCCCTATTTTCTCTATGACATGCTCGTTTCCTTCATTTCCAGAGGTTATGACGATAAATTTCGACTTATGACCGTAAGCTCCATTTCTTTGAGCTGATGAAATGAAACTTTTCTCCCATAAGAATTCTCTGTCCTGAATATGGTCTATTAAAGTATTGTCCCCACTAGTGACATTTTTCATAATAATCCCCCCACCAGAGATCTCATAATTGTCAACAATGACAAATCTTCCTGTTCCCTCTATTTCAGATATAAGATCAAAGGCGATAGGTTTTGTCGTCTCAAAAATACATTCTGATACATCATGCCTTTCTACCTGACCTTTATATGTATCGATATGAAGTTCTGCTGCATCGATAATATTTACTATTTCAATAAGCTTTACTCCTATTTTTGTCGTTCCCATTTTTAGCTTATACACTTTGTTTTTAATCAAGGGAGCCTGGCCTACCCAAAATACATTAGCCTTAAAACGAGAGCTTATTAATGAATGTTTTTCATTTGCTTTCACCATGAGTTCTCCTGGCCTTATGTAAATTTGAGTTTGTAGTGTGACTCCTATGGCTTCATCTGCATAAGCAATATCCTTTGGTACTGTATGAAATGATTCTATACTGTCTATGACACTCCGCTTCTGGGAAGGGAGAAAGACCACTTCATCTCCTACTCTTATAGAACCACTTAATATCGTACCAGCTACAATACGCCTGTCGTCACCTTGAGCTGTAAACTTATAAATGTCTTGAACAGGCATTCTAAGAGGTAATTCTCGAGTTTCTTTCTTATTCGCAAATCCGTCCAATTGCTCCAATACAGTTGGACCATTATACCATGAGGCTCTGTAGGATTTTTCTGCCACATTGTCTCCACAAAAAGCGCTAATAGGTATGAAATTCACTGGTTTAATATTTATCTTCCATAAAAATTCTGTAAATTCATTACGTATATTTTGAAATACTCTCTCGTCGTAATCTACTAGATCCATTTTATTTACTAGGACAACTACCTGATTAACTCCTAACATGGATACAATATGTCCATGCCTTTTAGAATTTTCTTTGATTCCTTCTTTGGCGTCTATGACCAACAGTGCTGCCTCTGCCCTCGATGCACCTGTCACCATATTCTTCAAGAATTCAATATGACCAGGGGCATCGATAATGATATAGTCTCTTTTCTTCGTTTTTAAAAAACTCCGAGCCGTATCAATAGTAATACCTTGAGATTGTTCATCTTTTAATGTATCTAAAAGAAAGGCGTATTCAAAAGGTTTCGAATTCTTTTTGCAGTACTCTTTTATAGACTCTAACTTTCCATCTGGCAGAGAATTTGTGTCGGCAAATAGTCTCCCTATAACCGTACTTTTGCCATGGTCCACATGACCAACGATAACGATATTCATCTGTTCTCTTAAATTCATTTACATATATCCTCCCTTTCTAAGGGTTTCAAGTCCTCCACCATCATCCTTATCTTGGGCGCGACCAGATCTTTCTGCTATATGTGCAAATTTTCCGCTTTTTAATTCATGGATAATCTCACTAATGTTTTTTGAAGTAGATTCTACTGGGGTAGTACATGGATAACATCCTAAGGATCGATAGCGTTTTCCATCTCCTTGATCAAAATACAAGGAGGTAATGGGTATATTTTCCCTATCAATATACTCCCAAATATTGAGTTCCGTCCAATCTAGAAGAGGATGTATTCTAATATGGGTTCCTGGCGCGAAATCCGTCTTGTACTGATTCCAGAATTCTGGAGGTTGATCTCCTACGTCCCAGTCATTTTCTTTATCCCTCGGAGAGAAGGTCCGCTCTTTGGAACGGCTCCCCTCTTCATCAGCTCTTACCCCCACAATAACACCTGTATATCTTTCTCGATTAGTATCAGGTATGTATTTACCCGTATTTAAATCCATAATATAGCGATTCCACTCTCCAGATAGAGTTTTTTTGAGAGCTTCCGACTTTAAAGACTGACAGCAGGTAATTCGATCCACTTTACCTTCAGGAAATGTATTTTTCTCTTGGATTGCTTGTTTGTTTTCCCCATAAATCATAGTTAATTTCCATTTCAATGCAAGTTCGTCCCTGTATTCAATCATTTCAGGTATTTTATAATGAGTGTCAATATGTACCAGGGGTATTGGGACATGACCGAAAAAAGCTTTCCTCGCCAGCCACAATAATACGGTACTGTCCTTTCCAATAGACCACAACATGCAAATATTTTTAAACTCTCTATACGCTTCTCTCAATATGTAAACACTCTGAGCCTCTAATTTATCTAAATGATCCATCTATAATCCCCCTGTTCTCTATTGTATTTCTTCAGGCAGTAAATCCCAGTGGAGCCCACATTCTTTTTTTTCAGGACTCTCCCACCACCATCTGCCACTGCGCACATCTTCCCCTTGATTCACAGCTCGAGTACAAGGTTTACAGCCTATACTTCGAAACCCTCTCTCATACAATTCACTATAAGGCACATTCTCCTTCTTTATATACGCCCATAAGTCTTCTTCACTCCAATTTGCAATGGGATTGATCTTGTAAAGAGAATGACTCTCATCCCACTGAAAGACGTCAATGGAACTGCGACTATCAGATTGTTCCCTCCTCAATCCGCAAATCCAGCCATCTAATGTGCCAAGTACTCTTTTTAAAGGACGAACTTTTCGAATCTCGCAACATTTCTTTCTTAACTCAACGCTTTTATAGAAGGAGTTAGGACCCATCTCTGATACAAGAGCTTCTACATCCTTTCCATATGGCCCATATACCTCGTAATGAAAATCATATTTTCTCATGGTTTCTTCCATAAGATCATAAGTCTCTTGAAAATGCCTTCCTGTATCGATAAAAAAGATTCTCATCTTTGGGTTTACTTTTAGCAGTAAATCCGTTAGTACTTGATCTTCTGTTGAAAGGCTAGAAGCCAAGGCAATTTTTGAAAGATCCATTTTCTCTAAAACAAATTGAAGGATTTTAGATGGTGTTTCTTGTTCGTATGTAAGGTTTATTTCTTTAAGATTTAAATTATTCATATGCTACTCCTCTCATCAAATCATATAATCATCAGGTATAAAAACTTTAAAATCTTTGGGGCGAACGAAAACGATTTGTTTCGTCATTAGTCCCAGATTTTTATAAGTTTCTTTACCAATTTCTGCTTCAATATATTCCTCATTATCTAGCCTTTTCAATTCAATATTTACGGTAGGACCTACTGCTCGTATAAACTGAATCTGCGCTGGGATGAACTCACTGCTATCAGATTGTAGTTTTATTTCAATATCATGGGGTCGTGTATAGCTGGTTATTTCTACCTTTCCATCATGAACTCTACGATGGAAAAGATTCACATTTCCAAGAAAGTTATAAACAAAGGGATTGATAGGATTGTCATATACCTCTTCCGGAGTACCAATTTGTTCGATTTGACCTTGATTTAAGATGACAATTCGATCAGCCACGTCTAAAGCTTCTTCTTGATCATGGGTAACAAAGACACTTGTTATTGGGTACTCATCGTGGAGTTTTCTCAGCCACCTTCGTAGATCCTTTCTCACCTTTGCATCTAATGCCCCAAAGGGTTCATCTAAGAGCAAGACCTTTGGTTCTACAGCTAATGCTCTCGCCAAAGCAATTCTTTGGCGTTGGCCGCCAGAAAGCTGTGAAGGGTACCTATTTGCTAGCCCTTCCATTTTTATGAGACCTAGGAGCTCATATACCTTTTTTGAAATCACATCTTTGTTAGGTCTTATCTTCGATGGTCTTACCTTTAAACCAAAAGCAATGTTTTCAAAAACCGTCATATGTTTAAATAATGCGTAATGCTGAAATACAAATCCTACTTTTCTATCTTGGGTATTTTTCTCTGTATGATCTTCTCCATTAAAGATAATGCTACCAGTATCTGGTGTTTCTAGACCAGCAATAATCCTTAGAAGAGTGGTCTTTCCTGATCCCGATGGTCCTAATAGAGCCACTAGCTCTCCTGTATTTATCTTTAAATCAATATGATTAAGGGCTTTGAAAGAACGGTGGATTATATAATTAAGTTAGCCACCATTATACAAAAAAACGCCACGTGAATT
>ENA-UOOM01001385-UOOM01001385.1-fermentation-metagenome-genome-assembly--contig:-NODE-1385-length-23478-cov-8.317380_pt1 | contig 23478 bp, 20 predicted proteins | sample MGYA00245781_ERZ724031 | MGnify/ENA primary metagenome ERZ724031 (study PRJEB28704, sample SAMN03018317) | fermentation metagenome | biome: anthropogenic terrestrial biome; feature: soil; material... | reverse complement strand
CACATTTGGCAAGTGATTTATTTTCGATTGAAATGTGGGGAGGAGCTACTTTTGACGTGGCTTACAGATACTTAAAGGAAGACCCGTGGGAAAGACTTACAGCTCTGAGAGAAAAGGTACCGAATATTTTGTTCCAGATGCTTTTAAGAGGAGCAAATGCGGTTGGCTACAAGAATTATCCGGACAATGTAATCAGGGAATTTGTAAAAGCTTCAGCCAAAGCGGGAATAGATGTGTATCGAATTTTTGATTCCTTAAATTGGATGGAAGGAATGGAAATTGCTATAGATGAAGTTTTGAATCAGGGAAAAATAGTCGAAGCAAGCATCTGTTACACAGGAGACATTCTCGATGAAAAAAGAGACAAATATACATTGAAATATTATGTGGATTTGGCTAAGAAATTAGAAAAAAGAGGCACACATATCTTAGCTATAAAGGATATGTCGGCACTATTAAAGCCAATGGCGGCAGATAAGCTGATAAGGGCACTGAAAAATGAGCTTACAATTCCTATCCACCTTCATACTCACGATACCAGCGGCAACGGTGTAGTTACAGTGTTTGCAGCTGCAAATGCAGGAGTGGATATCTGCGATACCGCATTTAACTCCATGGCAGGATTAACAAGTCAGCCTCCGTTAAATTCGGTTATTGCCGCCATGATGAATACAGAAAGAGATACAAATTTAAATCCGGACCATATGCAGAAAATTTCCGATTACTGGGAAGCTGTAAGACCCGTTTACAATAAATTTGAATCAGGATTAAAAACAGGAACTGCGGAAATTTACAAATATGAAATACCCGGAGGTCAGTATTCCAATCTGAAGCCTCAGGTTGAAAGTTTCGGCTTAGGTCACAGATTTGATGATGTCAAGGATATGTTTAAGACCGTAAATGAAATGCTTGGTGATATCGTGAAGGTAACTCCTTCCTCAAAAGCAGTCGGGGATATGGCAATATTTATGGTGCAAAACAATCTGAATGAAGAAAATATATATGAAAAAGCTAAGGACATGGACTTCCCCGATTCAATAGTTTCATATTTTGAAGGAATGATGGGTCAGCCGGAGGGAGGATTCCCGGAAAAGTTAAGCAAATTGGTATTAAAGGGCAAGGAACCTATTAAATGCAGACCGGGCGAATTATTGCCTCCTGAAGACTTTGATTCAATTAAAAAAATGCTTCGTGAAAAATATGAAGTTGAAGGCACTGATGAAGAAGCATTAAGCTATGCTCTTTATCCGAAGGTTTTCGAAGATTACTTGAAGAGTACCAAAGAAGAAGTAAACTTAAGGATGATGGGAAGCGACATCTTCTTCCACGGTTTGGAAGAAGGAGAAACCTGCGGAGTAAAAATAGCAGAAGGCAAAAAATTAAGTATAAAATTGGTTGATATTAAAACAAATGACAATGGTACAAAGGATTTGACATTTGAAGTCAATGGAAATAACAGAGTAGTTACTATAAAAGATAAAAATGCCCTAACATCCAAGAATATGGATACGGAAAAAGTTATGGCAGACACAGGCAATCAATTTGAAATAGGAGCAAATATTCCCGGCAATGTATTTAAAATACTAGTAAAAGCGGGTGATAAAGTAACTGCGGGGCAGCCTATTGCAATATTGGAAGCAATGAAAATGGAAACAAATGTTATAGCCCCTCTGTCAGGAACTGTACACAAAATACACGTTAAAGAAGGACAACGGGTAGTGACGGGAGAATTAATAGCAGAATTGGAATAGCAGGAATAAGACAAACCCGGGAAACCGGGTTTGCTTGCAAGTTGAGCAAAATTACTGTTTAGCAAGTTGGATAATTATAAATTAAAATTTAAGATAAGCACTTGAAGAAAATTATTGATACGTTGGATGTAATTTGATAAGATTAGTTTTAGATATATACTGTCAAAAAGATTTATATGAAATAAAACCGGAGGTGCTTATGGGACAATTTAAGGCAGCGTTGCTGCAGACTTTAGTTTATGAGAATAAAGAAAAAAGTGTAAATAATGCTGTTAAATCAATCGAAAATGCCGCAAGGGAGGGAGCGGACATTGCAGTTCTTCCCGAAATGTTTTGTTGCCCTTACAGCACGTCATATTTCAGAGAATATGGAGAAGAAGAGGAAGGCTATGCATATGAAAAAATAAGCCTTGCCGCAAAAAAATCCGGTATTTATGTTGTTGCGGGCACAATGCCCGAATTGGAAGGAAATAATGTTTACAATACATCCTATGTTTTTGACAGAAAAGGAAATAAAATTGCCAAACACAGAAAAATGCACCTCTTTGATATAGATGTAGAGGGAGGACAATATTTTAAAGAATCCGATGTTCTTACCCCGGGTAGGGATGTAACGGTTTTTGATACGGAATTTTGTAAAATGGGTCTTGGCGTGTGCTATGACATAAGGTTTCCGGAATTAAGCAGGCTTATGGCTTTAGAAGGAGCGGAAGTTATGATTTATCCCGGAGCCTTTAATATGACTACAGGTCCCGCACATTGGGAATTAAATTTCAGGTCGAGAGCTTTAGATAACCAGATTTACACAATAGGGGTTGCTCCCGCAAGAGATTATAATTCGTCCTACCTCTCCTACGGCAATTCGATAATTGTATCACCCTGGGGCAATGTAATTAACAGAATGGATGAAAAGGAAGGATACATTGTTCAGGAGATTGATTTGGGTTATGTTCAAAAGGTAAGAAATGAGCTGCCATTGTTGAAGCATATGAGGAAGGATTTATATACATTAAGCAGGAATTCATAAGAATTATAATAGAAAGGGATGTAGTATGATTAAATTAATCAAAAATGCAGAAGTTTATGCACCTGAGTATTTGGGTATTAAGGATGTTCTGATAGTGGATGATAAAATTGCCGCTATAGACGATAGTATATCCATAAGTTTTGACAGCTATCTTAAGGTTACCGAAATTGAGGCAAGCGGAAAGAAATTAGTACCGGGATTTATCGATTCTCATGTTCACCTTTTAGGAGGCGGGGGCGAAGGAGGCTTTGCTACAAGAACACCGGAAGCAACATTGACAGGCTTAACAACGGCAGGAGTTACAACCGTAGTGGGATGTTTGGGTACTGACGGTGTTGCAAGAGACTTAATTTCGCTGTTAGCTAAGGCAAAAGGCTTGGAGGAAGAAGGAATTACAACATATATTTATGCAGGCTCCTACAGACTTCCCTTAAAAACAATAACCGGTGAAATAATGAAGGATATTATGGTTGTTGACAAAATAATCGGTATAGGCGAAGTTGCCGTATCTGACCATCGCTCCTCACAGCCGACCTTTGAAGAATTCGTAAGAGCGGTTTCCGATGCAAGAGTTGCAGGTATGCTATCAGGAAAGGCAGGCATAATCAATATACATTTAGGTGACGGCAAAAGAAAAATTAATATGATAAGAAGGGCTTTAAATGAAACAGAAATACCTGTAACACAATTTCTGCCCACCCATATAAACAGAAGTCCCGAATTGTTTGAAGAGTGCGTTTCATATGCAAAGGATGGAGGATATATCGACTTTACAGGAAGCGAGGATCCTAATTTCTGGGAAGAAACCGATGGTGAGGTAAGGTTCAGCAAGGGTCTGAAAAGACTTTTGGATGAAGGTGTAAATATTAATAATTACACGCTGTCTTCCGACGGACAGGGAAGCCTGCCTATATTTAACGAGAAAAAAGAATTCGTAGGTATAGGAGTAGGAAAGTCAACCTGCCTGATTAAGGCAATAAAGGAGTGTGTTTTCAGGGAAGATATACCTCTTGAAACAGCTATAAGAGCAATTACATCAAACCCTGCAAAGATATTAAAGTTAACTAAAAAAGGAAAAATCCAGGTTAACATGGATGCAGATTTATGCTTGCTTGATGAAAGCTTGGATGTGGATACAGTAATAGCCAAGGGCAAAATAATGGTTGAAGATAAACAGCCCATTGTGTATGGAATGTTCGAGATGCCCTGACATGCGAACCTTATTTTCTGACAGCTTTCTATTTTCATTAACATTTGTATATAATTGTCATAATCTATATAAGAAAGGAGTTTTTTCATGCGAATTATAATAGATGGAGATGCATGCCCGCAGAAAGCAAGAGAAATATGTGAAAAAGCTGCCAAGGAATTCGGAGTGGGTTTGATAATTGTTTCAGACATTGACCATTATATAGTCAGTGATTTTGAGGTTATTGTTGTTGAACAGGGAAGAGAGTCCGTTGATTACAAAATAGTTCAAATATTTAAGCAGGGAGACATATTGATAACTCAGGATTATGGACTTGCAAGCCTGCTTTTGGGAAAAGCTTCAGCAATAATTCATACAGCGGGATTTTTTATTAATAAAAATAATATAGACAGCTTGCTTCAATCCAGATATATAAGTGAAAGAATAAGAAAGCAAGGAGGAAAGACAAAGGGACCGTCAAAAAGAAGAAAAGAACAGGATGAGAACTTTAAGAAATGTCTGTATAAAGCTTTAAGAGAATATATGCTAAACAAAAACAAATAGAAGTTTTACGCACTTCTTCAGGAGATGGGGACGGAATGTCCCCATTTTCTTATTTTCTGATACTTCCCAGCACATCATCAACAATTTTTTCGGATGAAGATTTATTGTAAATTTTCTTCATATTTTTTCGCATGGCTGATAACAGCTGAGGATTATTTATTAAATCAATTGTGCTGCTGACAATTTGATAGGAATTATATGCTATGATGCCTGCGCCTTTCTTTTCAAAATATAATGCATTTTCCTTTTCCTGTCCGGGGACAGGCTTGATTATAATCAGAGGCAGCTGTACGGCAAGTGCTTCCGTCAAGGTTATTCCTCCGGGTTTAGTAATCATGCAGCAGGATATCTTATATAATTCATGAATATTTTCAATAAATCCAAACACTTTTAAGTTTTTAAATCCTAAAGATTCCAATTTTATTTTTTGCAAATTATTGTTTCCGCAAACTACTGCAACCTGAATATTTTTATGTTTGCATAATTCCATGCATACTTTTTTTATATCCTTAAATACACCAAAGGCTCCAGAGTTTATAAGAACTATACTGCTGCCTCTTTTAAAATTATATTTGGCGTGAAGTTTTGCTATATTGTCAATTTCTTCAAAAGCATCTCTGATGGGAATTCCCGATACCACGATTTTTTCCGTAGGAATATTCATTTTCTTAAATTCTTCCTGCAACTCATTGGTTGCAATATAAAATTTGTCAATTTCCTCGCTTATCCAAAGCTTATGGGCATAATAGTCGGTGACTATGTTAAATACAGGGATGTTCTCTCCTTGGTCATTCTTGATTTTCAATGATGCCAATATCGGAAAAGTATTAATTATGACATCGGGCTTAAATCCTTCCGAAATTTCCTTTAATTTTGAAAATCCAAAGTTCCTGTATAATTCAATTATTCTTTTATCGGTAAGTTTTTCTGAGCCAAAATAAAGTTTTGAATATGTTTTTCCAAAATCATAACTTTTTATATATGCTTTTTTTATTGCTTCGGTGATTTTCGGATGAGTTTCCGTAAACAAATCTACAACCACCACATTGTTGTAACCTTTTTTAATAAATGCATTTTTTATTGCTGTTGCAGCCATTTTATGGCCGTTTCCAAAAGGAGCTGTGGTTATTAATATATTCTTATTCATAATACCTCCAAGATTGTTTTTATTGTTGTTCTGTTTGTACTCTGGTTTAAATATTATAATATATATCGTTGATTAATAAAAGAGTATATTGCTAATATTCAGGGAGGAAGTATGCATAAAGAATTTTTGGAAGCCTTTTTATTGGTTTTTATTGCTGAAATGGGTGATAAAACACAATTGATGCTGATGACCTTATCCGCTAAATATACAGTAATTCAAATGCTTGCGGGTATATTACTGGGAGTTCTTTTAAATCACGGAGCTGCCGTATATGTAGGATGCTTTATATCTAATTTTACAGATGAATATCTTCTTCAGCTATTTGCAGGCATTATTTTTATAATTTTTGGAATAATTACAATTGTGTATGAAGAAAGTGGGGAGAAAGAAAAGCATTACAATTTAGGACCTGTAATTACTACAGCTCTTACTTTTTTCTTAGGGGAAATGGGAGATAAAACTCAGCTTACATGCATGACTTTGTCCATGGATGCCCGATTTCCTTTAATAGTTTTGACAGGCTCTGTTGCGGCAATGCTGTCCATAGGCTTTTTGGGAATTATTATCGGAACATCATTGACTAAATATTTCCCTTCTTATATAATAAAAACAATATCCGGACTGATATTTATAATATTTGGAATAATGAGGCTGATAGTATAAATGAATATAAAATACATAAAAGACAAACTGAAAAATATTGAACCAAAACCGATTGACTATGATGTAAGCTTCGCGGTATTGGTGCCGATAATTGAAATTGACGGAGAATTAAATTTAGTATATGAGGTCAGATCCAACACAATTACACAACCCGGAGAAATTTCATTTCCGGGAGGGAGAATTGAAGAAAGAGAAAGCCCTGAAGAAGCCGCAATAAGAGAAACATCCGAAGAACTGTTGCTAAACAAAGCAAATATTGAAGTGATTGCAGAACTTAATTATGCTTCAAGCAAAAGCGGCTCCTTCGTATTCACATTTTTGGGGCTGATTAAGGATATTGATGCATATGAAATAGACTATAATATTGATGAAGTTTCCGAACTTTTCTTTGTTCCGCTATCATTCTTTCTAGAAAATGAACCGGAAAAATATTATATGAATTATTATCCGGAAGCAGATAAAGACTTTCCGTATTATATGGTTAATAACGGAGAGGATTACAACTGGGGAAACATCAGATATCCGGTTTATTTTTATAAATACTATAATTATATAATATGGGGCTTAACTGCAAAAATAACTTACAGCTTCGTTAAGGAACTTACGAATGGAAACAATAAAGCAAGTAAAATCAATGAAAGCTAATATATTTAACATACAAAAATTTTCTGTCCACGACGGACCCGGAATCAGGACAACTGTATTTTTTAAAGGATGCCCTTTAAAATGCATGTGGTGTCACAATCCGGAAAGCCAAAGCTCAAACAATGAAATTTTATATGATAAAAACAAGTGCACCTTATGCGGCAATTGTGTAAGGGCATGTAAAAATAATGCTGTAGAAATTATAAATAATAAGCTGATTACAAATACGTACAAGTGCTCTTTTACCGGGGATTGCACTGTTTACTGCATAAATGGGGCAAGAAGAATTGCCGGAAAAGAATATACCGCGGATGAAGTTTTAGAAGAAATTTTAAAGGACAGGGTTTTTTATAAAAACTCTAACGGCGGTGCGACATTGTCCGGCGGAGAACCTTTAATATATGCAGACTTTGTTGAAGAGCTTTTAATAAAATTAAAGGAAGAAAATATACATACTGCAATTGACACCTGCGGAAAGGTTAACTTTAACGCTTTGGAAAAGGTATCCAAGCATACCGATTTATTTTTATATGATATTAAATCTATAGATGATGATGAGCATATACTTTATACAGGCGGCTCAAATAAGGATATTATTGATAATTTAATTAAGCTTTCAGAAATACACAATAACATAAACTTAAGACTGCCCTTAATCGAAGAAATCAATGCTGATGAAAACCATATTATAAAAATTTTGGAGTTAATAAAGAATACAAATATTAAGAAAATTAACCTGCTTCCATACCATGATACAGCAATACATAAATACGAAAAATTAGGACGCCCCTATGATTCTTATAAAATGAAACGACCAACTGACGAGAAGCTTAAAAGCTTTAAGGAAATGTTTGAAATAGAAGGATACAAAGTTAAAATAGGAGGTTAATATGCGCGGATATACGGAAAGAACCAAAAGACTGAGGGAATTAAGCACAGCCAAGCAGCCTGAAGTAAGCTTGGAAAGGGCATTAATACAGACAGAGTTTTATGAAAAATATTTTGGCACAGTAGAAACTCCGGTACTGAGAGCATTGAATTTTAAAAATTTAATGGAAAATAGAAAGCTGTATATCGGCGAAGATGAGCTTATAGTAGGAGAGAAAAGCGAAGGACCTCAAATTGTTCCTACATTTCCGGAGTTGTGCTGCCATACTGTGGAAGACATGTCTGTAATGAATGACAGAAAATATATAAGCTTTAAAGTTAAAGAAGAGGATAAAAAACTGCAGCGGGATAAAATTATCCCTTATTGGGAAAAACGTTCTGTCAGGCATAAAATTCTTGAAACAATGACACAGGAGTGGAAGGATTGCTATGCGGCGGGAATGTTTACTGAATTTATGGAGCAGAGAGCTCCGGGACATACGGTTGCGGACGGTAAAATTTACGAAAAAGGATTCCTTGATTTCAAGAAGGAAATTGAGGAAGAAATAGAAAAGTTGGATTTCATAAATGATTCCGATGCCTATGATAAAAAAGCCCAGCTTGCCGGTATGGCTGTATCTTGTGATGCAATAATTATATACGGTCAAAGATATGCTGAATATGCAAGAGAGTTAGCATCAAAAGAAACAAATCCAAAAAGAAAAGAAGAGTTACTGTGGATTGCAAATAATTGTACGATTGTACCCGCCCATAAGCCTGAAACCTTTGCACAGGCTTTGCAGATGTATTGGTTTGTGCATGTGGGAATAACAACGGAGCTTAATACATGGGATTCATTTTCTCCCGGAAGACTTGACCAATATATTTATCCTTTCTACAAAAAGGAAAAAGAGGAGGGGACAATTGATTACCATAAGGCAAGAGAGCTGTTGGAGTGTTTTTTGATTAAATTCAACAACCAGCCTGCTCCTCCCAAGGTAGGGATTACCTTAAAAGAAAGCGGTACTTACACGGACTTTGCAAATATTAATACGGGTGGAATTAATCCATATACGGGTGAAGACGGCGTTAATGAAATATCCTATATGATTCTTGATGCAATGGATGAAATGAAGCTCCTGCAGCCAAGCTCAAACGTTCAGATAAGTGTTAAAACTCCCGATGAATTTTTGAAAAGAGCTGTAGAGATTTCAAGAAAGGGCTGGGGTCAGCCTGCTTTTTACAATACGGAGGAACTGATACAGGAGCTGCTAAATGCAGGGAAAACATTGGAGGATGCCCGTTTCGGCGGAGCCAGCGGATGTGTGGAAACAGGCTGCCACGGAAGAGAAGCATATGTTTTAACTGGATATTTAAATGTTCCTAAGGTATTGGAGCTTACATTAAACAACGGATTTGACAAATTTACAAACAAACTAATTGGAGTTCAAACCGGAAATCCCGAAAGCTTTAACAGCTATGAAGAATTGTATGATGCTTTTATAAAACAGCTAAGTTATATTATTGAAGTTAAAATAAGGGGAAATAATGTAATAGAAAAAATCTTTGCAAAACATATGCCCTCAGCATTTATGTCGGTGCTGACGGATGGCTGCAGGGAAAGCGGCAGAGATTATAATGCAGGGGGCTCTAAATACAACACAAGATATATTCAAATTGTTGGAATTGCCACTGTCACCGATTGTTTGTCCTCTATTAAATACAACGTATTTGACAAGAAAAGATTTACCATGATTGAATTGCTGAATGCATTGGGCGAGAATTTTAAAGGATATGATAATATCAAAAATTTAGTATTGAATCACACTCCAAAATACGGCAATGACGATGATTATGCTGATGATATAATGGTTGATATTTTTACCTCGGCAAGAGATTTAATCAGTGGAAGAAAGACCGCGTGCGGAGGAATATACCAAATTGACATGCTCCCTACCACATGTCACGTATACTTCGGCTCTGTAATGGGTGCTTCTCCAAACGGAAGGTCAGCCGGGAAGCCTGTTTCAGACGGGATTTCACCTGAAAAGGGCGCGGACATTAACGGACCCACCGCAGTTATTAAATCCTGTTCCAAAATGGACCATACTTCCACAGGAGGAACACTGTTAAATCAGAAATTTACGCCATCATCCGTTGCGGGGGAGGAAGGTCTTAAAAATATATCATCGCTGATCAGGTCATATTTTGAGCTGATGGGTCACCATATCCAATTTAACGTAATAGATAAAAAGATTCTTTCGGATGCGCAAAAAAATCCGGAAGAATACAAGGATTTGATAGTTAGGGTTGCAGGATATTCAGACCACTTCAATAATCTTGAAAAATCTTTGCAGGATGAAATAATCGAAAGAACCGAGCAGTCATTTAACTGAACAAGAAATGACAGATTAGAAAGGAAATAAATGAACAAAAAGAGTGCTGCTTTTATTGTCACATTTCTGCTTGTTGCAATAGTTGTATTTATTAATAACAGCAACAATAAAAAGCAGTTGACCGAACATGAAATTGAATGGCTTAAAAGTCAGGATGCAATAATTTATGCTGCTAATGAAAATGCTCCCCCTTTACGCTTCGTTGATAAGATAGATAACCAATATAAAGGAGTAGTTGTTGATATTGTAAACCTTCTGTCCTTGGAATTGGGAACTGACATTCAGACTGTTCCGATGAAATGGGATGATGCCTTACTGTCTTTAAAAGAAGGGCACACCCATCTATGCGATATGTTTATAAACAAAGAAAGAAGTCAGGATTACCTGTTTACTGACCCTATCTATAACCTGCGAACTGTTCTGTTGACAAAAACAGATGAAAACATTGAAATTGAAGATATTAACAATATGAAAATTTCAACAGAGTTAGGTGACTATGCTAATAGCTATTTAAAAGAAAATTATCCGGGAGCGGAATTAGTATATACGCACAATGTAGAAGAAGCTTTTGAGCTTTTCTTAGAAGGTGAAGTTGATGCAGTTATAGGCGATGAACCTATAATAACATTTTTGCTGGTAGAACGAAATGATAGTCTGAATCTTGAATACTCAAATATAATTTTATATGAAGAAGAAGTTGTTTTTGCCGTTGCAAAAGATAAACAGATATTAGTTCACATTTTAAATAAGGGAATAAATCAATTAAAGTACAAGGGACAATTAGAAAAAATACAGCAAAAATGGTTTGGTATATCTACACCCTTAACATTTGAGGTAAATCAGTCAGAAGTTATAAGAAAAATAGTCATAACGGCAATAGTAATAGGCAGTGCCTTAATACTTATATTATTATATAACTTTCAATTGCAGGAATTAGTGAAAAAAAGAACCGAAGAATTAGAAAACAGCCGTAATGAGCTGCAGATAATATTTGACGGAATATCCGAATTTATGCTTGTTGTGGATAAAAATAAAAATGTTTTAAAAATAAACAAGAGTTTGGCAGATTATTTTCCTGTTGTTAAAGAGTATACAATTGGAAAAAAGTGTGATTTATATATTAAAAGGTTTTGTAATGATTGCAGCAAATGTTTAATAGAAGAAGCGTTCGACAATAAGAAAAACATAAAAAAAGAAGTTGTGGTGGAAAACGAAGTATATGAGATGAACTTGCAGCATTTGAAAGATATAAATAATACCTTGCTGATAAGTATTAAGAATATTACATTAGATAAAATTAACAGAAACAGAATACTTCAAACCAACAAAATGATTGCAGTGGGACAATTGGCTGCCGGAATGGCGCATGAAATCAGAAATCCCTTGGGTATAGTAAGAACACAAAGTTATTTAATAAGAATGAATGATAAACTTGATGATGCAGCATTAAAGTCTCTTGATTTTATTGATTCGGCCGTTAGACGCGCAAGTAAAATAATTGATAATATATTAAGTTTTTCACGGCTTTCAAACAATGAAAGCCATTTAGTAGATATTAATCGAATGGTATCAAAATTAATTGAAATGCACAATGATGCTATTAAAAAGAATAATATAAATGTTAAAGTTGAAAGTAACATTAAAGATGAAATAAAAATTAATGAAGACAGTTTAGAACATATTATACTAAATATATTGTCAAACTCCGTAGATGCAATGGAAAACGGCGGCGATTTATTCATAATAACAAATATAGACAATAATAATTTAGTTATTGTTTGTCAAGATACCGGCAGCGGGATAGATGAAAATATTATAAACAACATATTTAATCCGTTTTTTACAACGAAGGAGCTGGGAAAAGGAACAGGTTTAGGTCTTTTCATCGTATATTCCGAAGTTGAGAAATTAAACGGCAAAATTGATGTTAAAAGCAAAATTAATGAAGGTACAGTATTTACAATAACTATACCATTAGAAAGGAAGAGCGGTTAGTGGCAGGTATATTCAGAATTTTAATAGTGGATGATGATGCCGATTACAGAGAAACATACAGAATGCTTCTTACCAAAAAAGGCTACACAATCGATGTTGCGGCTTCTGCAGAAGAAGCATATAAGCTGATGCAAGATGAATATTATCCTTTAATAGTCAGCGATATTATGATGCCCGGAATAAACGGCGTTCAATTTTTGAAGGAAGTAAAGGAAAAGTATAATAAAAATATTGAAGTTATAATGGTTACGGGTTACGGCAGCATTGAATCGGCAGTACAATCAATGAAAATCGGAGCCTTTGGATATTTTATCAAAAGTCATAATCCGGAAGAATTGATAAATGAGATAGAGAAAGTTCATAAAATTTTTTCACTTCAAAATATAAATGAAATAAACAAAAACAGCAAAAAAAGCAAGTATCTTTATACAAGCAGAAATAAAGAAATGCAAAATGTATACGAATTGGCAAAAAAAGTGGCAAACAGTAATTCCAATATTTTAATATCCGGAGAGTCAGGTGTGGGTAAAGAAATTATTGCCAACATGATTCATGATAACAGCAGCAGGGCGAATATGCCATTTATACCTATTAACTGCCAATACTATTCGGCCGGATTAATAGAGTCGGAATTGTTCGGACATGAAAAAGGTGCTTTTACAGGTGCCACCTCTGCAAGAATAGGTCATTTAGAAGAAGCTAACGGAGGAACTGTCTTCTTGGATGAAATAGGAGATATAAACGAAGAAACTCAGGTTAAGCTTCTAAGGGTTTTGGAAACAAAGCAAATAGAAAGAATCGGTTCAAATAGGTTAATAAATGTAGATTTCAGATTGGTTTCGGCTACAAATAAAGATATGGGAAAGGCTGTTTCCAAGGGAAAACTTAGAGAAGACTTATTTTTCAGAATAAATACTATTGAAATAAAAATACCACCCTTAAGACACAGGAAAGAAGATTTGACAGACTTAATATATTTTTTTATAAATATGTTCAATAAAGAAATGGGCAAAGGAATAAAAGGTATTGACGAGAATACTAAGCAACAATTATTAAACTATAATTATCCCGGCAACTTAAGGGAATTAAGAAATATAATTGAGAGACTGATTGTGCTGTCTAACGGAAGCATTTTAAAAGGTGAAATAATTAATTATAATAAGAATATACTCAATCAATCGGAAAATAAATCAAATGAGCAAAATTTCACAACATATAAAGAGGCTAAAAGAAATTTTGAAATAAAATATATAACTGATGTTTTAAAAAAATGTAATAATAATATAACTCATGCAGCTAAATTTATGAATATAAGCAGAAGGCAATTATTTAATAAGATTACAGAGTATAATCTAAATGATTACTCGAACTTTAGATAGGAAAAAAAGTGCTAAGAAATATTTTTCCATGTGAAAATAAGTTCCGGGCGCTTTTTTTAATTTTGCGCTAAAATTCAACTCATTGTATTAATTATGTATTGGCATAGAAATTGCTCATATTAAAGTGTACTAAATAAAATAATTTATTGGAGGGTTTTATGGAATCTAAGGTAAGAAAATTAGAATTCTATGGCGGAGAATGGATATCATTTGTTCCGTTCCTGGTATTTTTGGTATTAATTATTGCAACAACATTTATTTTTGGCTCAATATCTGATGGTGCTCTATGGGTGCCCGCTTTTATGGCAATTGTAGTAGGTTTTTTCTTTGCTAAAAATAAGATTGATTATTCAAATACGGTAATAGAAGGAATGGCAAGCAAAGAAGCGATAATTCCAATAGTTTGCTGGCTATTTGCAGGGGTTTTCTCAAGAATATTAAGGGATTCGGGTTTAGCATTGGGTATTGCCGGCATTGCCGCAAATATGGGTGTCGGAAGTACGGCGTTTACCGTAATTACTTTTATAGCTTGCGCAATATTTGCATCTGCAACAGGGACAGGCTTCGGTACCATAGCCACGGGCATGGGAGTTTTATATCCGGCTGCGGTTGCGTTAGGAGCCTATCCGCCATTAGTTGCAGGAGCAATTATTTCGGGTGGTGCTTTTGGAGACAACTTGGCGCCGGTATCTGATACAACCATTTGTTCCGCTACATCACAGGGTGTAGACGTACCCGGCGTTGTTCGTTCAAGATTGAAGTATGCAATTGTGGCGGGAGTTTTAACAATTGCCTGCATATTGATATTTGGACCCGGAAAAGCAGTTTCAGGCACTGCGGCAAGTACAATAGAGTATAATCCAAATACATTATTCATGTTTATACCTGTTATAGTAACTATTTTAGTTGCAGTCAAAACAGGAGATATAATAATTGCAACTATCGTGGGCTCGGTGGTTGGAGTAGTTACGGGTGTAGCTGCCGGATTATTTGACTTTGTGCAAATTGATGTTGTAAATGCGGCAAAACCTGCAATTTTCTCAGTATCCGGCACAGGTCTCGACCGCACTATCGGAGGAGTAATACAAACAGGTCTGAGCAGCATGATTCAGGTAATAGTATTAGCCTTACTGCTCTTTGGCTCCATAGCGGTAATGAGGAATGGTCAGGGAGATGTTAAGCTGTTGAATGCTCTGAATAAAGTTACAGATACAAGAGTCGGAGCCGAAATAACAATTTCCCTGATGATAATAATACTTTCGGCTTTGATGGGATTGAATGCCCCCGCAATATTGGCGGTTGGTGCCTCATTTGCCAAGCCGTTAGGTGAAAAGCACGGCATAAGTCCGTACAGGATTGCCAACTTAATGGATGCTCAGTCAAATACATTTGTTTACAGTCTGCCGTGGACGCCTGCAATTATATATACATTAGGTTTTGCTGCCGACAGCAACGCTCCGTTAGCGGCTACAGATATAGCTCCGTATGTATTCTATGCTTACGTTATGCTTGTAGTAATGTTTGCAACCATATTCTTAGGAATCGGACAAAACGACAATATGGACAAAATTAAGAAAGTTAAAAAAGCATAATAATAAATATATAATCTGTAATCATAACTATTTACAATTTTAAAATAATATTAAAAGGCAATTATAGTTAAACTTTAATTGTCTTTTTTTCTTGACATATATAGATAATCTACATATAATCTATATAGATTATCTATATATAGGAGGATTAATATGGCTGATAATAAATATTTGCTTCCGGGCAGTACGACCATGATACGTATAGTAAATATAGATATTGAGCGGCAGCGGAGGTTCTCATTTTTTAGATAATAAAGCTTCAGTGCCATACAAGCACATAACAGTAAAATTATTAGGAAATTATTAGGGTTAAAAATCTTTTTAAAAAAAGTGTTGCATTTTATAAATGAGTATAATATAATAGAGAAAAATATACCCAACTAAATTAGTAGGAAATACGGCGAAAAAGGAAAGTAGCATATAATGAATTTACAGAGAGAGCATCTCAAGGCTGAAAGGATGCTTATTGGAAGTATATGTGAAGTGCCCTTTGGAGTACAGCACCGAATTAAGTAGGCTGCTGCGGAACCATCCGTTATAATGGAGTAGCATGATAGTGCTATATAAGGGGGCTTTGCCAATTAGAGTGGAACCGCGGATTCAGTCCGTCTCTTTTATTAGAGGCGGATTTTTTGTATGCCTCGGAACCCCACTTTGGCGAATGAAACTGTGCTCAAAAGAATTAGTGAATAATAGTTACTTTTCGCATAACAGATATATAGATTTTAATTTAGTGGAAAAGAAAGAGGTCAAATTATGAATTACAATGCACTAAAACTAATAGGAAACACTCCTGTAGTACAATTACCGGGAGAAAATATTTATTTAAAAATGGAGAAATTTAATCCTGGAGGAAGCGTCAAGGACAGAGCTGCATTAGGGATGATTGAAGATGCCGAAGCAAAGGGATATTTGAAAGAAAACAGCATAATTGTGGAGCCTACCAGCGGCAACACAGGTATTGCATTGGCACTTATAGGAAGATTAAAAGGCTATAAGGTAATAATTGTAATGCCTGAAACTATGAGTGTGGAAAGAAGAAGTATAATTGCCGCACACGGTGCTACATTAATACTTACGGAAGGACAAAAAGGAATGAGCGGAGCAATAGCAAGGGCTAATGAACTATTAAAGGAAGATAATAAATATTTTATGCCTGACCAGTTCAATAACCCCGCTAATCCAAAAATCCATTATGATACAACAGGTGAGGAAATTATCAAGCAGTTAAGTGATATTGATATATTTGCTGCCGGTGTCGGTACCGGCGGAACAATTTCAGGAGTTTCAAAAAAACTTAAGGAATACAATAAGAATATTATTAGTATAGGTGTTGAACCTTCAAAATCAGCAGTATTATCGGGAGGCGGTCCCTCACCGCACAAAATTCAGGGAATTGGGGCAGGTTTTGTACCCGGAACCTATTACGCTGAATATGTAGATGAAGTAATCACGGTTACCGACGAAGAAGCAATTGATACTGCTGTTGAAATTTCAGCGAAGATTGGTATGCTGATAGGTATTTCTTCAGGCGCCAATGTTGCAGCAGCAAGAAAATTAGCGCAAAAATATGGGCATAATAAAAAGATTCTGACAATATCTCCTGATGGCGGAGAAAAGTATCTGTCAATGGTTAAGTATTAATTGAAAGGAATGATATTATGCTTAAATTCATAAAATCAATAATTGAAGATATTGATTCTGTGTTTGACAGGGACCCTGCTGCAAGAAACAGGATTGAAGTATTCTTTTTGTATCCTCATATAAAAGCGTTGATTGCGTATAAAATTTCCCATCAATTATATTTAAAGAAAAGATATTTTTTAGCAAGACTAATATCAAACATTGCAAGACACAAAACAGGTATTGAAATTCACCCGGGAGCAACAATCGGAAAGGGACTTTTCATAGATCACGGAATGGGTGTTGTAATAGGTGAAACCGCGGTTGTAGGAAACAATGTAACAATGTTTCATGGAGCTACATTGGGCGGAACCGGAAATGAAAAAGGAAAAAGGCATCCTACTGTTGGAGACAATGTAGTAATCGGAACATCGGCAAAGATTCTTGGCAATATATATATTGCTTCGGGTACTAAGGTTGGTGCCAATGCGGTCGTATTAGAGGATACAAATCCAAATTCAACTGTTGTTGGAATTCCTGCGGAAGAGGTTAAAAAAGGAAGCAAAATTATCAGCTTATATGAGTATGCTATTTAGAGGAAAGGGGACACACCGTCCCCCCCATCTTGCTTTCCTTATTCTTCTGTTCTGACATTGTCAAGGTTAACTAATGACGGCTCTCCTTTTTCCATTATTATGTGTCCTGATTCATAAGGACCTCCGTCAATTGTTATATACACTTCCCGAACTCCGTAATACTGACCTAAGGTGTTGGTTAAGCTTTGAAGTGTCAAGGCTTCAAAACTCGCTCCCGCATTCATTTCCGTTACAAAATCTTTTGTCAAATCTATATGAACGCTGTTTTCTTCTTCATTATAGAACAATTCATTAATCTTTGTATTGGGACTTAAAATTTCATGAACAGATAAATCCTTGACTATTCTTTCTATAACTTCTTTCGGCTCATCGTTAGTGTTGAATTCTATTTGAACATCTATTGTGCTGAGATTACCATCTTTGTTAGGATAATATAAAGCTATGGTTTGAATTAAAGGCGTATTTTTCTCAATAGATGATAAAGTTGATGATATCTCATAACCTTCACCGGATGCAGATGTTTTTACCAATCCCACATCCTTGGCATAATAATCGACAGTCTTTCCCTGCTCTCCTTCCAAAGTAACTTCAATTGCTTCATAATTTCCTAATCCGGTAACTATTTCCTTTGATACGGCGGTAATGGCGGCGGTTGTATTTTCGTCGTAATTCCATGAATTTCCTTCTTCTAAAGGCTCCTTAAGAAGAATTTTACCGCCATCGTATTCGTTATTTATAAAGTTCTGTCTGAAATAGGTTTCACCCCTTGAATATAAAAGAGTCAGCTGATCATCCTTTAATTCCAATACGTTTACTGATTCTGTCCCGCCGTTGTTTGTTCTTGTCTGAACTCTGTTATCTGTTGCATAATCCACAAATACCGTGTATGTTGCGAATTCGTTTCCTTTACCTTCATATGAGTATTTTGTATTTTTAGAAATAGGGTAATAATCTTCTATTGATAATTCTTCCTTTATGTTATCTGTTTCTCCGGGTTTGGGAGTCATATTATCACATGACGCAAATACCATGGCAGACGCAATTAAAATTAATAATATTTTTTTCATCAAAATCTCCTTATAAATATTTTGTTAATTTATTATACCCAAAACGGTTTCTATTAATTACCGATGAACAAAAAAATAACCGACTATGCGGTTATTAATTCACTTTGCGTAATTTATTTTTATTTATATAAGAGTAATCATCAAATCTCTCCCATTGTCTTAAAGAATCAACCATGTATTCTGTTACGTTCATGCCATAGACATCATTTAAAAGTTCAGATGAAATAACATCATTTGTTTTACCGTAAGCAGCCATTTTTCCATTGTCTAAAATCAGCATATTATCAGACAGCTTAATTGCTAAATTTAAATCATGCAATACACCGATTACCGAATGACCTTCATATTTTGACCAATCCCTCAGAAAATCTATTAATTCAGTCTGATGCTTTAAGTCCAAGTGGTTTGTAGGTTCATCCAGCAATATTATGCTTGGCTCCTGGGCTAATGTTCTTGCCAAATAAACTCTTTGAAGCTGTCCTCCTGACAGGGTGCTTATTTGTTTGTGCTTTATATTCAACAGTCCTACAGCCTTTAAGCATTTATCTGTATATTCTCTGTCTTTGGCTGAAGGCTCCTTAAAGGTCCTGCCCTTTATATGAAGGTATCTGCCTAAAAGCACAGTTTCGTATATTGTATATGAAAAGTAAATAGTTGAAATTTGACTCATTACAGCTATCTTCTTTGCAATCTGCTCCCTCTTCATATTATTAATATCAGTTCCGTCTATTTTTACAGTTCCTTCATGGGGAATGATTCCTGAAATTGCTTTAATAAGTGTTGTCTTTCCGCAGCCGTTGGGACCGATAATGCAAAGATTTTCACCTTCTTTAATATTTAAGGAAATATTACTTATTATATCAATCCCGTTATAGCCTGCTGCTACATTTTTTAAAGTAAGCATTATAACTCCTTTCTTTTTGAAAAGTAAACGTAAGCAAAAAATGGTGCACCCACTAATGCGGTTATTGCTCCTACCGGCAATTCGGAAGGAGATATGATTGTTCTGGCAATCAGGTCACATATAACCATGAATGAGCCGCCGAAAACCACCGACATCGGAATTACTGTTTTGTGGTTGGAGCCGAATATTTTTCTCACCACATGAGGTGCAATTAAATCAATAAATCCGATTACACCCACAAATGAAATAGCGCATCCTGTAAGAGCTGCGGAAAGACCAAGGAGAATCCATTTGATTTTGTGAACATCCACCCCCATGGTGAATGCCTGTTCCTCTCCAAATGTCATTATATCCATTTCCCTTGAATAACTTTGCAAAGTTATTACTCCAATCAATACAATTGGAAACAATATTATTACATTGGACCAGTCCTTTAATGAGAAACTTCCCATTTGCCAAAATGTAAGCTGTGCGAGATGGTCCCTTGCCATGGCTGATATGAGAGTCAATATGGCATTGACAAACAATGAAAAAACCATTCCCACTAAAATTATCGTATTATTTTCTAAATTTTTATCCATCTTGGAAGCAAATTTCACTGCCGAGAAAACTGTCAGCATTCCAAATGCCAAGCCTGTGACAGGCAGAGTGAATAATCCTAAAAAAGGTATATTAAATCCCGTCACAATAACAATTGCCGCTCCCAAAGATGCACCCGAAGACACACCTAAGGTATAGGAAGATGCAAGAGGGTTTTTCAAAACCGACTGCATTACCGTGCCGCTTACTGCAACAGCACCGCCGACGATAAATGCTAAAAGTGTTCTCGGAAGTCTTAAATTCCATACTATTGATATTGAAACACTTTGCATGTCAGGAGAAAGCGGTGTTGAAAATATTTTGTTCGATATTACATTTATTATATGGTCGGGGTGTACATTAACGCTTCCTAACCCAACTCCCATCATTATTACTATAATACTTAATATTACAGATAATATTATTTTAAACTTTGTTTTCATTTTAATATATGTCAGGATATACAAACTCGGCCATTTGCTCTAAACCTTTAATAATATTGTGATTGGAATGGGATGTTGCATAATTGTTAACAAAGTATACGTCATTATTTTTAACTGCGGTTATATTTTCCCATCCGGAGCGGGATTTGATTTCTTCAACAGGATTTTCAATATAATCGACATTTGTTAATATCACATCCGGGTCGGAAGCAATAACATTTTCTTCCGAGATGGAAATCCACATATCGTGTTCTTTTAAAACATTTTCTGCTCCGATTATTTCAATCATCTCATTTAGAAACACTCCCTTTCCAAAGCTGTAAAGGGCGGGTGCCGCGGCAATTTCAAAATATACGGTTTTTTTGTTTTCAATGGTTGAACTTTTTTCTTTAATTTCCTCAATTTTGTCTATCATGCCGTTAACTAAATCTATACCTTTGCCCTCGACGCCGAGAGATTTTGCAAAGAACATTATATCGTCATAAATTCCAATTATACTGTCACTGGACGGAATATAAGCGACACATATACCCATATCCTTAATCGGCTTGTAAGGGTCTTTTCCCTCTGCCATGCTCATTCCTGTCGTATATATTATATCCGGCTCCAAAGCAACAATTTGTTCGGCATCCGGTGCCATCATATCAAATAATGGTATACCTTCAGGCAATCCTTCAATATTTTCCGAATATGTGTCAGCTGCAATTATTTTATCTCCAAATCCCAATTCAATTAAAATTTCTGTATTGGCTGGCGAAATAGAAATTATTTTGTTTATTTCATCAGGTATGGATATTTCATTTCCTGCTCTGTCGGTTGCGGGCAAATCTGTGTTATTATCCTCTTCCTGAGAGGGATTTTCGCCTGTGTTGGCGCAGGCGGAAAGTAACGCTATAATACAAATCAATGTTAACACTAAAATACTTTTTCTCTTCATTTCTCATCCTCCATTTTGGAATGTAAATATTTCTATTGATAATGGTTCGGGAACAAGTCGCATATCGCTCGAACATATGGGGTTTGCAGGGAAATTCACTAATTTATTTGCTCCTTCGTCGCATAAAAAAACGTCTCGTTCCCGAAACGTAAAGTCCACAAAGATTTTTGACAACCAATGATTATTGACGCTATCGCTTTTGTCTCTGTAAAGCATAGCATTTGCGGCATTTACGCAAATAATATCGGCAGGTTTTCCGACTCAGAGGTCATAGCAGGTTTTTAACCTTCCCGGTTAATCCAGTGGTTGCTTGAAGCATAAAAACCGCTCTCTCATTACGGCAGCAGGACTGTTTAGGATTTTAACCCAATTCCCTATTATCGCATTTTAAGCGCACCAATATCGAAAGATGTTTAATTGTGTTAAGTATATTACAATAATGCGATATTGTCAATCAAAAGCAGGCGTCTGTTCCTATTAAATTTTTAATCTCAACAGCTAAATAAAAGCTAAAGAATATGCTTGAAATATTTTCAAAAAGTTATTGACAATTTAAATAAGATATGGTTATACTGTATGTGGTTAGCTTAAGCTAACATACTTAAGCGGAGAATATCTGTTCTCCGCATTTACAGACCGGAAAGTTAGTCAGTGCTAACCAGATAAAGTTATGGTTACAAACTATAGTATATATCACTTTTTAAAGGAGGTAACGATTGATTGGAAAAGTATTTAATTTTACACTGCTCACCAACATTGGCCGGTATTAAGGCGGCTAATTTATTCAGCTACACCTTTTTATCGGAGGCAGCTCTCATGGAGTCTCTTTTATCAATAAACAAGATACTAAATCCCAAAGGCGTATATGCGGAAATTTTACATATAAAGGATGGCAGAGTACTTATTTTTGTTTATCGGAAATCTTTGTTGACTGCTGATATTATGAGGAAAGGTGTGAAAGAATTCTTAGGGCTCTGTGGTTATAATGGAACAATAGATAATTTTATCCAACGGTTGAAATCCCGATTTAACATTAGGGAGAGTTTCCCCATGAAATAGGCTTGTTTCTTGGATACCCGCTGCCTGATGTAATTGGGTTTATAAAAAATGAGGGGAAAAACAGCAAATGTGCAGGTCATTGGAAAGTATATACCAATGAAAGTGAGGCAGAAAAGATTTTTGCTAAATATCACAAATGCAGAAATATTTATAAAAAATTATACTTTCAGGGAAGAACTGTTGAGCGGCTAACCATAGCTGCCTGATAATAAAAAAGAAAAGAGGATTGAATTTATGAAAAAGATAGCAGTTGTTTATTGGAGCGGTACCGGAAATACTCAGGCAATGGCGGAAGCGGTTGCGGAAGGAGTGAAATCAGCCGGAGGAGAGGTTGTCATATACACAGCATCTGACTTTTCCGCAGATTTAATGAATGATTTTTATGGTATTGCTTTCGGATGCCCTTCAATGGGTGTGGAGGTTTTGGAAGAAAGTGAATTTGAACCAATGTTTTCATCCTTGGAAAGCAAACTTGGAGGCAAAAGAATTTCCTTGTTTGGCTCTTATGGTTGGGGAGATGGGGAATGGATGAGAAATTGGGAAAAGACCTGCGATGATAGCGGAGCTTTCCTTGTTTCCGAAAGTGTTATTTGCAATGATTTCCCTGACAATGAGGCGGTTGAATCCTGCAAAGCTTTGGGAATGGCTTTAGTTGAGTGATAAAAGATGGATGATATGTTCCTCCGGAAAGCAGAGGCACCTTGTAAGCTGTGAATATCAATGATATAAATAAAATCATTTATTTTAAAATTGCAGGCATAAATTTTTTGAATTGTGAAAAGGATTAAGATTAGTATAAAAAGTTGTTGACAAAACCACTCATTTTTAATAATATGATATGTAATTAAATATTTGCGATGAAAAAGAGGAGTAGGTTCATATACTTTACAGAGAGTGAAATCCACCGGATGAAAGATTTCATGGGTCAATGTGTGCCGAAGGTAGCTTTTGAGCATTTAATCTGAAATAGCAGTAAGATTAAACGGATTACCGTTATATATTTTAAGAGCCGTAATGGAAATTAGGTGGTACCGCGGGTTTTCTCGTCCTTTTGA
>ENA-UOOM01001384-UOOM01001384.1-fermentation-metagenome-genome-assembly--contig:-NODE-1384-length-23495-cov-4.553072_pt1 | contig 23495 bp, 20 predicted proteins | sample MGYA00245781_ERZ724031 | MGnify/ENA primary metagenome ERZ724031 (study PRJEB28704, sample SAMN03018317) | fermentation metagenome | biome: anthropogenic terrestrial biome; feature: soil; material... | reverse complement strand
CCCAACACAGTAGTAAAAGATAATTATTTGTTTATTTTTTCATGCGATAGCCGTGAGCAATAGGGAAGCATTTTGTTTGATTGTCTTAATTATTGAATTCAACAACTTAAGAGATTCTTTCTTGAATAGTAACATGAACAGTATCTCCAGCTTGCTTTCCAATCTTGGCTCTAATATCCTTACGTATGCCTATAATATGGCAAGGTGTTTTTATTCGCACTAAACTGCCGTCATAAGGTTCGCCGTCAAAGGTAGCGTGCACTTTAACCCTTCCTTTGCCAAATTCTTCTCGAACATCATAGGGAAACTCTATATATGCACCATCAATATCAGGCACTTTTAATATTATAGCATCAAATTCATAGATTTTTTGACTCATATTTACCTCCTAATTTGAAATTAAATGGTAATATCATTAAACTCATTACCTATCCTCTGAAATTTCCTGCTCTGCAAATAAACTAGTAATTACTTCATCGTAATCTGTTAATCTCTGTGCTTTTTTTATTTTCTTTGCGTATTTTGAATGATTTGTAAAACTTTCAATCATATAATACCATACTTCTTTCATTTTAAATAACACGTTTTTATCACCAAAGAGAATGTTTTGATAGTCCTCATACAATCTGTGATGGAAGTCTTTAAGTAAATTCTTATCTAATTTCGTATTGGTTTTAATGCCCATAGCTAATCCAGGGTTGTATATGAGACCTCTACCAATCATTACCGTATTGATATCAGGAAAATCAGAACAAAAGGCTTCATATTCTTTAGCAGCAAAAAGATCGCCATTATAGCAAACAGGATTTTTACTTAAAGTTAGGGCGTCTTTAAAGATGGCTAAATTAGGCTTATTTTTATAAAAGTCTAATTGAATTCTTGGGTGAATAATCAGTTCTTCAAGGGGATATTTATTGTATATTTCAATTAACTCGTAAAACTCATGAGGGGAGTCTTTCCCAATTCTGGTTTTAATAGATATCTTTATACTCAAATGAGTGAAAATTTCCTCTAAAAACGTGTCTAGTTCCTTAGGCTTACTCAAAAAACCCGCCCCCCTACCTTTTGAAACTACAGTACCAGAAGGACATCCGAGATTTAAGTTGACCTCATCATATGCAAATGTCTGTATCTTTTTAGTCATATGAATGAAATCATTGGCATTATTAGTCAGCAATTGAGGGACTAATACAATATCTTTATTATTTTCTGGAATAATATCATTTAATTCCTTTGTCTTAAGACGTGCACTTTGATTAGCTATAATAAAAGGTGAAAAATATTTATCAATATGATTGAAATATGCTTTATGGGCATTTCTATAAACATATCCAGTCAATCCTTCCATTGGTGCAAAGTAAAAATTCATATTGAATAGCTCCTTTAAATGAGTTTACTCAATTATATCTTTCCCTGTTTATACCTGCAAGTTCTCAAATGAATTAAAAGAAACCGCTTCTTAAAAATCGTACTCATTATAACCTACTATTCGTCGTTAGAAATTTTTAGGCTGTGCTTGGATTGGTTGGCCAACATTAGTACCAATGATTGTAATAGAACGATGTAATTGCTTGAAGTAATATGCAAGAGTTATTATAATAATATTTTAATTTATTATTAAATATATGATAAGATAAAAATAGCGAAAAATTGAGAAGTGACCTCTGGAGAAACGATTATTTTTGATCTTAATCTATCATAACGTGATAGAACGATAAAAAAGCTAAGGGGGAAGAAAATGAAAAAAATGGGATTAATAGGTGGAATGAGTTGGGAGTCTTCACTTGAATACTATAGGATAATCAATGAATCAGTGAAATCAAAACTAGGAGGTTGCCATTCTGCCAACTGCCTATTGTATTCTTTTGATTTCCATGAAATTGAAGAATTGCAGCATAAAGGGGAATGGGAAAAACTCAAAAACCTAATGGTAAATGAAGTAGAGAATCTGAAAAGGGCAGGTGCTGAATTTATCGTTATCTGCACAAATACAATGCACTTGATGGCACCTGATATCGAGGATAATACTGGGTTGAAGGTAGTTCATATTGCAGATGCAACAAGTGACGAGATTATCAAAAGAAACGTGAAAAAAGTTTTATTGCTAGGCACAAAATTTACCATGGAAGGTTCATTTTACAGAGAAAGACTAGAGAAAAATGGAATCGAAGTTGTAATTCCTAGTGAGTTAGATCGACAGATTATACACGATATTATATATGATGAATTGATCCTAGGGATATTGAGGCCAGAAAGCAAACAGAGCTATATTGATATAATAAATAAAGCCATAGGAGAGCATGTAACAGGTGTAGTTCTCGGTTGTACAGAGATTCCATTGCTTATTAATGACAATGATGTAGCTATTGAAGTATTTAATACCACTGAAATTCATTCTAGAGCAGCTGTGGATTTTGCCATCAGTAATTAACAAAAGGCAATAATGGCAGTTTGCCCAAAACGAAGTTATAGATAAATTTGATTTGGAGGTTAATCATGAAAAAATGGTATGATGAGGAGTACGAATTTGAAATTGAGGTAATAGGGTTTCTTGGCAGTGACCACACAGAGAGATATTGCCGAAATGGCGAAGAAATTGGAGATAAGTATACCTGCACCTATGGTTGTCCTGTAAATGCGGTTGGACAAGGTATTTGCTCCAAAGTAATGATGATTATGTTCCCAATCATGGAGGCAGTTAGAAGTGGGGGAGATTTGGTTAACATCGGTGGTAATGGAAAGTATAGCAAGGACATTGTATGTCCAGATGGTTGCGTTATATTCAGACTGACGGCAAAAAAACTTGGAAATGTAAATTTTTATAAGGGGAAGTTTTTTGAATCGTTTTAATTTTTATTCTGTTTAGTCTGAGGGACTTAAGTTTAAAATGTTACTTACAAAGAGTCCAATCCATAGCACTCTGATATGCTCCCTCTTGTAGTAGATAGTTTAAATAATAAAATTATTTACTACAAGGAGGAGTATGTTTTTATATTTAGAAACAAAAAAGCATTAATTTCAATACCTTTTCCATTGTGTATAATCAATTTTAAGACTTCTTCTAGTTAATCTTTATAGTCTAGGAGATTGATCTTAACATGTTGAAAAGAAGAGTACCTATTTATTTGTAATTCTATTAGCATAGCTAATCTCAATATAATAACCAACTGTTTCTTCAGGTGTGTATTCTGAACTTTTATCAATCCACCATTTTACTGTCTCTGCAAAGCTACCTACGAGATGATTTAATAGAAAATCAGCCGGGGCATTCACCCTTATTTCGCTGAGGTATTTTGAGAACATTTCCGTAAGGTAATCTTTAAAATAATTCATAAAGAGTTCGCTGCTTTCGCAGGATAAAATACCAGCAATGTTTGTTTTGCTATCTATTAAATGATGCAAGATATGTGTAAGCTTTGCTTCAAGACCGTTGTTTCCACCAGAAAAGTCATGTGTTTTTTCAGACATGAGTTCATCTGAAAATACATGACTAAAGATATCCGTGCAAAGTGCTTTAAGCAGCTCGTCCTTTGTTTCAAAATGAGCATAAAAAGTGCTTCTACCAATATTCGCTTCATCAATGATTTCCTGTACGGTTATATTGTTATACCGCTTTTTTTCAAGAAGTGTACTCAATGCCTTGAAAATTGCGTCTCTTGTTCTCTGTTGTCTTCTATCCATAATAATCCCTCTTGTACAAATATAAAATAATGTTCAGTAACTTACAAAATGAACATTTTGATTATTGTAGATGGCATTAAATAGCCATATAATAATAATGAACAATATGTATGGTAACATATAAATTGTACTATTGTTTTACCAATAATGCAAAGGAGATTTTTTATAATGAAAAAATTAAACGATTTTTTAACGGGACTACTTATGACCATAGTAGGTGGCGTGTTTCTGGTTGCAAGCCTGATTCTTATGTTAATGAAAATAGAAGCTCCCGTTGACCCAGCTTGGGTCTCCGTTGTGATCTGTGGGATACCACTTTTATATCTGGCCATATGGAGAATTATCTACAACAAAGGCATGAGCAAGATATCTTCTGCGCTTTTGATTTCCATAGCTATGATTGCCGCCGTTGCCATTGGTGATGTCTTTGCTGCAGGTGAAGTCGCATTTATTATGGCCATTGGAGCGATCTTGGAGGAAAAAACCGCTGAAAGATCCAAAAAGGGCCTAAAGAAACTCATCAGCCTTGCTCCCCAACAAGGGCGTCGGATTGATAATGGGAAAGAACAAATGATTAATGTAAAAGAAATTAAAGTGGGATATATTCTAAGAGTTCTTCCTGGAGAAATTATTCCAGTTGATGGAACAATCATAAGTGGAAATACATCGGTTGATCAGGCAATTATGACAGGCGAGTCATTGCCTGTAGATAAGGAAGCTGGTGATAATGTTTTCTGTGGCACGATCAACCATTTTGGAGCAATCGATATAGAAGCAACTAATGTTGGTGAAGATAGTTCCTTACAAAAGCTGATCCAAATGGTTCAGGATGCAGAAAATAAACAAGCTCCCATTCAGCGCATTGCAGACAAATGGGCAACTTGGCTTGTGCCAGTAGCATTATTGATTGCCATTGTAACGTATATTGTTACGCAGGACATAGTCCGTAGTGTTACAATACTGGTTGTGTTTTGCCCTTGTGCTTTAGTTCTAGCTACGCCGACTGCCATTATGGCCGCTATTGGTCAGGCCACCAAACATGGTATTATCATCAAATCCGGTGAGGCACTGGAGAATATGGGGAAAGTAGATACAATAACTTTTGATAAGACCGGTACTCTTACATTTGGAAAGCTGAAAGTTAGTGATATTTTATGTTTCAAATCGGATATGAAAGAGAATAATTTACTTTCTTTGGTAGCTTCAGCAGAGACTCGTAGCGAACACCCTTTAGGGAAGGCAATAGTTACATATGCCAGGGAGAAAAACATCACTTTGATGGATGCAGAAGAATTTCGTATGGAGGCTGGCAAAGGAATTTATGCTAACGTGTCCGGTAAAAATATTTTCTGTGGTAGTGAGAAATATTTGAAGGAAAATGGAATTGAGATTGTGCAACAGGTTAGTGATACTCTAAATAAGCTTCGTAATGAAGGTAAGGCTTCAGTTTTAGTCGCTATAGACGGGCTCTGCGTGGGTATAATTGGTCTCTCCGATGTATTACGTACGACGGCTAATGAGATGGTCGCTGAGTTGAATGGTATGGGTACACAGACTGTGCTTCTTACTGGTGACAACCGCAGGACCGCGGATTATTTTGCAAAACAAGTAGGCATTACTTCTGTGCGAGCAGAATTACTACCAGAGGAGAAGGTGCAGAACATAGTACAATTGCAACAGGCCAGTAAATCTGTGTGTATGATCGGAGACGGTGTAAATGATGCTCCTGCCCTCAAGACGGCATCTGTAGGTATAGCGATGGGGGCCATGGGTAGTGATATCGCCGTTGATGCTGCTGATATTGCCTTAATGAGCGATGACATATCTAAAATTCCGTATCTGAAACGACTTTCTAATGCCACAGTTCGAACCATAAAATTTAGTATCTCCTTGTCTCTATTTATCAATTTTGTGGCAATTATAATGTCATTTATGGGATGGTTGACTCCTACAACAGGTGCTTTGGTTCATAATGGGGGCTCGATATTTGTTGTACTGATTGCAGCATTACTATATGATAGGAAATTTGATTAAAATAAAACAGAATTAAGACAAGACTTTCGGCTCAAAAAAATCGTTCCTTTATATAACTTCATATCTACTGATATAACTATAATGTTCAAAAACAAAATTGGCCAGATTGAGTTCAATTAAATACCGAATTCAATCTAGCCAAGCTTCATAATAAAACTCTAACTTTTAGGGTTATTACCAGGTTACCCCGTTGTTTTTATGATATGCTTTCACATCCACTGTCTCATTTGACTTGAATTTTACGGTGATTTTTTTATTCATTAATCAACGTTTCCAATTGGTAAGACCATTTTTCCATATACCTCATTTAACACTTGCGCTATAGCTGCATATATGGCAGTAAAACCACAGATGATACCTTCGTATCCAGCTATTGTTAGAATTATCGCAGAGCCTGTGTAATTTGCAATTGCCAACAAGAGGAATAGGATAGTAAGTGATCCAAAGACAAATTGAAGGGCCTTGTTAATACGTAATGTACCAATAAACATGAAGAGTGTGAAGAGTCCCCACATAAATAGGTAAGCAGCCATTGACAAGGAATCTGATACGTTACTATACCCCATTACTGGGAGAATGTTTAGCGCAACTAAGGATAACCAAAAGAAACCATATGAGGTGAAGGCTGTTGTTCCAAATGTATTGTTTTTTTTGAATTCCATGATGCCCGCAATAATTTGAGCTAATCCACCATAAAATATTCCCATTGCTAAAATCATTGCATTTAATTCAAAGAAGCCTGCATTATGTACGTTCAATAAGATTGTTGTCATACCAAACCCCATTAAACCAAGTGGAGCAGGATTTGCAGTTACTTCTTTAAATGTTACATTTTTTTCTTTTTCCAAGATAGGTCACTCCTAATAGATATTGTTGTATCTATATACTAGCTGAAACTATGGTGATAGTGATGCTGTATAAAGATGTTACTGTCATTTTATCACAAATCAGTAGAATGACAACCTATAATTGTTAAAAAATAGTAAAAAATATTTAATATATTATATTTACTTGTACCGAAGTTGATTATATAAATCATAGTTTTTGGTCTCATGAATATAGCGTGCATGCTCTTGGACACGGTGGAAACACCTATATGTACTCCACGTATCTAATTGTTGACTCTGTTTCATGTGTAGGTACAGTAATCATGGCTCATCAAGGTAATGAGTTTACATATAACTATGGCATCCCACCAATAAGCATCTAATATGTATATTTAGTAATCAAAATTAATAATAATAAATGCTGTGATAAAGAAAAATATGATACCAGTTAATAAACGTATGAAAAAATTCTTGTATTTTGACATAAATAACCAAAAGAATATAGCCATAGGAAAGAAAAATAGTGATAATCCGGCAGCAATTAAATTCATAACTGGACTAATTTCTTCATTATCTGCAAGGAAGGTAAAAAATATAGATAATATCCAAAAAAACAAACCACTAAAATCTTTTATACCATATCCTTTCTTTTCTATATAGTCTATGAAATTAGTAAAGCTTAAATCAATTTTCTCATTGTTTTTTAGAAATCCTACTATAATAGCAATAATGATCAATAAAATAAGTATACTAACAAAATCAGTGAATAAATAATACGTATAATAAAAAACATCTTCTAAATTGCAAATTATATAAAAGCCTAAAATTACTCCTAAAAATACACCTGCAAATATAAACATGCCTATAAAAATGTTTTTTATGCCAACAATTTTTTCTTTTTTATCATCTATCAGATTAATTCTAAGTAGAATAGGAATCGTTACAGGTGCTAACACCCCAGTAAAAGTTAATATAATAAGTAGAACAGACAACCAACCCTTTACCCCAATCTTAAGGTAATTGTTAAATTTTAAACTCTTATTGAATTCATCTTCTCCATATAAGGTGGTTTTTCCGACTTCTACAAATATTTCAAATGCTTTTTGTAAGAACTCCTCAAAAGAAATAGTTGAATAATATTTACCCTTTTGCCTAGCGTTTTGTTGCTTTCTGCTAAAGTCATTATCCTTTTGTGAATAATGCGAACTATTTCTTATAGCATCATATTGTTCTCTATTATAATCATTAATAAGTATTTCGTAAGCTTCTGTTATTTCTACAAATTTTTCGTGAGCATTCTCACTTTTGTTTACATCTGGATGCCATTGTTTAGCTAATTTCCTATATGATTTTTTGATTTCATCCTTAGAACTATCACAATTTACTTCTAGAATCTTATAATAATCCTTCAATTTGATTCACCTTTCTACCAATAGTTCATTATCATCTCCTATATCGGATTTATAGCTCGATAAATTAAGGTTCATGATCTAAATAAAACCAAGAGGCCTATATATACATTTTGCAGTTGATGATTAGAGAAATATCCACTTGAAAATCTAATGAATAATCATGAAAAACATGATAAACTATTAGCAGGCTAAGGATAATTTGATGAAAGGAGAGATGATATGTTTTTATTACGTACGTGAATTGAAAGATAATCTTAATTCAATGATAATAGCATCATATTACAAGGGAGGGATTATATTGACGGAAATAAAAGAATGCATAAGTACTCCAAGTAAGTTGAAGAAACTCATTTGCTTCATTGATGGTGTCGCTTTACGATTTATACCTATGTTTTTTATTCTTGCTATAGCTAATGCGCTTATATTAAAAATAATGTTTGATGAAAAGGTATCTAATAAATTCACGGCTTTCTTCTTATGTTTTACTGCATTGATAGTTAGCATACTGTGGACGAGATTGGTAATAAAAATAGAATTTTCAGTATTCAATCATCCAGTGCCCCCTCACATCAAGAAGAAGGCTTTATCTAGGAGAGGAACCAACATAATCGTATTTTATATATTATTAAAAGCTATAAGATTATCAGAAAAATCAAATGACATTGTTTTTATTATTTCAAAAAAACTAGTGGAGTTTAGTTTTGCAATTACGATACTTGTTCTTATAACAACATTTATCATTGTAGCCTTAAGAAAACCCCTAAGAAGATAATAATATGTATTTATCAAAATTATTACGATTATAAGGAGGAACGGTAGTATGTGGTTCGAACCATTAGTGATATTAGGCGTTGGAGTAGTAATATCCTTTGGGTTATATGCTCATTACCAGCCTAAAATAAGTAAAATGAAAAAAAGTTACAATGAATTCAACAGTAAAGTAAGAGAGAATTTAATTAATATGTCAGATAATGAAAGAAAAGAATTTTTTTCCAATATGCCTAAGGAGACAAAGAGCTTCTTTCAAGGAATCTTAAACAACGATTATAATTTTCAGGGAATTGAGGAGTTTCAAACTTCCCAGTACCATCTGCAACAGATAGAACACATGCATCAAGATCAATTCCAAGACTTCTCACAATGGGCCATGGATGAGAGCCTTAAGGCCGTTACGCCTTTCGATCATGGAGGTTATGTACTAGGAGAGATAAGTTACCATCCCAATAAGAAGGCATATCGGGACGGTGACCTTTAATTCCATTTTTTAGGAGATGTAAGTTACCGTGCTAATATGCCCTATGACCTGAAAATTCCCTCCTATTTCTCTATTCAACAATTTTTGAACTTCTATTAAAAGTTCTAAACCGTCTTGTTATAATAGATTTTTAGTCCCAATTTTACAAGGGTAACAAACATTGTAGCTCCAAGTAATGTAAGAAATACAATAGGATTAAAATAATTAGCTATTAACATTGCCAAAGCAAGACATGCTATGGAGATATTAATACCTCTACTGCCAGCTTTAGCTTGAATGTATTGTAGTCTTTCATCTGTTTCTTCAATGTACAGCGCCTTTAGTTTATCTTCACTTTTTAGCGCACCAGCATACTTAGCCATAAAAAAGACCATAATCGCGCCAATACCCGTTCCAAACCCTTCACCAAAACCTTGAGCGAATGATGGAAATCCACTATTTCTTCCGAAGGTTGCCGAAAGAACAATTAACAATAGCACAATAAGAAAATAAACCACAGAAACAATGAGACGATGTTTGACCACATGTTTAAAATTTTCCATAACTATACCTCCACGTCTGAAAAATCAAATATTTCCTCAATTGCCATATCAAAATACCTTGCAATTTTATAAGCTAAAACTAAAGATGCAGTGTACTTTTCTACTTCAATTGATGTGATGGTCTGTCGTGTTACACCTACAGCTGTCGCAAGTTCTTGTTGAGAAATCTTTCTTTGCTTTCGTAATTCAGCAATTTTAGATTTCAATCAGCCACCTCCATTTGCAAAGTTTACTTTACAATATTAGTATAGTTTGCTTTGCAACTTATGTCAAAAGAAGTATAGATAATAATATGATATAAATAGTAATAAATTGAAAGTGTCCCTAAAAACTAGTAACCTAGGCCCTCTAACACAATATAATGTACTAGAAAACAATTTTTTTGTTCAAAGAAGCAAAGCTACATCCATGACTGCCTCAAAATAAGAAAATAACAAAGGTGATGGGGGAAAATATATGGAAAGGTTAGATCCTCAAAAGCTTTATGTGGAATTTAGACCAGGTGTAACAACGACTGAACCAATACTAGGACGAAAATATACATTGACGCACTCAGATATAACAGCTGAACTATTCTTAACCATAGGCTTACAGTTTGCATACGACAAAATTACGAGTATGAGAGATGAGGTTTTAGGAGAATGGAGAAATTCTAGCTCAGGTCTATTACTCTATATATACGTTTATATAGGAGATTTTGGTACCGTTATGAACTCGATACGTAATACGATCTTTAGGCGCGAATTACCATTAGCACTTGAAGCGATTGTTTATGGTGATAATGAATTTTTTGTAGCACATCCACAATTAAATTATGCGCCCATATGGATATATTTTGATTCAATAGATCCTAGTTACAAACGATTTGAATATTTGGGAACACCTATAGATTATAAGTAAATTAATAAATGGAAATAAGAAAATGGTTTACCTTCAATTAATTCGATAGATTAATTGAAAAAGTTACGGTATTTGATAATAAACTGAAGGTTAAATTCAAATCAGGTGTTGAAATAGGTATGTGAAAATGGCATTAGTGGAACCGTCAACCAGGAGATAGATTCTCTAGAGTGACGGTTCTTTCTTTTATCAATTTATTTGTTTAAGGTGAAAATATTTATCAATATGAATGAATTAAAACCCACCTGCTCCTCCTCCGCCAGCTCCACCGCCTCCGCCACCGGTAAAGTTTCCACCAGTACCTATTGAAGAAGTTGAATTATCAAAGGAATGATGTAAGCTCTCTTCAAATGCATTTTTGCCACTATTATTATTAAAAAACATCCAGTAAATCCAATAATTAGGCACGAAATTTTCTGTTACAAAAGGCTGAAAGTTCTGCAACGTACTCACTCCTAATCCCAGTACTAAACCGTATATTAATGATTGATCAAGGGATAGGGGGAGCTGATCTATATCCAAAGTTTTACTTCTTTGCTTTAAATCCTTCCTAAAATCTAACCACTTTTTCCTCTGTACAAAACCATAATCGGACTTCCTCGTAAGAAGTATAATGGCATAAATAATACCAGCAATAGCCAGAGTCAAGAGTAATATACCAGAATACGTTTCAAAAACCATGCCTATGATAGCACCAATAATGGCAATTAAGGCCGTAATGAATAAGACAACACCTAAAGCTTTACTACTCTCATCGTAGTACCCTTTTTCTTTAGTCTCTTCACCCACGATTTTTACCCACTCATGATAGTCTTTACTAAATTCTGTAGGATTGTTTTTACCATATTTACTAATATCCTTAGTCTCTATCTTTTGTCCATTTCCTATAGTATTAAATAGCCATTCCATTAGGAACTTCTCATGCCGTGAAAGTGAATAAGTAGATTTATTAGATTTTTCTAACTTAAAATTATTTGTAGCGTATTTACTCTTTTCCTCTATTGAAAGATAACCTTGTCGAGCTAAATCGTAAATAGTTGCCATAATGGTATCGGTAGTGATCATGTTGTAAACTAACTGAGCAACTATAGCTGGTGGAACGGAATCTGGATAAGACTTGTAATTTAAATCTTCTATAGATTCTTTCCTTCTTCTATATTTAAACATAAAAAAGCTCAATACTAATGCCCAAAGTCCAGTAAGATAAGGCGTGTATTTACCTATAAATTCCTTTTGCTTTTCCTTCCGGATTTCTTTAGCTTCTAATTCTTCAACGTAGGATCTTTCTTCAGCCATTATAGCATTATAGGCATCTTCATTGATGATATTAGTAGAGTTTGGAATAAATTCTATAGGAAAAAGCACACGAACTTCTACAAATGTATTTTCAGGTACTTCGCGAACTTGGGCAAGTATAGAGTTATCACCTTGAAAATCAATAATTCCATTAGTTGGTCCATGGGCAAATACTTTTACTCGTTCATTGATCCTTTGAGGAAGTTGGATCTTAATTGTAAAAGAATCAATAGGCGTTTCGTTTTCTTTACCTATAAACTGATAGTATAATTCCCCAGTATCATTGTACTTTACTGATACATCTTTTACTGTATATGTAATGCGAAAGGTCTTTTGTTCATTTTTAGATGGTGAAAAGATTTGAATAGTAGATGTACCTTCATCCTCAATGAGTTGATAGATATTTTCATCTCCCTTTTTTCCATCATATACTTGTGTAAACTCTATAGGGTTTCCATCAAGGATTTCCCATACCTTTACCTTATCTACTCCTCTTGTGTTATTTAAAACGATTTCTCTAAAAACACCATTAAAATGATCTTCAAATAAAAAAGTAATATCCTCGATAATTTCTAAATCACCATTATCCTTAAGTTTAGAATCGATACTCCAGTTGACGATTCTTAAATCTTCTTCAGCATGGACTGGCAGGGCGACAAATAGTATTAAAGAGAAGAGAATAAAAACAAATAAACATTTTGATTCTTTCATGTAAGCACCTCCATTGAAACTTCCAAGAATAACTAAAAAATTTATATATTAATTATATATTTTGTAAACTGCTTTTACCACTGTTACTTTTTAATAACCATTTTAGAAATAGAGAATTAGGGTGATTATGCAGAAATCTCACCTGTTCATAAGAAAATTTTTATTTTCAGCAGGTATTCTTAAGAAATGTATGATATTATTGTAAATAATTTCAAGAAAGGAATCGTGAACAATGAGCGGTATTATTACAACTAAAGAATATTTGGTACAAAGTTATGAAGTAGATAGCCATTATAATATATTTCCCGAGGTAATTTTAAACTATTTGCAGGATACAGCAATGGTGCAAAGTGAGAAAATAGGTATGGGCATAGAATATTTAAAGAAAAGCCAACTAATTTGGGTTTTAACCAGGTATCATATAAAGATAATGAAATACCCTAAGCACGGTGAAACTGTTCGTGTCTCTACATATGCTGTTGGCTTTAATAAGGTATTTGCATATAGAGATTTTAAGATCGAAAACCTCAAAGGAGAGACCCTAATTACTGCAAAATCACAATGGCTACTCATCGATGGAAAAAGCCATAAGATGTTAAAAATAGGAGATGAATTTTACAAAGCTTATGGTATTGATAAGGGTAGTAAAATTTCCGTATATTTCGATAAATTAACCATACCCGAAAAATACACCTTCACAAGAAATTTTAGAGCTGATCGTAGAGATATCGATTTTAATGGACATGTAAATAATACTAGGTATATTGCATGGGCTTTAGATGCTACTCCCCAAAAAGTACTAAGAGATTATAACCTATGTGAATTTGATATCGTCTTTAAGAAAGAAGTTTTCTTAGATCAATCTATAGCGGTAATGACAGATATAACCGATCTAAATAATCGACTAAAGGGTTGCCATGAGATAAAAAATGATCAGGGTGAAACTGTATGTTGTATTAATGCGATATGGAAAAGCGCAGTCTAAAAGATAAAAAATAATTGTTTTAATAGTAGATGTAGCTTTTACTAATAACAAATAAATTTTTATTCCAATTATAGAAAAGAACTTCCATCCAAAGAAATCATAGATATTAACTCAATATATACAAACTTGACATTTGTCATTTATCAGTGTATGGTTAGTAATGAACTAAATAATCTCGGTAGGTGAGGTTACTATAAGGATATGGGTTGTTGCCGTAAAAGGATGGAAACATTCTGAACTGGTTAGCAGGTTTTGTCGCAAGGCATAATCTAATACAATTTCAGCGCCTTATAGAGCTAAAACTTGAACGAGGATGTACGTTAATCTTCCATTTCAAGTTTTGTGGAAGTTTTTTATTTTTTGGGAGGTGATTTATATGGATCCTGATGGTAGTCGTTATTTAATAGAGGATGGTTGAATTATAGTTAGGTAATATTTAATTTCTTATCTTTTTATCTTTTATATAATTCTTCTAATCCTTCTATATTATTTTCCATATTTAAAATTATAACTAAATACAATATTTCTAGATGGAATAAACATACCCATCTATTTAGTATTGCTTTTTTTGGAGGTGTGTTAGATGAAAAACATAAGAGATGTAAGAGAAATTAACGAAAACCTAAGAGATGTGAGTTCAAAAAATGTAGATATTATTGTTAAAGAATTAGATTCTTCACTTAATGGATTATCTAGTATAGAGGCAAGTAACCGATTGGAGCTTTATGGTCCTAATGAAATAGTCTATGGAAAAGGTAATCCGTGGTACTCATATTTATTTAGGTCATTCCTAGATCCATTTATTCTAATATTAGCTGCTATAGTCTTATTATCTTATTTCACGGATGTTGTATTTGCTCCTATGGCAGAGAAAAGTTGGATGACTATAATCATTATTTCCGTTATGATTATAATAAGTGTAGTTCTAAGATTTACTCAAGAGTATAAATCCCAAATAACAGCAGATAATTTAAAAGACCTTGTCCCGACTACGACTTCTATTGAGCGTGAAGGTGAAAAAGCAAGAGAGATCATCATGTCAGAAGTTGTTCCGGGAGATATTATTCATTTAGCAGCAGGAGATTTAATACCTGCTGATATGAGAATTGTAGAGTGTAAAGATTTATTTATAAGCCAATCCTCTTTAACAGGTGAGTCGGAGCCTGTGGAGAAGTTTCCATATGATGAAGACAATGATGCAGTTAAGAATGTATTTGATCTTAGTAATATTCTTCTTATGGGTACCATAGTTGTCAGTGGATCGGCAAAAGGTATTGTGCTACAAACGGGAAATAATACCTATTTTGGTACGATAGCAGAATCCATAGCAAAGGATGTTGGTGAAACCAGCTTTGAAGAAGGGGTAAAAAGCGTTAGTATGTTGTTAATTCGTTTTATGCTTGTAATGGTTCCGATAGTATTTTTCATTAATGGAATTACAAAGAAAAATTGGATTGAAGCCCTACTGTTCTCTATATCCATAGCTGTTGGTCTAACTCCAGAGATGTTACCAACACTTGTATCCACGAACTTAGCCAAGGGAGCAATATCCCTATCAAAGAAAAAAATCATAGTTAAAAGATTGAGTTCTATACAGAACTTTGGTGCAATGGATATATTATGTACAGATAAGACTGGAACATTAACTCAAGATAAAATTATTCTAGAAACCCACTTAGATGTCTTAGGTAATGTAAATGACAGAGTACTTAGGCATGGTTACTTGAATAGTTATTACCAAACAGGTCTAAAAAACTTATTGGATATTGCTGTAATTGAGTATGGTAACGAACAGGGATTTAATGAATTTACCGGCACTTATAAAAGAGTTGATGAAATACCCTTTGATTTTACTAGACGTAGAATGTCTGTAGTTGTAGAAAGTGAAAATAGCAAGAGGCAGCTAATTACTAAAGGTGCGGTTGAGGAGATGTTATCAATATGTTCCTATGTAGAAATTGGCAACGAAGTTTTGCCTCTAACTAAAGATCTAATTACAAAAGTTATGACTATGGTTACTAAGCTTAATGAAGAGGGTATGAGAGTACTGGCAATTGCACAAAAAAATTATGTACCTTCTGAAAATATTTTCAGTACTAAGGATGAGAGTAATATGGTGTTGATAGGATATATGGGTTTCCTCGATCCTCCAAAGGACACATCTATTACTGCTATAAAAGCATTACATGATCATGGTGTTGAAGTGAAGATATTGACCGGAGATAATGATATAGTTGCTAAAAAGATAGCTAAGGATGTAGGCATCCCCGTAGAGAATGTGGTCTTAGGTGCTGATATAGAAAATAAATCTGATGATGAGCTATATAAAATGGCATCAAAATCAAGTATATTGGCTAAATTATCACCAGTTCAAAAAGAAAGGGTAATATCCGTTTTACAGGATAATAAACATGTAGTTGGTTTTCTTGGTGATGGTATTAACGATGCTCAAGCATTAAAGCAAGCTGATGTAGGGATTTCAGTTGACACTGCAGTAGATATAGCTAAGGAATCTGCAGATATAATAATGTTGGTAAAAGACTTAAATGTACTTGAAGAAGGCGTTATCGAAGGTAGAAGAGTTTTTGGAAATATTATTAAATATATTAAGATAACTGCCAGCTCTAACTTTGGTAATGTTTTTAGCGTATTAATAGCTAGTGCATTCTTACCATTCTTACCAATGTTGCCTATACAATTGCTTGTACAAAACCTATTATATAGTATTTCTCAAATATCCATACCTTGGGATAATATGGATAATGAATATTTGAAGGAACCACAACAATGGGATGCTGGAGAAATAGGTAAGTTTATGATATACATAGGACCTATAAGTTCCTTGTTTGATATTGTAACATTTTCCATCTTATGGTTTGTATTTAAAGCTAATACAATGGAAATGATGCCATTTTTCCAATCAGGCTGGTTTATTGTAGGCTTAGTTACACAGACATTAATAGTCCATATGATAAGAACTAGAAAGATACCTTTCTTACAAAGCAATGCCTCTATGCCTGTTATGATAATGACTGGAATCATTATAGCTTTGGGTATAATAATTCCATTTACACCAATTGGTGCTTATATAGGCCTTGTTTCATTGCCAGGAAGGTATTTCATATGGTTAATTGGTATATTGATTGCATACTCTTTATGTATAGAAGTAGCTAAGAAATTATATATCAAAAGATTTGATAGCTGGATGTAATTATTTAATCTATCTAGCCTTAAAGAGTAATGATTCTTCCAGATGATCTCTCCAATAATAGCATATCGGAACGGTGACCTCTTACTCCACTTTTTAGGAAATAAAGGTTACCGTCCCGATATGCCGAAATATAAATCACTAGTAGCATAGTGAGGTATCAATTACCTTGAAGAGTTATCATATCTTTTATGGAACAACTCAAGGCATATACAATGTGTGAGATATTAGTATACCAAAATTTACCTTCTGTAATTTTCACTTTTTTATGATATGCTAGTTAAGTAAACTTAATAACATTTTTGGAGGTTGGTTGGTATGGAAAAGAGAAGATCCCTGCAAGGTTATCTTCTTGTTTTTATGTCGGGAGTTTCCTGGGGACTTGGTGGGTATCTCGTAACTCAAATGAGTAATATGGGTGTATCTTCACTAATGACTGCATTTAGCGGGCATTTTATAGCACTTTTACCCTTGTTTCTTTACTTAATAGTAAAGAAAGGTATGAATGGATTAAAAATTTCGAAGAGGGGTTTATTATATAGTATTTTACTAGGTGCTTTAACGAAAGGTATTTTCAAATTAGCTAATGATACTGCCGTAACTCTAGTAGGTGTGGCAGCAGCATCCATTCTTATGTATTTAGCTCCCGTCTTCACAGCGATAATGTCCGTAATCTTTTTCAAAGAGAAATTACGTGGATATCAACACTTTGCAGTACTCTTAAATCTTGTCGGATGTATTCTAATGGTAACAGGCGGAAATTTTGCAGAATTAAATATTTCAGGATTAGGTTTAACTCTAGGGGTTATTTCAGGTTTCTTATATGCGCTTAATACTATCATAGGCAAAGTTGCAACGGATGGAGATGATCCTGAGACAATGACGTTTTATATGTTATTATTCAGTGTAATGGCTACGAGTATATTTGCGAAGCCATGGCAGCATTTAGATTTGTTTACCAATAGTACATTTCTATTCTGGGCATTCTTAAACTCTATGTCTACTGGTTTAATTGCAAATCTTTTATACCTGAAGGGATTGTCAATGGGTGTAGATGCTTCGAAGGCAACGATCATTGCTTCTGGTGAAGTTGTTATAGCTACACTTTCAGGAGTATTTTTGTTAAATGAAAAAATCAACTTTATAGGATCTTTTGGTATAGTTATCATGCTAATATCAATTGTTCTAATGAATATCACTATTCCAACAAAACAAAAAGAAGTTACTGAGAATGAAATTGTTTCATCTTGAAATTCAATCATTTTGAAGAATACTATTTAATATTAAGGAGGAAACTATGAAAAAATTTATAAATACAGTTATTTATGGCCATAATGAAGCAGATGAGATTTTAGTAGATAATGGAGTTATTAAGGCGATTGGCAAGGATCTTGGTCCATCAGATGAAATTATTGATTTAGGTGGAAAACTGATTACAGCCCCTTATGTAGATCCTCATTTACATTTAGATTATGTTTACACATTATCTGAACTTGGGCAAGAAGGTGCCGGTTCAGGAACTCTTTTTGAAGCAATTGAAATGTGGCCAAAATTTAAAGAAAATTTAACTGTAAATAGCGTTAAAAAACTTGCTCTTAAGGGGATTAAAGATGAGGTTTCCCAAGGTGTACAACACATACGTACACATATAGACGTTACAGATCCAAATTTCACAGCTCTAAAGGCGATGTTGGAACTCCGAGAAGAATTAAAGGATATAGTTGAAATTCAAATCGTAGCATTCCCACAAGAAGGAATGTACACATATAAGGGGGGACGTGATCTAGTAGAAGAAGCTCTTAAGATGGGTGCTGATGTTGTTGGAGGAATTCCACATTATGAGCCAGCAAGAGAATTCGGTGAAAAATCTGTTCACGACATCGTTAAACTTGCTATAAAATATGATAAGCTTATAGATGTTCACTGTGACGAAACAGATGATCCGCACTCACGTTTTGTTGAGTTGTTAAATGCACTTGTTCTAATAGAGGATTACGGCATACGAACTACAGCGAGCCATACTTGCTCATTTGGTTCAGCAGATAATTCATATGCATTTAGAATGATGGACTTGTTCAAAAAGAGCAAGATGAACTTCATTTCTTGCCCAACTGAAAATGCATATCTTCAAGGTCGTCAGGATACATATCCTAAACGTCGTGGATTGACTAGAGTAAAAGAATTCATGGAATCAGGAATCAATGTAGCATTTGCACAAGATTCAATAAACGATCCATGGTATCCAATGGGTAATGGAAATATGATGAATATTCTTGACAATGGAATCCACTTAGCTCAAATTATGTCACCAGAAGAAATAGAAAAAGATTTGGATTTAATCACATACAATGGAGCTCGATGCTTAAATATCCAAGACAGATATGGGTTGGATGTAGGCAAAGATGCAAACTTCATTATTCTTGATGGAGACAGTCCATTTGATGTAATAAGAAATCGTGCTAGAGTTCTTGCTTCTATTAGAAAAGGAGAATATCTATTTAAGCAAAAACCAGTAGAATATGATGTTAAACTTGATTTAGGTGTTAACTATTAATATAAATTTTATCCACCAGTTTCCTGGTGGATATTTTTTTATTTCAAAAGGAGTCAATTAAAAGATCGTAAAAAGAAAAATTAAAGTAGTATAAAAGGGTAAAAATTACAAAAAAGTGTATTATTACTATAAGTAATGTTTTATAATGAACACAATGAATATGACGGTTGGTGAGGCATAATATGCATAGATTTTAATAAATAAGGGGGAAATAGAATGAATGGCAAGACGCATATTTACATGGCTAATTTATTAATGGATGAGATTAAAAAAACAGGGAAGTTGACATTACCAGGTATAGGATCGTATAAACCACCTGCTGATGTCGTTGATGCAATTAATTCACATCCTAGTGCCTTTCGGGCAGGAGCAGTAGGACCTGACTTTTATCCAGATATGTTTGTTGGTCAAACAGTTATCCATGGTGAAAACTCAGGTATATGGATTACAAAACTATTTGAGGAGTATGGAAAGCTACCGCTGAATTATCCCGATAGAAAGAAATGTTATGCTTTTATTCTCGGATTTATGATTCACTATGCTGGAGATATGTACGGGCATCACTATGTGAACAAATGGGCTAAGGGTTGGTGGGAATATTCTGATAACAATGAAAAGATGAAAATCATTGCACGGCATGTATTAGTTGAAAAGTATATGGATCAAAAACTTCCAGAGAATATAAACGCGGAACTAGATGCACCTATATCGTTTTTACAGAATTGTTTCTTTAATTCATCTTTAAAAGCAGAATATTCAAAAGTACCAGTGACAATGCCTATAGATGCCATGGTTGACCTTGAAAAAGCTATTGTTGACTACCAGAATGGAAATAATATAGGCACATATGATCTTGCAAATTATTTTTACGGATGGGTTGGAGATATTCGCCTAGCCTCAAGGGAGTGGCTCACTACATGGCAAAAGGTAGCTCATAATATGAATGACGATTCTCATTCTATTAAGGAAGCAAAGGACGCTCTTGAATCATGGTTAGATAATCATTTTCTTCTAATTATCGGTGTTCCAAAAGGGATCAAACGGTTTGTTGAAACAATAGGTGATATTATAGCTGCACTAAATGTCTTAGAGCCTCTCAAAAAAGAAATTGAAAAAATCATTTTCCAGTATATTTCATCCTTTATATATGTTGTTACAAACAAGCAGGTGAGAAATTTAGATGAAGCTTTAGAAATAGTAGAGCACATATTAACAGAACCTGCTTTTTACTTAAATAATGGGACATTATATCCAGAATACTATGTATCTGTAAAACTCCATATGGAAATGGGGAATTACGGAGGATCAAATGATACGCTTATTCAGTCATTTCATGCCTTTTACCAATGTCTGAATATGAGTAAACTTTGTCTTATTGGGCCGGATCATCTAAATGGATTTGTTCAAACTGCTAAAGACAATGTTCCTAAAAGAGTGACTGCAATACGTTTGAAAGCCTACAATGGTCAATACTTATGCGCAGAAGGGGGTGGAGGCGGAGCAGTTGTTGCAAATAAGGCAAAAGCCGATATCTGGGAGACTTTCGGAATTCTTGACAAAAATGAAGGAGTGCTCATGAGCGGTGACGTAATCAACCTAGCTGCTCATAATGGTGCTTACCTATGTGCTGAAGACGGTGGAGGACGAGAAATTGTAGCGAACAGAGCAGCACCTGCAGAATGGGAACGATTTATCATTCAAAAGATACAGGGTAGCGGAGAAATAAAGAGTGGAGATAAGGTGGCTTTACGGTGCTACAATGGAATGTATATATGCGCTGAAAATGGTGGAGGACGTGAAGTCATTGCCAATAGACAAAATGCAGGTATTTGGGAAACATTTACTATTGAATTTGCTACTGTTTCAACAGGTTTGTTTGAATATGAGAAACCTACTTATCTAAGAGCAGTAAGACATTTAAGAGTCGAAATTGCAACAAGCAAGAAAAAATATTCTGGCACAGATGATAATGTCTATTTTGCGGTTGTGATGCGTGATGGACGAGAATTTGAAATACGCCTTGATAAGCCAAACTACAATGACTTTGAGAGTAATGACATTGACTCTTATGATTTTGACTTGCCACAGACAATTGTACTAAATGAGATTGCAAGGTTTAGATTGCGAAAAGACTATATTGTAGTTAGTGATGATTGGCGTCCTAGTTGGATTAAATTATACGATGATGCAAACAATATTTTGTTTCAAAAGTCTATTGAAGTAGAGATAAAAGGAAAAACTCATTATAATATGGACGCTAATATGGGGCAAGCATTAAATCAGGTGTCAATCGATCCAAGGATTATATCATTTCTCCATAGTCTTGACGGAAAAGGGCTAGGACCAGAGAATCCGACAAACTATGTACAATGGAGTAAGTTCCAATTTTATACAAATCCTGATTTGCGTAATACCGTATACAACAAGCTCTTTGTTAATAAATGCGAAGACAATTTGATATCGGTTCGACTAAAGGCATTTAATGGGCAATACGTTTCTGCTAAAGATGGTGGAGGAGGGCCTATTGTTGCAAACAAAGACGCAGCAGATCTATCTGAGACTTTTATTATTAGAAGTCAAATGGAAGGCAAACTAATCAGCGGAGATATAATTTATCTTATTTCCTCTAATGGTAATTACGCTTGTGCGGAAAATGGTGGAGGGTGTGAAGTCGTAGCGAACAGAACAACACCTGCAGAATGGGAACGATTTATTATTCAAAAAGTACAGGGAACTGGAGAAATTAAAAGCGGAGATAAAGTAAGCTTACGGTGCTACAATGGTATGTATCTCTGCGCGGAAAATGGTGGAGGACGTGAAGTTGTCGCCAACAGGCAAAAGGTAGATGTATGGGAAACATTTACTGTAGAGATTGTTAAGACAGTTATTCCATTTTCCACAAGGGGAAGTGATATCTCTAAACTTACTACATGGGTTGGATTTGACTATGATCCAATTCAAGGAATATTTTATTCTACATTATACCCTTGGCAACGGGAATTTGGATACTTCCCAATTTATGATACTGCAGCTCCCTTAGTAGGTATTTACATACAATATGAAATAATTCGATTTCCATATCAAGGGAAACAATGGAAGATTGAGTTGTGGAAAGGGCAGTATGGGATTGCTGCTGGAGCGGAAATAGGAATCTATGTAGGGCAATTACAGGTAAACACAACATATAATACCTTTGATGATAGAATTAATGCTTTACTGGCCTACATGGGTGACGATACAGCCTGTGCAGAAAAAGACAATATGCTCCAGATGTCATTTGAGTTAAGAAGAAATGGACAACATGTTTTTACCAGAGATTCAAGTAATCCTGGTACAAATGGCTTTAAGAAACATTGGTGGCTGACAGGATTTAAACCAGCGGTATTTACTAAAGCATCGGAGCTATCCATGGATATAAAGATTGTATTAAAAGATTTAGGAATGTGTAGAAACTTTGTGAGTAGTTTAAAAGCTTTAGGCTACAAAGATATTAAGATTAATGAAGAGACTTTTGAAGTGAGCTTTGTATTTGATAAGCCTAAAATGTCATAGATAGGTGGCGTTGTATCTATTGCACTCTCATATCTAGAAAAGGTTGATTCATTTAAGCAGGTGTGGGTAAAACATATCTATCAAAATATAAAAAGAGGTGCATATATTGTTTACTATTAATAGGGGGACGAATAGATTTTACATCGGAGATTCACAAAATCCACTGGCGGAAATGACATATGTTAATGCAGGGGATAAAATTATTATCATAGATAGTACAAAAGTTTCAGATCAATTAAGAGGACAAGGAGTTGGAAAGATACTTTTAAAAGAGGTGGTTTGTTTAGCCAGGGAAGAACATAAAAAAATTACGCCACTTTGTCCATTTACAAAAGCAGAAATGAACAAAAATGCAGATTATACAGATTTAATATATTAGTATCCTAAAGTATCACATGAACCCTAAAGGCCTTGAAAATAGAGGCCTTTTTTGTAAAATAAAGTACTACTTTAAGTAGAGGTTAGATTATAATTAATCTAGTATTTTATTGTAGGCTTTAGCCTGTTGAGCCCTTAAGGGCGAAACATAAAACCACCC
>ENA-UOOM01001381-UOOM01001381.1-fermentation-metagenome-genome-assembly--contig:-NODE-1381-length-23516-cov-4.100294_pt1 | contig 23516 bp, 35 predicted proteins | sample MGYA00245781_ERZ724031 | MGnify/ENA primary metagenome ERZ724031 (study PRJEB28704, sample SAMN03018317) | fermentation metagenome | biome: anthropogenic terrestrial biome; feature: soil; material... | reverse complement strand
ACAAACTTTTAGATGTATTGAAGTAGTTGGAAATATTTATGATAAGAATAATTCGCATTACAAAATCTTTGTAATAAACTCAAATACCAGGGATTTAATAACCCCTGGTACAAAGAGTAACTATTCGAAAGTAAAAAATAAATATGGAGATTAAAATAATGCTTTATGAATAGTATGTCCTGAATTGGATTTATTATACAGAGAATTTGAAGAAGGTGAGTAGATGGAACATTTAATAAAATTGGGTTATGTGTTTATAGGAGTATGGGCTTTAATTAGCATAGTTGGGATAATAGGCTTTTATATAGTTGTTAGGAATTGCAAGAAGGAAAGTGCAAAGAGCTATAAGGAGTTTAAAAAGGAATGGGACAGGCATGGGAGGAGGTTAGAAAGATAATGGAAGTATTGATAGCAGAACGTAAACATATAGATTTAACCAAACACTGTAAAATAAGATATGTAGAGAGAGTGAAAGGAATAACTGGTGACTTTGCTGTTCAGGAATATATGATAGCCAATGATGAACGAATAATACAGGATGTAAATAAGATATTCACTTATTCCGATTTCCTGATAGAGGGTAAGATTGGTGAGGATAAGGTAGTCAGGAGATTTTATGTGAAGGATGATATACTCCTTGTTTTAAGTAAAGACGAGTCTGTGATTGTTACACTTATTAAAGTAGACTTTGGGTTCCCTAGGAAAACTAACAGGGGAATTGTTAAGGACCTTCTGGAGGAAATAAATTTACTGAAGGAAGATTTAGAGGAAAGTGAAAAATCTATAACCGATTATGTGAATGCTAGAAGTTTGGAAAGGGAAAGGTATTTCGATAAAATCCAACTGCTGCAGGAAGAAATTAATTCTCTTAGCTTAACCATAAAACAAATTGATGTTGATATAGAGAAGAAGAGGGAGAGTACCAAGGTTTCAAAACTTAAAATAAAGGAATATGTGAATATGATTTGCAATTCCAGGGCTTTTAAGGATGATTTGAAACAGATGGGTAAGTGAGAGATATAAGGAATAGACATAATTAAATAAGTTCATGGGAGGGAACTGTATGTTGGACAAAGAAACATTTAAAAGGACAGAAGGTAAGCTGTATGGCTATTTTAGAGATTTAAAAGAAATGGAAGCTTTGGAACTGGAATGCAAAGACCTTCAAGATCAGGAAGAGAGTATTCAATGGGATATAAAGCACTGTAATGTATATGTTGTTGCAGACAGCCACATGAGCCCTAGTTTTAGTGAAAAGGTACAGACAAGCCCTACAGGAGAAAGTACAGCAGAAAAAGGAATTGTTAGAGAAATTGAAAAGCTTGAGGATGAACTTGAGTATGTTGGAAGAAAGCTCCGTAAGAATATGGCCAGAATAAGGCAGTTAAAAAGAAATACAGCTCCGTTGAAGAAAGTACTGACAGTCCCTCCACTATCAGAAGAAATCATGCAATTCATTATTTATAAGTACAAGCTAAACAAGGGCGTCGGGTGGATAGCAACTGAAATGTATGGTGGTGTGAGAAGTACTGCCTACAGGTGGCGAGAGGACATACTGGAGGATATTGTGAAGTGGGAAAGGGTGTATAAAGTTGGATAGACATAATGTTGACAATATATATTATAATATAATTAGCTTTTTAATCGTGAAAGGAGAATTTTGATATGTATGATAGTGACATAAGATCATTTTTGTATAGAGATTTTTCAAAAGAACCAATGTATGTAAATGATACTAGCACTATCGTTGTGCCTGAAATGAGCATATTAAACGGCTATGTTAGGATAGACATAGCCGTAATCAATGGTTTATTTCATGGATATGAAATAAAAAGTGATATGGATACCTTGCAAAGGTTGCCTAGACAATCAGAATATTATAGTAAAGTTTTTGATAGAATGGTATTAGTAACAACCAAGAAATATGTGAATGAAGTAAAGAAAATAATACCCAAATGGTGGGGAATTAAATACTATAATGAAAATAAAGAGCTTAAAACTGTTAGAAAAGGACGTATTAATAACAAAGTAGATCCATTTTCAAGACTAACTATTTTATGGAAGGACGAACTTATAGAACTAATTGCTAGATATACAGACAAAAAATATAAGAGCAAAACAAAACGTGCTCTTATAGATATGATTTTAAAAGAAGTTCCAAATAATGAAATAATAGATTATACAAGGACTATAATTAAACTTAGATATAATTGGAGAGCTGTTTCAATATTACAGCTATGTGGTGAGCAGTAGAAATTGTAACCCAATCTCTGCTTCTACCAGGACCTTTTTTATTAATAGATTTGGTGTATATTTGATTATCTCCATATGAAAAGTCTTTTCCGTAGAAAAAATTGGAATTAACTATTTTAGCACACATGTCAAAAACTGAAACAATATAAGTATTTTTTATCCTGTCTTTTTTACCCTTTTGTACATAATAAAAATTATCAGTTGTATATTTTATTTTTGGCAGAATGCCATATTGAAGTTTTGAAAAGTCCATTTCTGTATCTGTAAATTTATTAACACCGTAGTCAGAATATATTAGTTTGTCCATTAAGTTTTTATATTCGGGGAGATTTAAAGCTTTATTAAATATACTAAATTCATATCTTTTATACGATTTTTCTTCACCTGCTTCTAAGGTACTTAAATTTTGGGGAAATGATGTAGATGAAATGATTATTTTGTTTATGTTATCATGATATTGTTCCAATTGGTGTAATACTTGATTTAATGCTACGTATTTTAAAGAAGCTGATTCCATATCTTGAACAAAAATTAAATCTAATATTATATCAATTTTTAAATTTGTTTCTTTTTTAAATATGTTTTTAAAAAATTCGGTATAGCTTAAAGAATCAAGAGGTTCAGGAATTGCTAATCTTATACATATTTCATCAAATTGGTCTTCTATAGAAGAAATGCTATTAAATAAATCATCAATATAAAATATAGGAATTATGTGCAGTGGTTTATTTCTTGAAGTTAATTTTTTATAAAAGTTAATATCTGTTTCCTCATAATGAGAAGTATCAATAAAAGCGTGCTCTAAGCCTGTTTCTTGTATTTGACTTAGCAAACTATTTGCATCTATTGCATCTACTAATTCAATTACAGGGAAAATTTTTTCAATCTGTTCTTTGCTCAACTTTTTGATAGAATCTTTTTCACCTGGCTTCCATTTTAATATAGGAACATATTTAATCATTTTTATCCCTCCTGTTTTTAATAAATATTATTAAACCAACTTTAAAGTATAAAATTTATTTATTTTAATAGTAGATTAAAATGTAAAATTATGCAATAGACAGCAAAAAAATCGTGAGACAAAAATGAGACAGATTTGAGACAAAAATAGGACAAAGTTGGGACAAAATTCATCTAAAAGTGTTATATACTATATATAGTCGATTATGGTTAAAATGAAAAATTGCAAACTGCATTGCAATAACTCATATACAAACTCTCCCTTAAAATAAACCTCTAGCTCCAGGGTTAAATGGAGCTACCAATGCGGCTTTGCCGTAAATAAAATTAAACTATATCTTGTATAAGTCCATAGTATCTACATATTATATGCTTGGGAGAAATCCTAGACTATGGCACAATTAGCTCGTCTACTATGTGTAGAAGGAGCAGAGCTATCGTTATGCGATAGTGGTAAATATAGAGTAGTGGCGGAATAGAACATCCTATAAGGTTGAAAGTAGACGCTAGATGAAGAATGCTATGTGGTAGATGTATTGCATAACTGTGGAAGCCAGCCATCAAGATAGACATATTATGTAGAGTGCAAATCTCTACCTACTCTATAATACATATCCCCTAAAGACACTTAGATTAAATTCTAGGTGTCTTATTTTTATGTCTGAAAAGAGGTGAGAACAATTACAAATACAGAGATATTATATTCAGCATTAGGGAACCCAAAAGTTGAAAACTTGGAAAGTATAGACACTAATTGCCTAATATGCGGCAAGCATATAGCAGAAGGTGCAAAAGCCAAAAAAGTATTATCATCAAATTTCACAAATTGGGGAGATTGCAAGGATAGAATAAGCCAATATATTTGTAAAGAATGTGCAGGGGTAATAAAAGCTAGGGAAGTAAGGGTTAATTCGTTTGTAGCAGATGCAAATAACTTATATCTATTAAAGAAAAATGATATAGAAGATTATTTGTTTAACCTTGGAAAGTATGTAACTGGTGAATTCGTAGTGGGTATAACCCAAAGTTTTAAAAAGCATAATTCATTCAGATGTAAGGTAAATTCAGACCCGAAGAGATATTTTATTAGAGAAGAAGACAGAGAATATGTTTTTGATGTAAATAAGCTGAAAAGAGTGTATGAATACTTAAATGATGCTTATCTACAGTTTAGCAAAGATGAGCTACAAACGGGCAATTATAAGATGATTTCAATTGAACAATTCGGACTTGAAAAGTATTATTCCATATATGAGAAATTCCCTAAAAATATGGAGTTAAAAATAAAGTTTATGAGCTATATAAGGCAAGATATTAAATATAAGCGGAATGTATATAAAGGATATATAGGCATAATAGCAATGCAAGGGAGCAGAGAATTAATTAAAATGGCATATCAAAGTGGCTTAGGGAGCAAGAACGGCATAGGATTTGGGTTAATAGAAAAAGTTTAGGGTGTTGATAATAATGAAACCAATATACATAAGTATTAAATGTAATAGATGTAGTAGAGAATTTGTATTACTGACAGAACAGCAGGAGAGATTTAATGGAGAATTAAGATGCCCTTATTGTTCTAGTTCTAAATTACATACAGAGAAAGCTACGGATAATTTAAAGGAATGTATGGGTAATAGGGTGTACAAGAGGATTAAAGGAGCCCTGAGGGAGGTTAGATAAATTGAGTGAATCGGATGGTATAGTATGCCTAAAGAAATGTTCAATATGTGGGAAGAATAGGGAGCAAAGAGCTGAATGTGAAGAGGATTTTATGGTCAAGCATTGTAGAGAGTGCCCAAATAGAGAGACAAAGTTAATATGTTCTTGTGGATGTATGGACAATATATGTGTCTATGCACTAGAACAGGAGGAATAAGGATGTATATTATAGCATGGATAGGTCTTATATGTTCTATACTTAAAGACTATGGTTTACTCAAGGGTACTTTTACAGCAGAAAAAACAACAGACAGGATAGGTGCATTTATAGCGTTTATACTTTATGCATTAATAACATACTTTTTCTACATTTATTTAAAATGTGAGAAATTTTAGGAGGATATATGAGTAATTCAACTGTATACATAAATGGACAACCGAGAGGTAACAGTACATATGTTATAAGAAAAGATAGGTTAATTAAGGCTAAAGAAAGAATGGAGCAACGGGAGAATAAAGGCTCTGATGAAGAATATATTGAAAATTTAGTAAAAGAATTTGAGGAGGATTAATAATGGCTAAGAATATAATAGAAGTTAAATTAAATATAGATGCGGACGGATATCAGAAATTTCTTAATGAGACTATAGAAAAAGTAGAGGAATTAAAGGAAAGATTGGAGAGATTAAATCATCCAAATATTCATACTGTATCAAATGGTAATGATATTACTATAGTTATTGGAGCAGGAGAAGAGATTGATACAATACAAATAGGGGCTGCAAAATATAATCCAATTTCTGATCCACATGAGTTATGTATAAAATCAGGTACTATAGATGCAGATAAATTAGAACGATTAACTGTTGACCAAATAAGTAACAAACTGGCGGTAGAGCTGCGTGAAAAAATGAAGAGACGGTTTTAATATATCGCAAATAAGTATTAGGCAGGTGAGGTGACGTGTAAGGATGGCAAGACAGAGAAGCCCCAAGAGAGATAAAGCATTTGAAATATATAAAGAACATAATGGGAATATACTATTAAAAGATATAGCGAAACAATTAAAAATATCTGATGTTCAGATTCGTAAATGGAAAAGTAACGATAAATGGGAACAGAAATTAAAGGGTACATTGAAAAGTAACATTACTAAAAAGTTTAATAGGGAAGTAAAGAAGCAAGAAAATGAAGAAACTGGAGAAATTTTAAATAATAGTAATCTTACTGATAAACAAAAGCTTTTTTGTATTTATTACCCTAAATGTTTTAACGCTACAAAGGCAGCTATAAAAGCAGGATATTCAAAAGATACAGCTTATTCTATCGGGTTTAACTTATTGAAAAAACCTGAAATAAAAGCTGAAATACAAAGGCTGAAACAAAACAAGCTCAACAGGGCAATGTTAAGTCCCGATGATATATTTCAAAGGTATTTAGATGTAGCGTTTAGCGATATGACTGATTATGCCGAGTTCGGCAAAAAGAGAATAAAGATCGGTGAGAAAGAAGATGGCACACCTGAAATGATAGAAATAAATTATGTAGACTTTAAGGACAGCAAAGAAGTAGATGGAACTCTCATTCAGGAAGTGTCAAAGGGCAAAGACGGTGTAAGAATAAAGCTCCAAGATAAAATGAAAGCTTTGGATTGGGTAAGTAGCCATAGTGACTTATTGACTACAGAGCAAAAACATAAGCTGGAAATAGAAAGGGCTAAGATAAAGCAACAAGACAACGAACAATCGGATGATGTATTAAAAGAGATGCTGGAAGGTCTAAAAAATGAGTAAGTATATATATTCACCTAAACAGAAAGATGTAATATACAAAACAATAAATAATAAATTAGGTTTTATAAACATAGCAGAAGGTAGTGTAAGAAGTGGCAAAACCTTCTCTTTTAATTTGGCATGGATTTTATATGTACTGCAATCACCTCATGATAAATTTCTAATGTCTGGTGAAAGTACAGATTCTCTTTATAGAAATGTGATAAAAGATATGCTTCTTATATTGGGAGAAAACAGAGCAGTATATCAGAATACCCAAAAAGGCGGGGCGCAGCTTGTAATAAGATTTGATGGTAGAACAAAAATATGTTATTGCCGAGGTGGTTCAAAAGCTAATGATGAGGGCAAAATAAGGGGTATTACAGTAGGCGGATGGTATGCAGATGAAATAACATTGCATCATGAAACTTTTGTAAATCAAGCTATTACAAGAATGAGCTTAGATGGAGCCAAGGCTTTTTGGACAACAAACCCAGACAATCCACAACATTTTATTAAAACTCAATATATAGAAAATGCTGAAACCAATGGATATTGCCATTGGCATTTTACTTTAGATGATAATTTATCACTGAGTAAAGAATATAAAGAAAATATTAAAAAAGCCTATTCTGGGGTGTTTTATGATAGATTTATTAAAGGCCTATGGGTAATGGCTAACGGAAGCATATTTGATATGTGGACATCAAAGAATGAAATTGATGAATTGCCTGATGGATTAAAATCAAATGCAATGAGATATATTACTATAGACTATGGCACTACTAACCCTATGGTATTTCTTGATATATGGGATGATGGAACAACTATATGGATAGCCAATGAATATTACTACGATAGTAAAAAAGAAATGCACCAAAAAACCGATAAACAGTATGCAGATGATTTAATAAAATTTATAGGTGATAATTATCCTGCTGCTATTATATTAGACCCTTCTGCAGCTTCATTTAAAGCAGAAATGAGTAGTAGAGGTTATATAGTAAAGGACGCAGATAACGATGTAATGGATGGAATAAGGGTAACATCAAGTTTAATATCACAAATAAAAATAAAAGCAGTTAAATCTAAGTGCCCTAGAACATTAGGCGATATAGCTTCTTATGTGTGGGACGATAAAGCTAGAGAACGCGGAGAAGAAAAACCATTGAAAGTAAATGATCATGGCTGTGATGCATTAAGGTATTTTTGCAAGACAATAATTAAATCTTGGAGATTAACATTGTAAGAATAATAATTTTAAATGCCATTCAAAATAATAAATAGAGCTGAATATATACAACAATATGCAATGATTGCTACATAAATATTCATGTATAAATGTCTAAATGAGAATTTAATATGTTTTAATTTCGCTTTTTATTCAATAAAACATATTCAAAGCTAGTAATATCAATATGTACACAGCATCTTATTTAACTTTACTAAATTTTTATTTAACGAAGTTCATTGTAATGATTGAATAGAGCTATAGAGGCTTTTTTATTTTACCTGAAAGGAGGTTGAATATGAGCAGCAGAAGACATAAAAAAAGAAAAAAATATAATATAGATACCAAACCTAAAAATAATATAAAGCCTCCTAAGGGACTTGTTACAGATTCATTTTCAAATGTACTTGCCAGATTGGGCTATGGAACACCAAACCTGTTAGAAGGTACAGAATATCCTCTCACAAGGATTACACAGGATTATGGGCTTATGAATAGCTTGTATAGATCCAATTGGATAATAAGAAAGATTATAGATACTATCCCGGATGATATGTGTAAGAATTGGATACAGGTAACTACAGAACTTGAACCGGACCAAATAAGGCAATTACAAAAACTAGAGAGAAGAACCAAGTTAAAAGCCAAGATACTTGAAGGGCTTAAATGGGGGAGGCTTTATGGTGGTGCCGGTGGTTTGATAATAATAGATGGACATGAGAATATACTAGACCAGCCACTAGAATATGATGATATAATGCCAGATAGCTTCAAGGGACTATTTATAACAGATAGATGGAGTGGCATAACACCAAGTCAGAATATAGTTGAAGATATAAACAGTCCTGATTTTGGAACACCTGAATTTTATAATGTAGTTGCAGATGGAGGGAAAATAATAAGAGTACATCATAGCAGGGTTGTAAAATTCATAGGTAGAAAACTTCCGTATTGGGAGGAACTTGCAGAGCAGTATTGGGGAGCCAGTGAGGTTGAAATCGTGTTTGATGAACTTAAAAAGAGAGATAATACTAGCTGGAATATTGCTCAATTGATATTTTTAGCAGATTTAAGGGTATTAAAATTAGATGGAGTAAGGGAAATGCTTAGTATAGGAAATGATAAAGCCGCACAAAGAGCGTGGAAAGCTATAGAAGCACAGAATATGCTAATGAGCAATATGGGATTACAAATACTGAATTCAGGTGAAGAATTAGAAAGACACCCATATTCTTTTAGTGGATTGAATGACATATATCAATCTTTTATGTTAGATGTAGCTGGAGCCTGTGAAATACCTGTAACACGATTATTTGGGCGTTCTCCTGCTGGCATGGATGCAACCGGTGAAAGCGATATGCTAAATTACTACGACACTATAGAAGAAAAACAAGAATCTACATTGAGGCCAGTATTAGATCAATTATTGCCTGTATTATGCATGAGTGAATTTGGAGCTATGCCGGATGATTTGGATTATGACTTTAACCCTGTTCGAACACCGGATGGAAATGAATTGGCAGATTTATCTAGTAAAAATACTGCTGTTGTAATAAGTGCTTATACAAACGGATTAGTAAGTCAGAAAACAGCATTAAGAGAGCTTAAACAGCAAAGTAATGTAACTGGCCTGTTTAGCAATATATCTGATGAGGAAATAGAAAAAGCAGATGATTCGACTGTTGATGAAGGAGAATTGGAAGGATTGAATAATTATGGTAGCGAAAACAGCTCAGGACCTTTGGAAGCCGAAAAGATTAATAGAGAAGAGATATCAAAGAACATTAAAACGGGCAATGAAGATTCTTCAACAAAATTTAAATGGTTTAAGAAATCCAAGAGAAATACTTAGAGAAATTAAAAAGTTCTCCAATAGCCATGAATTCAAGAAATTCGCAGAAGCAGAAGCCTTAAAAATGGTTACTCATGTATTTGCAGATGCAGGCCGTACATGGAGACAGGCAGCAGCCAAAAATGGCAAAGGTAGTGAGATATACAAAGCTCTAAAGAAAGAGTTACAAGGACCAATAGGAGGGGCTATAAGTGCACAAGTAGAACAAAACGCTACTTTGATTAGAACATTACCTCAAGGCGTGGCAAGAGAAGTTACACAACATATTGCAGAGGAAACATTTAAAAGTAGGAGGCCAGAGGATTTAACAGAAGAAATTAAGGAATTGTTTAGTTATAAGGCTCAAATAAGAGCTCAAACTATTGCACGTACTGAAACAGCCAAGGCAAATACAGCTTTAACTCATGCTAGAAGCAAACAACTTGGCTTGAATTGGTATATATGGAGAACTGCCGAAGATGTAAGGGTTAGAAGTGCACATGCTTTAATGGATGATGTTATATGTTCCTGGGATAATCCTCCAAACCCTGAATTACTTAATCATGAGAAAAGAAATTATGGGAATTATAATCCAGGAGAGATATTTAACTGTAGATGTTTTCCAGCACCCATAGTAAATATAGACTTTGAAAAATTCCCTCACAAAGTATGCTACCAAGAAAAGATAATTACAATGACTAAGAAACAATTTTTAGAGATTATGTAAGGAGGAATGATGTATGCATAGAGTATGTTTTTGCGGTTGCTGTAGCGATAAAGGTGACGAATATATGTGCGAAGGAACATGTTCCAATTATACTTTAAAATCCTATGGTTACAAATTAAAAAAAGGTGAATGTGAAAAACCATATTTTAAAACAACAAATAAAAATGATCTAAAAGATAGTATATTAAATAGTACCAAAGTTAAATAAGCCTTAGAGGGCTTTTTATTTTGCCTGAAAGGTGGTGATTAATTGAAAGCGTATTTCGGAGTACCAATTTCACCTAATATTACAGAAACACCGGATGGGTTTTATATATGCAAGAATGTTCCCATAGCCCGTACTGGTTGGTATGAATATACGGATGAAGAGCTAGGTCTAGATGATAGAGACAAAATCTATAAAGTATATAGAAGTCCAGAAGAAGTTTTTAAACCTGCAGCAATAGCAAGCTTTAATGGTAAAGTTGTTACAAATGAGCATCCCTCAGAATGGGTAACACCAGACAATGCCAAAATCTATATGAAAGGAACAAGCCAGAATATAAGGCAATCCAAAGATGAACCCGATTTATTACTGGCAGATTTAATTATTTATGATGCAGATTTAATAAAAGCAATACAAGAAGGTAAAAGAGAAGTATCTTGTGGATATGACTGTAATTACGTAGACAACGGAGACAATACATATTCACAAACAGATATATGCGGTAACCATATAGCAGTTGTAGAAGCTGGTAGAGCAGGGAACCGTGTAGCAATAAAAGATTCAAAAAATAAAATTGAGGAAGGAGAAAAAAAGATGTCAAGTAAAATAAAACTACCAACCAAAAAGCACTCAAGAGTTACTGACATGTTAGCAGCTATAGGATTGAAGCATTTTGCTACAGATGCAGATGCAGAGGAGGTTCTGGACGCTGTAGATGCCATGGCAGAAGAAAAGAAGTGCAATGATGAGGAACCGCCTGTAGAAGAAAAGAAGGAGGAAGTAAAGGACCAGAGCCCAGAACTTGAATCCAAAATTGATAAAATATGTGGTTTGATTTGCCAGCAACTTGGTATAAAACCGCAGGAAGATGAAGCTCCTACAGGAATAGAGGCAAAGCTTGAAAAGTTAAATGATTCCATAAAAGCTTTGGCAGAAAAGAAAGGTGAAACCGAAGAAGATCCTGAAAAAGCCATTGATGAAGTTATCTCTAAATTGGAAGGTTCCAAGCAAGAAGATGAAGACCTCCCAAATGAAGAAGAAATAACAATTGAGCCGGAAGAAATAACAGATGAAGAACCAAAAGAAGAAGAAAAATCACCTGCAAAAGATGATTTCTATAAAGCTCAATTTTTAAAGCAGATGAAGCCTATAGTAGCTCAGATACAGGACAAGGCAGCTAAAAAGAAAGCTTGTGATGCACTTATTAATACAGTAAGGATGAAAGCACCACAAGATAAGAATAATTCTTATGCATCTATAGTTAAAGGCAGAAAGAAAAAAGCAGCAGACAAGCAGAAAATGAGTGATGCAGAATATCAGGAAAAAGTAGCGAACTTAGGAATGGAAATAGCTAAAAAGTTCAATCCACATTATAAGGAGGTAAAATAATATGCCAGGTGCAGCAATAGGTAAAATATTAGGTTTAGGTTATCCAGGAAATGTAGCTAGACAGGCTGATGCAATCATAACCCAGAGACCAGTTAAGGGAGATCCAATATCTTTTGGAGATCCAGTTATATTAAATTCAGATAACACTTACACAAAATTTGCAGCTGCCAATACAGCAGCACAATTTGCAGGTATAGCAGTAAGAGAAGTAAAACAGGCTACAGATTATTATCCAGTAGGAGGAAATTACAAAGAAAATGAGCCTTGTGACGTTATTTCAAGGGGAACAGTTACAATAGTTTGTAATGTAGGGACGCCTACAGCTGGCGGCTCTGTTTATCTTAGAATAACAGAAAACGCAACTATTCCAAATGGAGTTGTAGGAGGATTTGAAGCAGCAGCAGACGGAACAAATACAATTGAACTTACAAATGTTAAATTTACTACTGGTGATATAGATGCAGACAAGGTTGCAGAAGTTACTATACTTACTAAATTACAGCCTTAAAAGGAGGAATGAAAAGTGGAAACAATAGATACTTATAGCAATAAAACTTTGGCTTTACCCGGAGTTGGCAGAATGCCGACAACAGATTCGGCAATTGGTACAGGACTAGCCTTTCTGCGTGGCGAGTTAGAAAAAAGAGATCCTAGACTTTTAGAACCATTGGTAAATATAGATTGGCCTAGAGATATAGTTGCAAAAACAGGTGGCGGATGGAGTGAATTCTCTTCAAACACTTTTGTTGATTATGCTGGGACTGGCGGCTCAAACAAGGGCATAATTGGAGGGCAAACTAATAATATTCCTATTGTACAGGGCAATATTACAAAAGATATTTTTAAGGTATTTACATGGAGCAATATTCTTAAGGTACCCTTTGTAGATCAATCAAAAATGCAGACAATAGGACGTTCCCTTGACCAGATATATGATAAAGGACTGAGACTTAATTATAACAAGACAATAGATTTTCTGGTATATCAGGGTTGGGATAAAGAAGATATTTATGGCCTTGTAAATAATCCTCAAGTTACAGCTTCATTGGTAGACGCTGGCGCAAGTACTGAAACAAAATGGTCAAAGAAAACGGCAGATGAAATACTTCATGATATAAACCAGGTTATAAATGATACATGGGCGAATTCAGAGTATGATATTACAGGCATGGCAAACCATATATTAATACCACCTGCTCAATACACTGATATAGTATCAAGGAAGGTATCTGAAGCTGGCAATGTATCTATCCTTGAATATCTTTTGAAAAACAACATAGCAAATAATCAAGGAAGACAGCTTGCGATTGTACCATCAAGATGGTGTATAGGTGCTGGAACCGGTGGAACTGACAGAATGGTTGCATACGTAAACGATGATGATAGAGTTAACTTTGACTTACCTGTACCTTTGAGTAGAGGAATGAGTAGCCCTGATGTTAAAGAATTGAGTTATCTTACTGCATATGTAGCTCAAATATCACAGGTTAAAATACTTTACTATCAGTGCTTTAGATACAGAGACGGTATATAAGGGAGGTAATTTTATGTTAAGAATATTTACTAAGCAAGCTTTTGAATTTAGAGATTCAGAAGGTAAGATGGTGCAGGCAAAATATAATGAGTTTTCTGAATTACCTGATTGGGTTGAAAAAACCCCAACATATCAATTAGGTGTAAAAGATGGATTGATAGTGGCATATGGAAATAAGACAGTTTCAACAGAAACAAATAAACCTGCAGAGGAAAACAAACCAGCAGAAACAAATAAACAGGATGCTAAACCATCTACTAACACTAAAAAGTAGGTGATTTTTTATGCCTTATTTAAATGGAATTATAGGAGATGCTTCCAATTTATCATTTGGAAGCAATCCTCCTTATGCAATAGAAGATTTTTTGCAGGTATATCCTCAATTTGGAAATGATGCAAACAACAATTCTGTAATACCCACAGCTATAATACAAATGTATATAAATTTAGCTACTACCTGCATTAAAAAAGACAAATGGTTTGATGCCTGGGAAGTTGCTATGGGATGGTTTATTGCTCATTTTCTTACTTTGTATTTACAAGGAACAGCAGATCCTAATAGTGGGGCAGCAGGAGTATTACAAGCCGGTCAAACTAGAGGTTTAGATACGTCTGTAAGTGCCGGTGGTGTATCTGTAAGTACAGATTATGGGACAATAACACAGGATTTAAACGGATGGGCTGGGTGGAAGCTCACAATATATGGAACACAGCTTGCGAGTATGGCAAGAATTATCGGGATTGGTGGCAGTTACGCCTATTAGGAGGTAATTTGTATGCTTGATAAATTAATAGATGTTATGGTGACAAAAGATTTGACAAATGATTTACTACAATCCTTAAAAGAATTAAGCAATAAAAAAATATGTATAGGAGTACCGCAGGAGGATAACACCGAAAGAGGAGATGTAAAATATAATCTTACTCATAAAAGAAAAATAAAACAAGGTAGTAATTCAAGAACCAATCAAAGGATTACAAATGCACAATTATTATATATTCATTCTAACGGAGTAAGAAGTAATTCCATGATAAAAGCTATGCAACATGATATTGATTCAGGAACGCCATATTCAAGAGCATATGAGTTTTTTGTACATGAGCATGGTTCACCTTTATTTAGGATACCACCTAGGCCTGTGCTTGCACCTGCTATTGAAAATTCTAAAGATGTAATTGCTGAAGCTATGAAACAAGCTATGAAAAGTATACTAAACAATAGAGATGTTTCAACTCAGTTAGGCAAAGTAGGAATGCTAGGACAAAATATCTGTAGAAAATGGTTTACGGATCCTGAGAATAAGTGGGCATCAAACAGCCCTTTGACTATAAAACAAAAAAGAAAGAACAGTGATAAACCACTCATTGATACGGGAGCATTACGTAATAGTATTACTTATGTTATAAGGGATGATTCACAATGATTAATTTAAGTAGAGTAATAACAGATCCACGTATAGCACAAAAGCAGCCATTTACAGTATGGCGTAAATCTACTACATGGCAGGGCGGGAGACCAACCTCAACAGAACTTCCTATATCCATAGTTGGGATTATAACCCCTGCAAACCCCAGAGATTTACAACAGGTTCCAGAAGGTGATAGAGTCGGTGGAGAAATAACTATACTTACTATTCAACCTATATATATTACAAGAGCAGGAGATGAGCAGGGCATTTCAGATGAGGTTGAGTGGGACGGAGATAGATACCGTGTATTTAATGTATTCCCGTGGAAAGACTATGGATTTTATCATGGGATAGGAATTCGCAAGACAAGTAAGTAGGTGATTATATGGCAGATGTACAGGATACAGTACTTACATTAAAACAAATTGAAGATATATTCTTTGCAGAAACATGTAAAATGCTAGGATTAGATCCTACATTACCAGAGAATCAAGGCAAGGTGAGGTTTGCGTGGCCTACCGATGGATCTCCGGGATGGAGCATAGATGAAGATATAGTATTTTTAAGAATCACTCCTATAGATGATAAAATAGCGAGGCCACAAGATATTCTATATGATACAAATGCTTCTGATTATGCTCTAAAAGAAGTTGCATATACAAGAGTTCATAAAATAGATTGGACTTTGTATGGACCAAGTAGTTACGATAATGCAGATTTAATAAGATACAATATACTTTCTTCTAAATATCTAAATGATTTTAGGGCGTACAATCTTTTTTTAATTACAGATGTAACCATGCCTGTTAGATTACCAGAACTTTTTAACGGCCAATGGTGGGAGAGAACGGATTTTCAAGCTTCCTATAATGAATTGGTAATACGCAGAAGTCAAATACCTTATTTTGTTAACACAGATATAAAATTAATAACAAGTAGATAGAGAGATTAGAAAAGGAGGTCTGAAAGATGGCATCAACTTTACCTTTAAGCGATATAGTGGATATTTCTGTTAACGTCGGACCTGTGGCAGCAGTGAGGACAAATTTTAATTTAGGATTAATAGTTGGGAAATCGAACATTATACCGATAGATACCAGAGTGAGAGTTTACGACAAGCTTACCGATATGGTAGCTGATGAATGGACAGGAAATGAGCTGGAATATTTAACAGCACAAATATACTTTTCACAGAGTCCACGGCCTTCAAAAGTAGCCATAGGAAGATGGCAGATACCAGAAACAGCAGTTGCAGCAGTTACTGCTTGCAGAAATGCCAATTCAGAATGGTACGCTTGCACAGTGTGTGGAGCTTCTGCCTCGGATGTACATGAAGTTGCACAATATATAGAAGCTGCCAGTCCATCATCAGTATATTTTTATACTACTCATGACGAAGATGTACTACCAGGCACAGCTGGCAATATAATGGATATACTTTCAAAGAACAGTATCCATAGAACACTAGGTCAATATTCAACGAACAATGTTAAAACAGTTGGATATGAAGTAGGTGGGGCTGGAGCAGCAACCGATATTCACAGCGGAACAGCAAATGAATTTCAAATAACTATAGATGGGGATGAAACAAATCATACGGTAACTTTAACTCTAACGGACTGTACAACGGGAGATAAGACAGCTGCAGAAATGCAAAAGCAAATTAACGCTATAGGTGGAAGCACATATTCAAATGTAACTGTAGAATATTCCATGGATCACTATGTAATAACATCTCCAAACTATGGAGAAGGCAGTGAAATACGCATAACTGCAGGAGAAACAAACGATGTATCAGAAACTTTAAAAATAGGTGCTGCTAATGGTGCTGCTGATATAGATGGTACAACAACTTATGTAGAGGCAGCTGCTGCAATAATGGGCTATGCTATGGGAGCAAATACGCAAACATCCAACAGTGCATATACTTTATTTGCAAAACCAGAAATAGGAATTACAGCAGAGCCACTCAAAGGTACGGAACTTACCAAAATTAAATCCTATAACGGAAATGCTTATGTAAATCGTGGAAGTGTGTATAATCTGTTTGAAAATGGGGTTATGCATGATGGTACTTTCTTTGATGAAGTACTTAATATAGATATGTTAACCAATGCCTTACAGGTTGCAGTTCTTAATACATTTATAGATTTATCAAAAGTGCCACAGACTGATGATGGTATGCAAATGCTTGAAAATGCCCTTACAAATCCACTTGAAAATGCAGTTAAAATAGGATTCATAGCACCTGGTATATGGAACAGTGCATCTGTCTTAACTGTAAAAACTGGAGATGTTCTTACAACTGGATATAAAATATTAGCCGATTCTGTTTCCGACCAAAGTCAGGCAGACAGGGAAGCAAGGAAGGCTCCTCCAGTTTATGTATTGATAAAGACTGCAGGCGCATTCCACAATGTCAAAATTGGATTATATGAAAATAGATAGGAGGTGCTGAATATATGGATTTTGGTACTTATAGCTTTCAAGATGTCATTGTAACTTTTAAAGTTCCATATTTCGCAGCTTTTAGTTCGACTGGAGCAGGATTGGGATCTATTTCTATAGTTCCATCAACTACCAAAACAATTCAGGATGTTGCAGCTGACGGAAGGGTTATGATAAGTAAGGTTGCCGGAAATAATGGAACTATAGCTATAACAATGCAGCAAAATTCTTTATTGCATAAGAATTTGCTTAATTGGTACAACTATATAAATACTACTGCTTCAACATCGGATTGGGCGTCTACAACTGTTATAATCGCAAATGCAGCATTAGGGGAAAAGACAACTGCAACTGGAGTATCTCCGCAGAAGTTGGCAGACAAACCATATCAAGCACAGGGACAGATGATAACTTGGACTCTTATGGCTGCAAATATACATGAAGAAAATATCTAAATGGAGGTTATCAAATGGAAAACGAAGGACAAATAAATAAACGAATAGATTTTAAAGATATAACTATAGGAACTAGGAAATTCAGACTCCATAAGTTTGATGCTCTAACTGGTTCCTATATGCTTTTTAAGCTAGTCGGAATAATAGCACCCATATTTAAGGATATGGATACTAAGAAGGCTAAAGAAAAATTACAAGGTTCAGGGCAAAATGAAAGCAAAAATGTAAAGGAAGAAGAAATAACTGGAAGTGATATGGCTAATATATTGACTGAAATAACAAAACTTCCAAAAGAAGATTTCGACTACATTCAGAAAAACTGTTTGATGGTAACAAATGAAATATATGTTGAGACTTCTCAAGTTTCACCACCTGTTTTAAATGAATATGGAACCTGGGGAACAATGGACATAGATATGCCACTAGTATTAAATTTGACTATACAGTCTTTAATATTTAATGTTAGTGGTTTTTTCGGCGGAAGCCTCTCGGATTTGAACCTCGAGGGGTTGAATATATTCCAGTAGAATTTCAAAATGTAAATGCCTTTGTATATGCTCCAGTAGTAGCTAAGATGTGGAAACAACATGAGGTCTGGGATGGGACATATACATTGGATGATCTCTTGGATGCACATGAAATATTGGCTATAAAGTCAGAGAATGAAGCAAGAGCTATGGAAGCAGCACAACAGGAAGGGGAAATTTATTAATGGATATGAATATAATCAAAGAATATTTGATCTCATTGGGTTTTAAGCTTAACGAGGATTCTTACAATCAATTTCAACAAACAATGAAAAACGCAGAAGGAAACATAAAAAACTTTGCTAATAACAACAAAGATAATATGTCTTCTTTACAGAAATTCTTTCAATTATTCAATGGTTCTTTAAAAGATAATATGGGAATAATAGCTAAAATTCTTCCAGAAACTAAAACCCCTTTCCTCCAATTAATAGGACTTGTGGAATTATTACATAAAGGTGTTACTAAAGTTTCTAAAGGGTTAAAAGGAATAAAAACGGACACTATAAAAAGCGACAATGTTAAAAAAACTTCTGAAACCATGGAGGATCTTTCAAATAAAACAAAAGAAACTCAATCACCTTTTGTTCAATTAATAGAACTAGTTAAGATATTAAATATAGAAATAAATAAACTTTCTTATAATTTACAAAATATAAAAACTCCTGATATGTCAGAAGTTGGCTTAAAACAAATGGAATCTGGATATTCTGTTCCTCAGAATGGTGCTGATTCGGGAAAAGAAACTCTTAATAAAATGCCAACTGAATTAAATAAAACTTCTCAAGCTTTAGAAAGTGTATCTAATAAAAGTAATGATGCTAAAACATCTTTATTATTGTTGAAAGAAAATGGAGGAAAAGCTATAGAAGATTTAGCAAAGACCTCAAAAATATCTTTAGGATTAATCGCAGGGGCATTTGCGGGTATTGCGGCTATAGCAATAGCATCATGGAAAACACTCACAAGTTTAGCCAGTCAGGATTTAGGATATCAGAAATTAGCCATGCGGTTATGGACTACAACAGAAAATGCCAAGGAAGTAGATATGGCTCTGAAAACTATGAAAATATCCATGCAGGATCTTTGGCTAAGTCCAGAATTATTACAGCAATTTAACCAGCTAAGGCAGGATTCGGCACAGTTAAAGCTTCCGTCTGATGCAGAGGATAAATTGAAACTCGTAAGGAGTATAGTTTTTGAATTTAAAAGATTAAAGCAGGCAGGAAGTTTGGCCTTTCAATGGATAGGGTATTATATTTCAAAATATGCCGGTGGACCTTTGGCTGATATTCATCAAGCATTAAATGGATTTGTTGATTGGGTGCTCAAAAATATTCCAGAGGCAGCAAAAATTATTGGAACAATTCTGGGTGTTCTATTTAGATTGATTTTAGATGCAATACAAACAATAGGAATTGTGTTGAAACCTATTATTAATACAATAAGTTTAATTATAGAAGTTATTGGGAAAATACCAGCGCCAATCAAGGCCATAATTGCTTTAGTAGTAGCCTTGCAAATAGCCTTAGCAACGGGACCTTTGGGAGTTTTGTTTCTTATAATAGCAGCTTTAGATGATATATATACTTATTTTAGGGGAGGAAAATCGGTTATAGGAGGCTTCTTTGATAAATTTAAAGAGGGAGCTAATGCAATAAAAGATATCAAAGATGGATGGAATGGCTTTTGGAGAGGTATAGAAAATTTTGTAGATAGAATTAGAGCAAAAATTAAGAACTTAATTAATGATATTAAAAATATCCCATTAGTTAAAGGTATAAACGAAATTAAAAATATCCCAGATGATATAAAATCAAAAATAAAAGGATTTGCAGGGAGTGTAAAGAAAGGTGTATCTTCTGTAACCTCGTATATATTACCTCGAAGTAGTACTACAAATAATAAAAATTCTACCATGAATAATACTAACCACAATAATACGACTAATAACTTTAATATTTATGGAACTAATCCTACAAGTACAGCAAATGCCGTTAATAGTAAAATCAACAATGGTATCAAAACTCGGAATCTTCAAGGGGTGATAGGATAATGGCAGATAACATAGTAGAAACCACAGCTTATTTTGATACCTCAATAGGTGATTATGTATTTGATGCTTATTTTTCTATACAGCATGATACCAATTTAACGATAACTCAAAGCCCTGTTCAAACAGGAGCAAATATTTCAGATCATGCATATATGGAACCCAAAGAACTTACGTTTGAAATAGGTATGAGTGATGTAATGAAGAGTATAAAGGTGGGACAATTTGCTGATGGACAGTCAAGATCAGTTAGCGCTTATAATGTATTGAGAACATTGCAGGAGCAAAGAATACCTGTGCAGGTTATAACACGTTTGGGTGTATATCAAAATATGCTAATAGAAACAATATCTGCACAAGATGATAATACAACACACTCTGGGTTAAGAGCTACAGTTACAATGAGAGAAATACTTGTCGTAGCTGTAACTACTGTTAAAATATCTGCTAGGCCTCAAACTAGTACTACAACTAACAGCGGAGATCAAAAAGCAGAGAAAGCAGATGAGAGTATATTGAAAAAAATAGAGGGTTTATGGGATCAGGTAACTGGAAAATAAGCAATATAAGAAAATTAGCACATTGAAAAGGTACTTTTATATTTAAAAGGGAAGTGATAACTTTGAATAAAGAAACAGAAGAAAGATTGAAATCACTAGAAAAAAGAGTAGCTGTACTTGAAGATAAAATGCAAGTACAGCCATCAGAAAAAATGATCAACAACATTCCTAGAATTGATGAAAGGGTTGCAATAAGAGGTTAATTAATGAGGTGGAAATATGATAAATGAAACAACATATAATAAATGTATTGATATAAAAGAAATGATTGCTCCCGAAGTACCAATTCAGGAACAACCCAAAGCAAAAAAATATGATTTTAAACAAATCGCTAGTGAATTGCAAGAAATTTTGGTTAAGCATGATATATATTTAGATCAATTCGATCCGTTAATACAATATTTAAAATCAAAAATCATGCATGAAACTAAAGCTCAAAAAAGAAATAACGAGACTAGGATTCAAATTCTTTGATGAACGCTAATCCTTTATAAGATAATCTTATTTCACGTTGAATACTTGGAAATAAGTTTCCGCAAGCATCTTTTTGAAAAGATAGACCTTCTATTAATCCAATATCAACGCATCTAAGTATTGCATCATCAAAATTTATATCACCGAGTTTTGACAATACACTTTTAGGATCTTCATTATCACGAATTTGAATTAGGATTTCATATATTAGTTTGTCAAATTCTTCTATGCTTTTGAACATAGTTATCACCTCCATGGTGATAATTCTACAAAATAACACAAAATCCTCTTATGTCAAAAATAGTTTAAATCCTCTTTGAAATGTTGTATTATGGAATTAAAAAGGGGGATTTAAACCATGATTATAAAGAAAAAATATGTAATTATTTTTATTATTGTTTGTGTATTAATAGGAATTGGTTCTTTTGAAATCGGAACATATATGAGTAAAAAAAATAAATCTACTCCACCTACTGCAACCACTAAAACCAATACTACTGCTACCGATACCACAGCAAAAAATAATACAACTGAATCCAAGAATAAATTAAGTATATTTGAATCAAAATCAGAGCAATTATGGGAAAAAACACAAGAAATGGCAAAACAAGAAGGGACTACAGCAGAAGAAGCCACTGACGGAGGAACTTATGCTGTTAGAGAAATTATAAGGCTTTCTAAAAATTTTTATATGTCTGTAGAAAAGTCTAATAAAGTTACTTATATAAATGGACAGATATATATTGTCTTGGATGTTTCTTTGCTCAATTTTACTTCTAAAGAATATTACAGCGATATATCTAATTTTACATTACAAGATGAATCTGGTTATACATTTCAACCAGATCCTAGTTATCCTGTAACCGGAAGTATATCCGGAACAATTCAAGGTAATAAAGGCATGAGGTATGGGCAAATAGCTTTTTTAGTACAGAATGCATTACAAAAAAATAATAATGATTTCACATTGGCTTTTAACGCAACTGGATTACCCGAAAACTCTTATAAAATACAATCAATAAATTTTAAGCTGAGTTTCCCTAATGATCAAAATTAAAATATAGAGAATCACTTAAATGTGGTTCTTTTTTATTTTAGAAAGAAGGTAAAAAATATGTGCAAAAACAATAATTTAGTTTTAGATTTAGATGTAAGAGAGATACTGAAAGAACAAATTAAAATACTTCATGAAGAATCTAAGATAACTTATGAAGGAAAAACTATTTATGAACCTGAAACAAAAATGAAATATGCTGAGACTATAGGTTACTTGGCTAAAATACTGGGTGAGTAAAGGACTTAGATATATTATTGAGTTACAGTATCATATATTTGTTTGTATGCTTTACATATAGCATTAATATTAAGTCCTAATGAATTATCAGCCGAGCCTGACGAATTTATTGAATATTTAGGTATGTTACCACTATTAATTGCGGCAACAACAATTTCTTTAACGATATTGTGAATACTTATATCTGTACTATCCTTAATCATTAGCAACGCCTCGTTTTTAATTATTAGCCCTTTACTCAAATAAGATAATTCTAGGAAATATTACAAAAACCTCTTTTTAGAGGGAATAACTATGAGATAAAATTTGACAAAGAAAGTTGAATAGTAAATGAATATTTGAAAGAATTAGAAGTTTTCGCAACATCTTGCGAAAAGAGATTTTATTCCAGAACCAACAGTATATCACTTAATAGACAAGGAAAGTGACTTTGCTCAGAATAATTTTCTGAGCAAAGTTTTGCTAGCGATTAAATCGTAAGCAAAATATTCTATCTTGATACTTGATATCTAACTTAATGTATAGTATAATATATACAGGAGGTGAAATGATGTCAAGCGTTAAGGATGTTTTAATAACTAAAGAGGCAGCCGATATACTAAAAATACACCCTAGTTATTTAATAAGACTTGGGAAAAAGATAGAACTTGACGAAGACGAAATGCGAGAAGCGGGAGTAAGAAACTATCTTTTTAGTAAAGAAGCTGCAGAAAAGATAAGAAAACATTTAAAAAA
>ENA-UOOM01001380-UOOM01001380.1-fermentation-metagenome-genome-assembly--contig:-NODE-1380-length-23526-cov-15.475779_pt1 | contig 23526 bp, 15 predicted proteins | sample MGYA00245781_ERZ724031 | MGnify/ENA primary metagenome ERZ724031 (study PRJEB28704, sample SAMN03018317) | fermentation metagenome | biome: anthropogenic terrestrial biome; feature: soil... | reverse complement strand
TTGTGTACTATGGATTCAGCTCTATGGGAATTTCATTTCGCTGCCAGCCTTTTTTATACAAAAATTCTTATTCTTACTAAATGTTACTTTAACTTATTTTTATATTCTTTAAAACATTATATCAAATATTTTTTTTCAAATTAAATAGTTTTATTACTTAGAAAATTTAAATAGTTTTATTACTTAGAAAATTTTAGATAATAATTCAAACTATTCAATCTTTCTGAATTAAATAGTAAAATGTATATAATAAGTATTCAATATTATCAATTACTAAAAAGAATATATTCAAGTTTTCTTTTTAAAATTATATTTTAGGAGTAATTTAAAATGAAAAATTTAAAAAAATCAATACTAATACTCTTAACGTTTTCCATAATATGTATTATGGGAATCAGTTGTGTATCTGCAACTGACAATGTAGATCCAACTAATAGTGATGATACAAGTATTGTAAATAATAATTCACAGAATTCTGTGAATTTAGAAACCTCAAATAATCTTGAGGATGAAGATTCTTCACAGGGCTTATTAACTATTCCCAATGAAGTAAATACTAATAATTATGAACCTAATAATAATATTTTAAGTGAAAATGAAAAACCTATTATTGCAGTAGAAGCAAATTCTAAAGCAAATTCATATATAGATATGGACTTTGAGAATTCTAATAATACATTAGAATTTGACTTATCAAGTAATGATATTGATTTACCTAATCAAATCATCACTGGGGATATTAATGGCACATCTTTTAGTCTTACAACTAATTATAAGGAGAAGCTTATAAAACTTTAACTAATTATGCACCTGGTAATTATATAGTATCCTATTCTTATTCTGGTAATGATTCTATTAATGGATTTTCAGGATCTAAAGCTATTACAATTACAGATAATACTAAACTCAAAACAGAATTGGATATGGATTTTGATGATGATACTAATATTCTTGAATTTGAATTAAAGAATAATAAAATACCTTTAGCTAATCAAGTTATTAATGGGGATATTAATGGTATTAGTTTTACTTTAACTACTAATGTTAATGGTAAAGCTTATATGACTTTAACTAATTATGCAACAGGTCGTTATACTGTAACTTATTCTTATGCAGGTAATGATAAATATAATGGGGATAATGGTGTTGATTATATAAGTATAACTAATTCATCAGGTAAATCTACAACTGAATTGGATATGGATTTTGATGATGATACTAATATTTTAGAGTTTGAATTGAAGAGTAATGATCTTGCTTTAGCTAATCAGGTTATTAATGTAGGTATTAATGGTACTAGTTTTACTGTTACTACTGATATTAATGGTAAGGCTTATATGACTTTATCTAATTACACTCCTGGTTATTATACTGTAACTTATTCTTATCCTGGTACAGATAAAGTTAATGGAGTAAATAGGACTGAGCTTATTATAATCACTAATTCTGCTGGTAAAAATAGTACAGAATTGGATATGGATTTTGATGATGATATTAATATTTTAGAGTTTGATTTATCTATTAATGATTATCCTTTAGCTAATCAGGTTATTAATGTAGGTATTAATGGTACTAGTTTTACTGTAACTACTAATGTTAATGGTAAGGCTTATATGACTTTATCTAATTACACTCCAGGCCAATATACTGTAAATTATTCTTATCTTGGCACTGATAAAGTCAGTGGAATTAATAAAACTGGAACTATTATAATATCTAATTCTAGTAAGTTAGTAACTGATTTAGATATGGATTTTGATGATGATACTAATATTTTAGAGTTTGATTTAAATTCTAATAATAAAGCATTAGCAAATAAAACCATTCAAGTTAATATTAATGGTACTAATTTCACCCTTACTACTAATGTTAATGGTAAGGCTTATATGACTTTATCTAATTACACTCCAGGTCAATATATTGTGAAATATTATTTTGAAGGAGATAAGACTTATAATCCAAGTAGTGGTATTGAAACTATAAGTATTACAAATGGTACTGGTTCTATTGGTGGATTATATGGTGAAAATCTCACAATGGTTTATGGATCACTAGAAAATTACACTGGAAAACTCATTGGAGATGACGGAAACCCTATAATAGGTCAACATGTTTCTATTAAACTTTCTAATAGTCAAGGTCAAAGCAAAATTTACTCTGCCACTACTGATGTTAAAGGTGAGTATCAATTAGAAATCAATCTTTATCCCGGAGAGTATACTGCTCTTGCAAGTTATGGTAAATATTCATGTCTTAATACTATAAGTGTAATGAAAGATTCAAGCATTACTAAATCTGTTTTATCTGCTAATAAGTTTAGTGAACCTTATGGTGCAGGTCAAAACTTCACTGGAAAACTCTTAGATGCTAATGGAAACCCTCTTATTGGTCAACATATTGCTATTAAACTTTCTAATACTCAAGGTCAAAGTAAAGTTTATTGGGCGAATACTGATTATAATGGTGAGTATCAATTAGAAATCTGTTTATATTCTGGTGTGTATAGTGCACAATGTAGTTTTGGTGGTAATTCTAAGTATTCAGATAGTAGTGCATCAACAAGTATAACTGTTACTAGTTAAAATTCAAACCTTTATTTTTTCTTATTTTTTCTTATTCTTTTAATTGGAAATTTTAAATTATTTAGTTTTCTAAGTTAATCCGTAAACTTATTAAATAATAAATTTAATATTATATATTAATTAATACATAGTTTTGTGAATATTTTTATTTATTCTTTAAAGAGCCAAATGTTTAATTTAAGACTAATTGAGAAAAACGATTTTGGAATCGATCAAGCTGTGAATTTTAAATCATGGGCTGATTTTTCTATTGATACTAATCAGAATTATTCAGTTCCTGATTTAGTTTATCCTAAACTTTTCAATGAAAAAGATTTAGGTCTTAATATTTTATCTTATTCTAAAGTTAAAGATGATTTTGTTATTGTTAAATTATCTAATTATGATGCTATTAATAATATTAATGATTTAAATTTCATTGGACAATTAACTGGGGATACTTTTCCATTATTAAAAATGGTTGGGCTTTTAGATTTAATTAAAAAATCTTTTAATAATGATAAAGTTGTTGATTTTGAGGTTAGAATTTCAAAAAATGAAGTTTTAAAGTATAGTTTTCATTTTAAAACTTACTGTGAAGGTAATTTCTTTTTTTTAATTAGTAAAAATATTAAAACTCATAATATTCGAACTCAAAAGCATAATAAGGTTTTTAAAAATTATTCTCAAGGTATTTTCTTTATTCAGAATAAAAAAATCATTTTAAAGAATCAGGCTTTTTTACGTATGGAGCAGGATAATAATTATCTTAAACCTTTCACTTTTAAGGATATTCAATTTATGGATGTTTCTAATGGTGAGTGGTTGCGTATTTATAATGAGTTAATTAATCGTGATAGATTATTTTTTGAGGATATTATAGTTTATAATAATCCTATTACTCAGGATAAAGCTTTTTTTAATGCTTATTTTTCTCCTTTCACTCGTAATGATGTTCCTGGTGTTAAGGTTAATTGTGTGAATGTTACTCGTGAAATTCTTGCTAGGATTAAGTATAATGAGTTTTTAGAGAATTTACGGATTGTTCAAGGTATAGGTAAATTTGCTATTATGTTTAGAACACGTGAAGAATTTATTAATTATAGTTCTGAGATTTATAATATTCTTGAGATTCCTGATCCTTCTATTATTCCTGAAGGAGCTGATGTCTTAGATGATTATGTGCCTTTGAATATTAAGAATGCTTTTTATTCTTTTGTTAATAATTCTAATAGTAAAAATGATTCTTTATCTTTTACTTATCCTGTGACTACTTTTAAGGGGAATAAGAAATATTTAACTAGTAACCTATTTTATGTTAGTTCTGATGTTGGTAATCCTAATTTAGATTATATTATTAGTGTTGTTCAAGATATCACTAGTTCTGTTAATAATAGGGGTGAGATTATTGAAGCTAACAATGATTTGCAGAAATTATTACAGGATAAGGAAGTTTTAATTAATGAAGTTCAAACTCGTATTAATAGTAATTTAAATATTATTATTAATTCATTGGATTTAGATTTAAAATACTATAAAAATAATCCAGATTTAGTTATTCAAAATACTATTAATCGTATTAACAGTATTGCTTTGATTCATGAATATATTTATAAATCTGATAATTTAAACAGTTTAAATATTCATGATTTCATAAAATCAGAAGTAAATTATATTTTAAATCGTCATTACTTACAATACATTGATAGGGTTTTGGATGTTGAAGATATTGAAATAAATATGAATAATATTGTTCCTTTAGGTTTAATTATAAATGAATTAATTCATAATAGTATAAAACATGCCTTTGATGAAGAATTTGATAAAGCTTTAATTAAAATTAAATTTTATAAGAAAAATGATGAATATAATTTAATCGTTTCAGATAATGGTAAAGGTTTACCTGAAGGGTTCAATATTTTAAAATCTGAAAATACTTCTGGTTTCACTATAGTTAATAGTTTAGTTTCACAAATAAATGGTGAATTAATTCAAATAGATAATTTAAATGGATGTACTCTTAAAATTGTTTATCCTGTAAATGAATATGATGAGGGAGTATTATGATTGAAATTTATCTTTTTTTAGAGAATAATTTAACATATTCTGCATCTTTTCACTATGAAAAGGACGGAACTGATTTTTTAAATTTAAATACTCCATCTTATCCAGTTAAAAATTTACCTTATAGTGAATTGTTTGAAGATTTAGATTATGGGGTGAGTATTTTACATCCAACAAGTGATGGTGAAGATTTTATTTATGATTTAATGTCTGAATATTTGAGAAATCATTTTCATGTTTCTAATGAAGAAATCATAGGACATAAATATAGTGAAGTTTTCTATCTTTTTGCCCATAATCTAAGGATTCTAGATTTAATGAAAAAAGCTTACTTTGATAATGAAAGAATTGATTATAAGCATGCAATTTTTGTTGATGGAGAATTAAAATACACTTTAGATAATACTTTACTTCGTGAAGATGATTTATTAATTTTAACTAGTATCATGACTTCTGCAGCAGTTAATAAATTTGACTTAGATATTTTTAATGAATATACTCAAGGATCTTTCATTATTCAAAATAAAAAAATTGTTTGTAAAAATAGTGCTTTTAATTTAATGGAACATGATAATGGTTCCCTACGACCATTTACATTTGAAGATATTAAATTTGAAGGATTAACATATAATGAATGGTTAAATATTTATGATAAGATTTTAAGTTGTGATTTACTAAATTATAAGGGGTCTGTAAGATATTCTAATTATATTACTGGAGACACTACTTATTATGATATGTATTTATCTTTCACACTATTTGAAAATAAAGCTGCAATTAAAGTTAACTTAACTGATGTTACTAATTTTAGACAAGAAGAGACAAATGTTCGCAGATTAGAAGAACATCTTTATAATGTGAATGTTTTAAATAAATGTGCTATTTTACGTTCAAATAATAAAGGTAATCTTTATTGGACTCCTGAAATTTATAATCTTTTAGAAATGAGTATAGATGAAATTAGTAGGGTTAAAGATAATGAAAATGTATTAGACAGATATGTAAGTGAAGATGAGAGGAAAATGTTTTATGATTGGGCGAAAAATGCGAAAACAGATGATGATGTTTTCAAATCCCAATTTAAAGTTGTAACATCTAAAAATCATACTAAATACTTCTATGTTAGTGCTATAGTTAAACATGATGATGAGGATTATAATTCAACTTATTTAGTTAGTTTAGTAAGAGATATTACAGATACATATGTTGAAAAATTAGAGTTAAAAGAGAAAAATAAACAATTAGAAGACTTATTAGAAGATAAAAAGATGCTCTTAAGAGAAGTTCATCATCGTGTTAAGAATAATTTACAAATAATTTTAAGTTACTTACGTTTAGATTTACATTTTAACAGGGATAATCCTAATGTAACTATTCATAATACTCGTGATCGTATTAATTCTATGGCTTTAATGTATAATAAAACTTTAAAATATAATGCTGTAGATTTAATTAATATTCATGACTTTTTAAAATCTTTAGTAAGTAAATTAGTTGAAGTTTATAGTTATGGTAAGATTAAAGTAAATTTAAATGTAATAGATAAAGGATTAGATATAGATATTGTAACTCCTTTAGGTTTAATAATTAATGAATTAGTATTAAACACTATAAAATATGCTTTTCCAGATAACTGTGAAGGTGAATTAAATATATTATTTACAAATGATGAAAATAATTATAAATTAGTAATTTCAGATATGGTATAGGGTTGCCTGAAGATTTAAATATTACAAATCCAAGTACTTTAGGCATGGTAATTGTTCAAACATTAACTCAACAATTAGAAGGTAGTTTTACTAATTTAAAACCAAGTAACGGTATGGCTTTACAAATCATTTTCCCAAAGAAATAAAAACCAAATTTTTTTTAGTAGGATTTCACATGATTACAATAAAAATAATAGAAAAAAATGATGAAGAAAATGAAGAATATACATTAGAGTTTCCTAAACCAAATTTAGTTAAACCTTCATCAATTAAATATTTAACTCCAGAGTTTCCTAAAAAAAGATTAATAGAAGAATTAGGTATTTCTGCAAATATTTTATCACCTTACCTTGAAGGTGAAGACTTTATTTTTATCCATAAATCTAAAATGTGGGAGGGTATTGATTTATATCCTTATGACGTGCTATCACAAAGATTTAAAGAAGTTTTACCAAATATGGGTAACAGTAAATACTTCACTTACTTAAAAGATGCATACACTAATGGGAAAGTAACAGATTTAATCATATCCTTTTATCATAATAACCATTTATATTTACAGGAAAAACAGAAAATTTATGCAGAAAAAGGTTTAGTTTTCATAATATGTGAAAATATATATTCAATTTCAAATCAAAAATATTTTAAACCAAATAATGAAGATGTTCAATGTATTTTTTGGGTGAAAGATAAAAAAATTGTTAAAAGAAATAATGCAATTTTAGAATTTCATGAAAAATATAATATAGGGCCAACTAATTTTGAAGACCTACATTTCAGAAACTTAAATCATGAAGAATGGTTAAATATTTATGATAAAATTATGAATAAAGATTTAAATTTATATGAAGATGAAATTGTTTATCATAGTTTATTCACTCATGAATTTTTCTATTTAAAAGTTTATTTAACTCCTATAACAGTTAAAGGGGAAATATTAATCCAATTTACTTGTTTTGATATAAGTAATACTCGTCGATCTGAATTAAAAGCTGAATCTTATAAGAAAGATTTAGATTTAGTTCAAGAATCTTCAAGGTTTGCGATACGTTATGGTCCAGTAAATGATTTAAATGATTGGAGTCCTATGATATATGATATTTTAGAAGTTCCTCAGGATAATCGGGCAAATGTTTCATTAGACACTATTTTGTATAATAAAATATCTGATTCTCAAAAAAAAGATTTTGAGGATTTTAAACTTAATCCTGAAAAATATGATTATTTATTTAATGATTATGTTCCAGTTAAAAGTTATTCAGGTAATGATAAATTTTTATCTTATCATGCAGTTTACATGAAAGATTTAGAGGATGATTCTAAATCTCGGATATCTTCAATTTTACAGGATCTTAGTGAGATTCATGAATATGATGAGGAATTAAAAAGATCTAATGAAAAATTAAGTGAATTGTTAAATGAGAAAGGATTATTATTAAAAGGAGTTCATCATCAAGTTAAGGATAATTTACAAATTATTTTAAGTTTATTAAATCTTGACATGCGTTATAATAAAGGTAATCCATTAGAAACTTTAATTAACACTAAAGGTTATATTCAAACTATTTCCTTAATGCATGAGAAGACTTATGAATCCTCTAGTTTAAATGGTGTTAATATTCATCATTACTTAGAAGATTTATCTAAACGTCTTTTACTTAACTCTAATAGGCCAAATATTAATCTTCATTTAAAAATTGAGGATATTGAATTACCTAATGATATTATTATTCCTTTTAGTTTGATTTTAAATATTTTAATTGAGAATGTGATTAAATATGCTTTCCCTAATCATTTAGATGAGGGTAATTTATGGATTAATTTAAGATTAAATGAGGATACTATTATTTTCAATATTCAAGATGATGGTGTTGGTTTAAGTGATTCTAATGTTTTCAGTGATTTATCAAGTTTAGGTTTTACTTTAATTCAAACTTTAACTCATCAAATTGGGGGTAAAATTAGTGTTATCCCTTCATATAATGGTTTGCATGTTAGATTAGTTTTTAATAAGAATGGTGTTGTTTATGAAGATTAAGGGTCCTTTGAATGTGATTTATTTTGAGAAGGGAAATTCTGATTCATTTAAAACAGTTACTATAGATAATGTTAAAGATTTTACCGGTGTTCCTGAAACTTTTCATAATGTTAAGGAAATTGATTTTCAAGCATTATTTAATTTTTCAGATTATGCTGTAGATATTTACGAACCTTTAAATGAGGATTGTACTGATTTTATTATAGATTACTTAGCTAAAAATAAGGATGATGATAGTTTAAGAGGTGAAAATTTAGAAAGGTTTTCAGGATGTTTATTATCTGAACTTTTACCAATTTATTTTGAATTAGGTTTTGTTAATTCTTTAAAGAAGGTTTATCAAGAAGATATTACTGTTAATTTTAAATTGATAGTGCAAGATTTAAATGATAATCTTGTTTTAAGTTATGAAGCTAAGTTATTTAAAATTCAAGGTTTGATTTATGCATTATATACTCATGAGGATGTGAATAATTCATTTGTTAATGATGAATTTAAAGAATTTTATCAATTTAATCTGGCTTCTGCTATTAGTCAGGATTATATGTTTATAAAGAAGAATCAGAAGTTTGTTGATTTGGAGAAAATGTATTCTATTTCACCTTTGACTTTTGAGGATATGAGTTTTAAGGGTGTTTCTAATAGTGAATGGTTAAAAATTTATGATGATATTCTTAAAGGGGAAGTTTTATCTTATTCTGGGGAGGTTAAATTTGAAACTGATAAAGGTTCTCCTTGTTATTTTATTGCTTATCTTAGTCCTGAATTTCATAATGGTAAATTAGCTGTTAAGTTTAACTTTTCAGATATTACTCGTTTTAATGAGACTGTTGAGCAGGGGAAAATTTTGCATGATAATTTATTAGTCTGTCAGAAACTTAATAAGTTCGCATTATTACATGGGGATAATAGAGGTTTTTTCGGTTGGGATGATGAGATTTATAATATTCTTGAATTTGATCCTGAGGAAGTGGAGAAGATTCCTCAAGGTTATAATATTTTTGATGAATATATGAGTGATGATGGTCGGGAAATTTTTGATGGTTTATTAAATGGGGATTGTGATTTTCTTCGTGAGAAAACTTTTAAAATCCGTACTCATAAAGGGAATGTTAAGTATTTAGCTATTTATAGTTTTGCTCAGGTTAGTGAGTATGATCCTAGTTATCGATGGATTGTTACATGTGTTCAGGATGTTACTGACATAATGCTTATTCGGAAGCAATTAGAAGAAAATAGTGATAAGATTAAGAAGGGTATTGGTGAGAAGGAGATTTTGCTTAAAGAGGTTCATCATAGGGTTAAGAATAATTTACAACTTATTGTTAGTCTTTTAAATATTGATTTACATTTTAATAAGGATGATCCTGAGAGTACTATTTGGAATACTATTGATCGTATTAATAGTATGGCTTTGATTCATGATAAGACTTATCAGTCTGGTAATTTAGAGAGTGCTAATGTTAAGGATTATATTGTTACTCAAGCTTCTCAAATTTTTAATTTATATGGTACTAATAATATTAAGTTAATTACTGATATTGAGGATATTGAATTAGATATGGATATTATTATTCCTTTAGGTTTAATGATTAATGAATTGATTTTAAACACTATTAAGTATGCTTTCCCTGGTGATAGTAAAGGTTATTTAAGTATTAAGTTGAAACGTAGCGATGGGGGTATGTTTTTAAATGTTTGTGATGATGGTGTTGGTTTGCCTTATGATTTAGATATTAATTCTAGTAATAGTTTAGGTATGACTATTTTGCAAAATTTAACTAGTCAAATTGGTGGGGAGTTAATTGATTTAAAACCTAGTAAGGGTTCTAGTATCCTAATTAAGTTTCCTCTTAATTTAAGTGATGATTAAGTTTTTATTTTATACTTTTTTTTTAAGGTTTTCTAATTTTTTTTGGTGAATGAAGAAACTATTTATATTAATTAATGCTGCAACTAATGATGGTGCTGCAATCCTAATTAATAAAAAAGATAATCTTGTAAGTAGTGATGGTGATGGAAGATTTAGTTTACCTATTAATTTATATGCTGGATATTATAAAGCAATTGCTAAGTATGGAAATTACTCTTGCCTTAACACTATAAGTGTTTTTGAAAATTCAAGTGATAAAATTAGTACTGTCTTAACTGCTAATAGATTTATTCAACTGTATAATGCAGGATCTAACTTCACAGGTAAACTTTACAGTAAGTTTACAGGTGAAGGCTTATCAGGTCAAACAATTTCATTAAACTTAACACGTTTAAGTGATGGTGCAAGTAAAATCTATAATGTTACAACTGACAGTAATGGAGAATACCAATTACCAATCAACTTATACGCAGGCCAATACCGTGCATACTGTACCTATGATGGAACATTAAGTTATGATGAAGCAGGATTAGGTACACGTATAACTGTAACAGCTTAAAAATAAAATTTTAAAATTTTATTTTATTTTTTTTCTTCTTTTTTGATATCCACTTATTTATAAAAAAAATTTAAAATTAGTATTTATCTTATTTTTAAAGTAGGATAATAGCTAAAAAAAAGAATTATAGTTTTTTTTATAATTCTTCAGGGTTTATTATTGCTTCTTTAAATGAATCTTGTATTAATTTCTTGTAAAGTGGACGGTTCATTATGGATTTTAATGATTTATCTATAATGTAAGTGGTGCAGTAATCATCATCTGCACGCATTCCTCGTCCATAAGTTTGCATTAAAGTAACAGTTGTTTTATATTCATACCACCAACGTTCCTTCTTTCTTATAGCTATCTGTTTATCCTTTAAGTTAGGGTAAGGTATTTTGTATATGATTTGGAATCTGCACTTGTCATATGGTAAGTCCACTCCTTCATTCATAGAAGGTGAAACTAGTACTGCATTTTCATTGTTTTCTTCAAATTCATGTAAGATTCTTTCACGATTTGTGGAGTTATGATACATTAATCTTGAACTTGGTAAATTTTGTATTATATAATCCATATTTGAGTAACTATTAGTATGGATTAATCCTTTCTCATTTTCATGTTTACTTAATATTTTTCTTATAATTGGTAATGCTTTTACTTGTGATCTTTTAATCTTTCTATTAGTCATTTCTCCAGCAAAATCTAAAATTATGGGACGATTTTCACCTTTAAATGGTGTTGGTACTTTTAAGAAGTATGCTTCTTCTTCTTTTATCCCTAACCATTTGCAGAACAATTTTTTTGAAAGTATTGTTGCACTCATAAAGAGTACAGTGTCACCATATTGTAATAAGTACTTTTTAGCTATTCTATCCACTTTTAAAGGTTTAAAAGTCACCATACCCTCTTTTGCATTTGCATCTATTATCCAATTAGAACTATCATTTATTAAGTTTTCCTTTAAATCTTTCAATTGATTAATAGTTTCTTTAACCTTTTCAGCTTTATACTTAGCTAAATCCCTAATTCTTATATCTTTATATGATTTGATTAGTGCATCTAATTCTATTATCCAATCTTCAATTTCTCCGTCTTTTAATGTTTCTGGTGTTAAATGTTTACTAATTTCTTCTTTTAAAATTTCATTATCTAATTGTACTTCTAAAAGTTTCATTAGAATATTTTCAACATTATGTGCTTCATCTAATATGAGTAAGTCACGTTTATGGAAGTGTTTCACATGATTGAATTCTAATGTTGCATAATCATAATTCATAACTGTTATAGGAGATTTTACTCCATCAGCTTTTTGTTTCCAATAATTACATGGAGTGTCACCATTGAAGAATAATACTTCTCCTTGACTATTAAATGCTTCAACACTTCCGAATGCTTTATTAGGTGTTAATCCATAAGAGCAAGCGAATTTTTCTTCTCCTAAACTTGTTCTACAAGTACCCATATTACAGTTATTTATGGAATCTTCATTTAAGCATGAGAAATTTCCTCGTCCTTTCACTATTGGGAATCCAAATTCTCCATTGTATTGTCCTTGTAATTGTTTAGTACGTGTTAAGATATAGGCACTTCCTAATATTTTAGCAAGTGTGGAGGCTATAACACTTTTACCTGTACCTGTACCTGCTTCTAATATGATGTATTTATAACCATCATCAATTGCATCAAGTAATTCTTGAATTATGTCTAATTGCCCGTATCTTGGTTGTTTAAATGGGAAGTTCTTTATAATGTCTCTATCAATAAATGGGTATTCTTTAGTTAAAGCATGAATTTGGCTTCGTGATTGAATATGGTCTTCTATACGGTAGGGTTTACTATTTAATGGTTTATGGAATGTTTTAGTTTTATAATTGGATTTTTTAGAAACTTTTACAGGATTAGGTGTTTCGTGGATTATACTTTTATTATTTGATTTTCCACATATACAATTAGATTTAAGCATACCACAGTCTGGACAAAAAAGTGAATCAGTCATACTATATCTTTATTATTTTTATAAATTATATAATTGATGATTTTAAATTTATTTAAAATGGATTAATTTAGATTTAAGGATGGATATTTTTAGAAGCCTTAACGTTTGAACTTTTTTAAGTAATTTTAAATAAGCCTTAAGATTAAATGGAAAAATTAAAATATTCTTCAATAGATTTATTATTTTTCTAAAATTCTTTCGATTTAAGCCTTATATTAAAAATTATAAACTATTTATAAGTTAAAAAATAAAAATAAGTGCAGTATTTAATAAAGGATGTCAAACATGAATTTAGAGAAAATATTAATCGTTGAAGATGAAGCTTTATCTGCAACTGATTTAAAATATAAATTAGAAGATTTGGAGTATGAGGTAATAGGCATTGTCGATAATGGAGATGATGCAATTTACACTGCAGTTCATCAAAGACCAGATCTTGTATTAATGGATATAGGTTTAAAAGGGGAAGTAGATGGTATTAGTGCTAGTCAAAAGATATTAGCATTAGATATACCGGTAGTTTTCATAACTGCAAATATTAATGATCAAACTTTTGAAGAGGTTAATATTAAACCACCTTATGGTTTTATTAATAAACCATATAATGTTAAAAATTTAGAAAGAGTCATTATGATTGCTATTAAACGTAGTAAAATTGAAGTTAAAAAAGCAGATTTAGCACGGGGAATAGTTAAAAATGAGGAATCTAATGATGGTGCTGATTCTGAAATAGATTTAGAAGCTGAAATGGAATATCATGAAGGTTTAAAATTTAAAGATAGGGATGAAAATGTTTTAAAAGCAGTTGAAACTCCTGTGAAATTAATTCAGAATAAACCTGATAAAATTTATTCTATTTTAATAGTTGAAGATGAAGCAATAACTGCTCTTGATTTAAAAGGGAATTTAGAAAAATCAGGATATTATATAACTGATATTGTTGATAATGCTGAAGATGCAATAAAATCTGCAAAAGAAAACCCTCCAAATTTAGTCTTATTAGATATTAATTTAAAAGGTGAAAAAAGTGGTATAAGTATTGCAAAGGAAATAAATTTATTAAGCATACCAATCGTATATTTAACTGCTCAAACTGATGATGCAACTTCTAATGAGGCAATTGAAACTGCACCTTATGCTTATATTACTAAACCATTTAATAAAAGAGATTTAGAATACGCTATAGCTTTAGCAATTAATAAATCATTAAATAATATGGGTCAGATTTATAAGGTTGAAGATAAGGTTAAAGAGAAGAATGTTGAAATGAAAATAGAAAAAACTAATGTTCTTGTAATCTTTGGAGGATCACTTATATTAATAATTGCAGGATTATTTAGTAGAAATGTAACTTGGTTAGAATGGGTGCTTTTCATACCTTCAGCTATAATGGTTTTCCTTGCAGTTGCAAGTATGTTTAAACAAGATCCTGTTAAAGAATGGGATGTTAATCCATTTGTAACTTTACTTGTACCTGCGCATAATGAAGAATTCACAATACGTGAATGTGTGGATAGTTTAGCTAATATAGATTATACTTTAAATGGGGAAAAGAATTATGAATTAATTGTTATTAATGATGGTTCTGAAGATAATACTGGTGGAGTTTTAAATGAATTAAAAGATGAATATGATTGTTTAAATGTTGTAACTAGAGTTCCTCCAAGATCTGGTAAAGGTAAAGGTTTTGTTCTAAATGATGGTTTAGAAATAAGTAAAGGAAGTATTATTGCTGTTTTTGATGCAGATGCTAGAGTGGAACCGGATTTCTTAAATATTATAATTCCTTATCTTAATGATGATAAGGTACAAGGTGTACAGTCTCGTATTAAAATGTATAATAAGGATGAGAACTTTTTAACACGTATGCAGCATGTGGAACTTGCTGGATTTGGTAATACTGTACGTGCAAAAGATATTCTTGGTAAGGCTGGTTTTCTTGGTGGGAATGGTCAGTTAGTTAAAAAATGGCTATTGAGAATAGTGAAGGTTGGGATGGTTTTGCTATTACTGAAGATTTAAATTTAAGTGTGAAATTAATGATTAATGGTTATGCAATCCGTTATTGTGGTGATACTTGGGTTTATCAGGAAGCTGTACCAACTTGGAGGCAATTGTTCCGTCAACGTTCCCGGTGGGCTATAGGGAATTTTGAAACTTTATTCATTTATTCATCTAAAATTATTAATTCACCAATGCCAGTTTTTAGAATGTTTGGAGTTTTAGAGCATGTGGCTTTCTATGGTTTGAATATGCTTGTATTCTTTGGTTTTCTTGTATTTATTGTTAATATTGTGGCTTGGTTAGGATTTGGTCATTCTGTATTTATTCGGATGGATGCACCATTGATTGTTGGGGTTATTAGTGCTTTTGGATTTTTCCCTGGTGCTTTTATTACTTTATCCCGGGATCGTGTGAGTTTGCCTAGAACTTTACTTGATGTGGTTGGTTATTGGATTTATTGTTTCCATTTAATTCCATTGTTCTTTATGACTTTTTGGCAAATGTTAACTCGTAAAGAACGTACTTGGGCGAAAACAGTTCATACTGGTGATGAAGAGAATTCTGATGCTGAGTGTATTGAAGAGAATATTGATGTTGGGAAAATTGAAGTTGAAAAATGATTGGAGGGTTTAGAAATTGAAGCATAGAGAAAAATTTGGTGTTGTTATAGTTATTGCTATTCTTTTGTTGTTTTTAACTAATATGGGTGCGATTAATAATTTTTTAAGTTTTCATACAGATAAGACTGTGCAATTAGAACATTCTGGTTTTGTTGTGCCGGATGCTTGGAATACTAGTAAAGAGTTAAACATGTCTAGTAAGGCTAAGTCTCCTTATAGTATTACTAATGGTTATATGATCTTTGATATTTTTGAGGATTGGTGTGAGAATCATACTGGGCCTCAGACTTTGAGTAAGCTTAGTAGTATGGAAGGGGGAAACTTTGAAGTAATTAAAAATGAGGAGATTCATCTTGGAAATTATAATGTTTCTAGATTGTATTATTCTAATCCTTCCAGAGATACTGATTATGTTTATGATCATATTGGTGTGGTTTACATTTTCCATAAGGAGGATTGTAATTATATGATTGAAGGTCATTATATGACTAGTCACGATTATGAAAATAAGAGTTTTACTAAGGAATTAGATGATCGTGTTGAGGATATGATTGCTAATATGAATAATAAGCATTATAATTTTTGGATTTCTGAGTTTAAGAATTTAGTGTGATTTTTTCATTCTTTTTTAATTTTTTTGTGATTGTTTTCTTTTTTTTCTTTTCAGTTTTTGGGTTTTTGTTTTAGTTTTTCTTACTTTTTTAATTTTTTCTATTATTTGTTGGTGTTTTGTTCATTTTTTTATGGTTTGTTTTTGTTTTTATTTGATGTTGATTAATTCAATTATTGTATTTTTCAATTATTGACTTTATCAACTCTTTTATATAGTATCAATAACATATAATATAATATGTTCTAAAAAAAAATTTACAAAATGAGGGACAGAAAACTTGAAAAAAGATATAGATTATAATGAAATTCCAATAAGCGTACTTTTTAAAATAATAACCAGACATCAAGACATTTATGCAAAACACATTTTAAGAGATACAAATATTACACATTCACAAGTTTCAATATTAATGAATTTATTAAAAAATGATAATATATGTCAAGATGAACTAAGCCAACCTTTAGTCTTAGATAAAGGAGCAGTTGCAAGAACACTCCAAAAATTAGAGGATGAAGGATATATTTCACGTATGCAAGATGAGGAAAATCGTAGAAGAAATAAAATTTCATTAACAGATAAAGGACGAGATATAGTTATTCAGATTCAAGAATCAGTTAAAGAAAGAGAAGAAGGAATAATTAATAATATGCCAATAAGTTTAGATGAACTTCATGATTTATTATTAAAATTTATTCAAGAATCAAGAAAATTTAATCAAGAACATATAGACGATGATAAGTGGGAGGCAAAAAAAGGTGAGTGAAGAAGTAGAAAAAGGAAAAAACAGTAATATTGATTTATTATTAGGTGATTCACATGTGGCTATTCGTAAATTAGCATGGCCAATGATGGTTAGTATGTTCCTTATAATGGCATACAACCTAGCAGATAGTATATGGGTAGCAGGTTTAGGATCTGAACCATTAGCAGCAATAGGATTTATCACACCATTATTTATGATAGTGGTAGGATTAGGAAATGGGATCGGTGCCGGTGCAAACAGTTTAATTGCACGTTGTATTGGTGCTCGTGATAAGGAAAAAGCAGATAATGCAGGTTTACATAGTATTTTAATAACAGTTATAGTAAGTATACTATTCTCAATAATATTATGCATCTTATTACCATTTATATTACAAATTATGGGTGCAGGATCAGCAACACAACAAGCATTACAATACGGTTACATAGTATTCATTTTCCTCGTAGTATTCATATTCAGTAGTGTAGCAACATCATTACTTCGTTCAGAAGGAGATGTTAACCGTGCAATGTATGTAATGGCAGCAACAGCAATATTAAACATAGTATTAGATCCAATATTCATTTATATATTCCATTTAGGTGTAGCAGGAGCAGCAATAGCAACTGTAATATCCTCATTCTTAAGTTGTGCAATCTTAATATACTGGATTTGGATAAAAAGAGACACATACCTAGACTTAGGTAAAAGTCACTTCCATTATGAAACTTCAATACTAAAAGATATACTAATTGTAGCAGTACCTTCAACAGCAGAAAACTTAATATTCAGCATACTTGGAATTATAGAAAATTACTTATTAGTAATAGTAGCTGGAACAGTAGCGGTTGCAACATATACAGCAGGTATGAGACTTGTACAAATGGCAATGATACCATTAATGGGATTAGGAACAGCACTACTAACAGTTGCAGGTGCAGCATATGGAGGGCATGATTCAGAAAAATTAGAAGATGCATTCAGATATACTTTAAAAATTGGAACCTTAATAAGTATAATAATGATAATTCTTTTATATGTATTCGCCCCACAAGTAAGTTTAATATTCTCCTACTCCAGTGCAAGTGCAGGACTATCAGCTAAAATAATAGTAATGTTACGTATACTATGTGTATTCATAGTTGGAGTAAACTTCGGTATGATGTCTGCAATGGTCTTCCAAGGTGTGGGAAAAGGTTTCACCTCTTTAGTTTTAACCACAATAAGAGCTTTACTTATGGAAGTATTATTCTCCTACATTTTCGGTGTAGTAATGGGAATGGGAGAAATAGGAATTTATTACGGTGTAGTATGCGGAGTATGTTTAGGTGCTGTAATAAGTTATATTTGGGCTGAACTTTATATTAAAAAGCTTAAAAAAGTTTACCCTCCACAAGATGCAGAACCACTAACAGAATAAATTAACAATTTAAAGGGAAAACTTATTCCCTTTTCCACTATTTTTTATATTAAACCATTAATTCAATGACTTATTTTTACATTTTAATACTATTTTTTTAATATTTTTATATTTATTTGATTAAAATCAACAGGATTTTATAGTAAACTTTATAACTGTATAATTTTAGAAATATATGTATTATTTATTTAAAAAGGGGGTGAATTAAGAATGGAAAATAATAAATTATTAATTTTATGTGTAGCAATTATCGTAAGTGTTTTAATTATATCTACAACAATATTTTTCGTTACAGGTTCCAATGTATATTCAAATCCATTTGCTCAAGAAGATCAAACTGATTCTTCTGGTGATTTGAAACTAAATACTCAAGGTTATGATTACAAATTAGTATCTAACAAATCAGAAACTATAATGGGTATTTTATGTTTAATAGAAACTTATACTGTAACTGGTCAAGGAGATACTTTCACTTTAACAATTAATATTGTTCCAGGTACTGTTGATGAAAATACTTTAAAACAGATTAATGAAACTTTTATTAAGTCTCCTAATTTCGTAACAACCAGTAAAGAATTAAATGGTAAACATTATTTTATCCAAACAAGTGGAGCTAATAAAGGCCATAATACTACAAGTTTTGCTGATTCTTTAGTTAGTGAAAATACTGCTTCTACTAATAGTGGTTCTAATACTAATGCTTCTAGTACTACTACTAATAATACTGTAGCAAATAATACTACTAGTAGCGAACCAAATATTTTAAGTTCTGGAGATGTAGAATTAAATTTAACTGGTTATGAATTCCAAGAAAGTTCCAATACTCCATCAAGCGATGGTGGGTATAGTGAAACTTACAGTGTAACTGGACAAGGAGATAGTTTTACTATAACTATTACTGCTATACCTGAAACTGTAGATTCAAGTACTACTACTGGTGGAGATGTTTCATCTAGTTTTTATTTAAATGGTATGCATTATATTATAGAAATTACTGGTGGTAATTCTCAACATCACAGTCAAAGCTTCCTTGATTCAATACTATTAACTCAAGGTTCCTCAAGTCCTAGTACTCAAAGTACAGATACTACTACTAATTCTGTAGATGACAGTGAAATGGTAGAAAATCCTTATTCTGACTATAGTGGGGAAGGATTAGAAGGAGAACCTATGGAAGATTCAGAATATTATCAATAGAATAATTTTAAAATTTTTATTCTATTTTTATTTTTTTTTTAAAATTTTGTACTATTAATTCTTTAAATATAAAAAAAGAGGGTTTAAATTAGATTTAGGAAATCTAATTTTAGGATTGGTATTTTTGTTTAGGATCCCCGTGTAATAATAATTTATCTGTTTCACTGGAACCTGTAACATAATCATTTCTAAGTTTAGTCCATGGTTGTTTTGGTACTATAATTACTCCTTCTTTAGCTTCTACACGGTCTAATATTTCAACTGCCGCTTCATTTGGGAGAATTGGACTTAAATCTTTATATGTTTCTTTTAAATCTTCAACACTTACTTTTTCGTTTTCTTCAGACATTTCACCCTTATTCTTTAAGAAGATTTCAGTTAATATTACTCCTGGACAAATTGTTGAGAAATTAATGTTTTCTTTATCTGCATATTCCATTCTTAAAGATTCAGTTAAACCTACAGTTGCAAACTTGGTTGTTGCATATAAGACTCCGTGAGGTTTTGGAATTAATCCTCCAAGAGATGCAGTATTAACGACATGTCCTGAGCCTTGTTTTTCTATGATTGGTAAAATTTCATTTACACCATAAATTATACTCCAAAGGTTAGTGTTTATTACTTTTTCCCAGTCTTCAATTGTAGCATCAACAGCTAAGTTAGGGTCTGTTATTCCTGCATTATTGAATAAGAAATCTATTCTTCCTTCTTTTTCGTAAGTATCTTTTATTGCGCCTTGGATTTCATCTTTTTTAGATACATCTGCTATTAATGGGAAGATTTTTCCATCGTATTGTTCTAATTTACTTATAGCTTTTTCTACTTTTTTAGGATTACGTCCTAACATGTATACTTTAGATCCTCTTTTTAGGAGTTCTTCACATATTCCAAATCCAATACCAGAGTTTCCTCCAGTAACTATTGCTATTTTATCGTTATAATACTCATTTACCATAAATTATCACTAAATTCTTTTATATTATTTATCCTTATTTAAAGGTTATTATTTGATTTTTTCCAATAGTATTATAATCAAGAAAGGACGTGTTCTATAATTTATGAAAAAATAGAAAATTTAGATGATTTTATAAGCCTATTTTATATTATGTGTTTGGTTTTGTTTGAAAAAAAGAATAAAAAAATTTGTTTTAATTTTTAATATTTATATAATTTTAACTGATTGTGAATTTAGTGCTTGTATTTGATTTTTCATAAATTGAAGTACCTCCATATGAACATTGGACACTATAGTTACCTGTGCTTAAATTTATTTCTAATTCGTATTCACCAGTACTATTTGTGGTTACCCAGTAAACTTTACTTGCCCCATTTTTTAGGTTGCTTAAGTTTAATGCAATGTGTTGACCGATTATTCCTGTATCATTATAAGTATTTATTAGTTTTCCTGTTAAATTTTCTTTTACATTTGCAAGTCCATTGTATGCATTTATAATTAATGTTGTGCTTGTTTTATTTGTAGGCTCTATTATGGTGATTTTACCATTTTGGTATCCACTACTTAAATATGTAATGTTTTTAATGGTTTGGCCTTGATAACTTGCACTTACACTGTATTGGCCAGTTGCTAAGTTTATGGCTAGTTCATATACTCCTTTATTATCTGTTGTGGTGTGGTAGGTTTTACTTGCTCCGTCACTTAATCGTGTAATCTTTAATGCTATGTGTTGGCCTATTATTGGTTCTCCATTAATAGTTGATAATTTTCCAGTTAAATTTTCACCTAATCCATTAACTCCAATATATTTGTTTAAACTTAAAACTGTTATTGTTTCATTAGAATATTTAGGTGTACTATTATCTTTATTTATTATTATGGTACTGTTTACAGGACCAGATTCACTAAATTCATCACTGCCTTCATAAATTGCACTTGCAATATATATTCCTTCATGTAAATTAATTGTTAAACTGTATTCTCCATTTGTATCTGTTGTTAATGTGTAAGTTTTGCTTAAACCATTACTTGGATTTAAAAGTAATAATTTAATTGTCTCGTTAACTATTGGATCATCATTACTACTTAATAATTTTCCAGTTAATTTCCCACTAACCCCATTAATTCCATTATAATCATTTAAGGATAAATTACTAACTGGTATTCTAGGACTTATTATAGTAATCTTACTATTATTCTCACTTCCACTATACTGGCTTGTTCCATCAAATTTAACTAGTATATCATATACTCCTTCTTTTAATTTCATTGCTAATACATATTTTCCATTAGTATCTGTACTTACATTATATTCAGTACTAGTATTATTAGTATCAGTTATTTTTATACTGATTGTTTGATTACTTAATCCTTGACCTGTACTTGTTTTTAGTATACCGTTTAAATCACCTTTTAAACCAGCAGTCCATAAGTTCATATTTAAGCTTAAATCAGTATCAATCAACTTTGAATCTTTAATAACTATTTTACCAATATTTTCACTTGCATTAAATTTACTAGTTCCAGAGTACTTAACAAGCACATCATATACTCCTGTACTTAAATTCACATTTAATGTGTACTCTCCATTAAGATTTGTACTTACACTGTACTGGCTGCTTGTTTTATTTGAATCTATAATTCTTATTGTAATATTTTGATTACTTAATCCTTGATTAGTATTTAATGCTAATTTCCCACTTAAACTAGCATTAGTATCATTCTTCCCAGTATAATTATTAAAACTTAAAACAGTATTAGTTATATCTGTAACAGTAATAGTATTATCCACACTTGAGGATAAGTAGTAAGCATAACCATGGAAAACAGTTCTAATAGTATATGTGCCAGGATTTAAACCAGTTAAATTCACACTAGCAATTCCTAATTCATTAGTTACTGTTGGATAATAATTATCATTGAAAATAAATAATACACTACTATCACCTAAAGCTTTACCATCACCAGTTAAACTTACTATAAAATTAACCTCCTTACTATTAACACTCACATTTTCCCCAATTATTTTAGGTTGAATATAAACATTGATACTATTTGAAGTACTACTAGCTAGATTAACAAGTCCATCACCATCATAATTAAAATTAACAATATAAAATCCACTATCTAAACCTTCTGGTAAGTTAATTATTCCTACCCCATTAATATCAGTTTTAACATCTCCTTTAAATATAATATTATTCCCATTAACTAAAGTATAATGAATATTCTGATTACTTAAAACTCCATTAGTATTTTTTAATATAACACTTACCTGACCGATACTGTTTTTAATAAAACTTGCATCACCACTAGTAAGGCTTGTAGGTTTACCATTAATACTTATACTTAATCCTTGTTTTTCATTATTTAAAACTGCAAAAATTACATCATTTCCAAAAAATTTAGCGGTATATTCACTTAAGAATTCATTATTTCTGAAACTAGTAATTTCTGGATTTAAAGATCCTTTACTAGAACTTAATAAAACATTTAATTCAGGTAATTCATCCTCTAAATCAGAAACACTTCCACTTGTACTGTTATATTCTTGAAGTTTACCTGTAATACTTAAAGTATCGCCTATATTAAGATTATCCTTTGATAAGCTTGCATTGAATTTAATCCAAGTTTCAGGTGTAATATAAGAATCACTATTAGAATTACAAATTAAATTTTTATTACTATTGAAAGGATCATTATCTCCCCACCAATTATTATTAATATTTAATATATTTGATACATTAATAGAATTATTTATGCCTGATTTAACAATATTATTTAAAAGGATACAATATGTCATGTTTAGAAAACCTTTAATATAAATTGCTCCTCCACTTGTAGTGTTTGCGGTATTATTAACAAATTCAGAATTTTTAAGTGTAAGATTTCCTTGACCTATTGATATCGCACCACCTTTTCCTGTTTCACCTGTAGCAAGATTATTTAAGAAAAAAGTTTTTGTTATATTGCAGTTTCCTTTGTTTATATAAATTGCTCCTCCACCATTTTTAATCATAAACATTTGACTTTTTCCACTATTTACTGTGTTATTTGTGAAGTTTGAATTAGTTATACTAATATTACCTGTTCCTAAATAGATTGCTCCTCCACTATAATTGATTCCAGTATTACTTGTGAAGTTTGAATTAGTTATACTAATATTACCTGTTCCTAAATAGATTGCTCC
>ENA-UOOM01001378-UOOM01001378.1-fermentation-metagenome-genome-assembly--contig:-NODE-1378-length-23541-cov-3.702929_pt1 | contig 23541 bp, 17 predicted proteins | sample MGYA00245781_ERZ724031 | MGnify/ENA primary metagenome ERZ724031 (study PRJEB28704, sample SAMN03018317) | fermentation metagenome | biome: anthropogenic terrestrial biome; feature: soil; material... | reverse complement strand
TAGAGGTGGGATAATTTTGATCAGAGTAGGGCAAGACATGTCTGCTCTACCGTCGAAAAGCTCGATGCAAACGAAATCTATGATGTCGCTGTTATAGATGAGATTCAGATGATAGGAAACTCCCAGCGTGGAAAAGCGTGGACAAAAGCGGTTCTCGGTCTGCGTTGCGCGGAGATTCATGTATGCGGTGCAGCAAATGCGAAGGACTTGCTTTTGGAGATTATCAATGACTGCGGGGATTTTTACGATATTATCGAATACAGAAGACAGACACCGCTTGAGGTTTATGAAGCTCCGTTCTCGTTTGGAAAAATACAGAACGGCGATGCTCTTGTCGCTTTTTCAAAAAAACGTGTTTTAGAGCTTTCAAAATATTTCCTTGACAGAGGTGTAAGAAACAGCGTCATTTACGGAGACTTACCGCCCGAGGTAAGACGAATGCAGTACAAAACCTTTTTGGACGGGACGAGTAAGCTCCTTATCACTACCGACGCTATAGGGATGGGTGTCAACCTTCCGATAAGAAGAATCATATTCATGGATCTGCAGAAATTCGACGGAGATGATATCCGTTACCTGACCTCGCAGGAGGTAAAGCAGATTGGAGGAAGAGCGGGACGGAAGGGTATTTATGAGATCGGTTATGTGTGTTCCGCTGATGGCGATGTGAATTTTATAAGGGATAACCTTGAAACAGAGGACGAACCGATAACAAAAGCGGTTATCGGTCCGAGCGAATTGATCACGAATATTACCGGTCTTCCCCTTCGTGAGAAGCTCGCACTCTGGAGCACAAGAGAGGAAAAGCTTGATTACTACAGAAAAATGGATGTGCGTGATTTCCTGATTATTTTAGACAGCATCAAGCATTTTAAGCTGCCGGAGGCGGTAGAATACAAGCTTATGACCCTTCCATTTGATGTAAATGATGCCGAGGTGATGCAATGCTTTTTGAAATTTGTAGAAGAATACTTCCGCACCAACCGCGGACATATCACACCACCCGAGCTCGCAGGAGGTTCTCTTTCGGAAATGGAGAGGTATTACCAGAAAATAAATCTGTTTTACTCCTTTTCAAGGAACTTTAACATCGATTTCGAACCGGAATGGGTTTATTCCGAGAGAATGAGGGTTAGTAAAAGAATAAACGGTCTGCTTCTGCGGCTCTGATGTTATTCGTTAAGGGTTACAACGGGTATTTTTGACCAGTCATTGCGTCCTATAACTCCGCCGCCGTCACGCAGTATGAGATTTTTCCAAACGCTGTTTTCAAAATCCTCCTCGTTCGTTGAGTTTATCGAGAAAGTCAGCCCGAATTCCTTTATTGACGAGCTGTCAATACCGAACTCCTCCCATGTTATTGCAACCTCATAAGTAGTAGTCTGAGCGTTATCGTCACGGACAACCTTAGCTTTTCCGCCAAAAACGGTGTTTATGCCGCTCTCGTAAAAGCAGGTCTCACCTGCGTCGCTTACCGCGAAGCCGTAAGAGCGCACATGTCCCTCCTTTACTGCGGTGTTGTCAATGATATGGTCGTAATGCTCGAGCATGAAATCGGAAAGCGGGCTTTGATCGACTACCTTCACCTGAATGCACTCATACTTCCACATATCACCCGCAGTTCCGGGAGATATAGGGCAATAATGATACGGAGAATTAACTATTACAGCGAGATAGATATAATCATCATCGTATGAAGCAAAGTATTCCGCAGTGGCGTAATAATCCCCCTTATCAAACGAGGAATATTGCCATAGCTGATTGTTTTCATCTATGGTGTCGATTTTAAAATTCTCCCATTGCCTGTCGACGACCCCGTCGATTGTGATGGGGGTGTTTGTTTTATCTATCGAAAATCCGACATCGGCGAGCTGAATACCGCTTACGAACAAAGGTGTTTCCGAATCGAAGTCGTCAAACTTGCCGATCATCCTTGTTTGAGCGGAGTGAGCGACGATAACAAAACCTTCGGGTGGTATTTCGATTGTGGTTTTATCCACATCCGTTTCACCGACTTTGTAAATACTCTTTTTAACATATCCGAAGTAATTATGGTCGTATTCGCAAACCATAACGGCAAATTCAGAAAAATCATCGTTTTCCGCGGATATGCGGCTTCCGAAATCGCTTGTGAAAAGTACCACATCACCGTAGCTTGCCGTCTCGTTTATTTTTGTAAGCCGTATTGAGGTTGAGTCCGTGGCACGCAGCGATACGGCAAGAGGAGCAAAAGAAACAAAGTTTGGAATATAATCGGGCAGGCGCTCCTGCTCTGAGGTTTCCGAGGAAATGTCCTTCTCCGACTCGTTTTTGTCCTTATCGTAGCTGTCGGATTTATCATCGGATAATACGGACTTTTCTGTAGAACCGGAAAACATGCTTTCGTTTGTTTCATCACCGTTACAGGAAGTGAAGGATAAAACCAATATCCCCGCAAGAAGAACAATAAACACTTTTCTCATAATCAAAACCCTCTCTTTTTCTAATTACAGCCATTAACACATAACTAATAAACAAACATGCTCACATTGTTTAAATTTTTTTCTGAAATCTTTATTAAGTATGTAACATTGCTATCTATCAGCTCATCCTCGTCTTTTCCGTTATACAAATATACATCGCCGCCATTATCCTCCAAGTCGTGTGCTTTGAGATAAGTAATACATTCATCGCTTATGGCATAATAGTCGCAAACATCCTCAGATATAATCCTGCTTTCACCGTCGGAAAAAATTTTCAGCTCTACTTTTCTTTCGCCGGAAACATATTCCTTTAAGTATATGATACTCCCGGTTTCAGGAATAACTTTTACTGACCCGAACTTCACATCGGAATCAATGAATTCTTTATTCATATATAAATCGCCCGTATAATCCCAATCGAGTCCGGAACCATCAGTCATGTTACGTTCATATTTTATATTTTTATAATACAGCAGGCTGCCGTTCTCATTGATTGATTCAATACTTGATACGTTTTCGTCGTATAAGACCTTTTCTCCCGGTATATTATTATTTATTGTAGTCTCGTATAGGTTTCCACGGGGGATTACGCTTTTTTCATTATATTGGGTTTTTAAATTGTAAATTCTGCCGGCATTCTCGTTTATATATAAATCGCCTTTATAATAATAGGGGAAAATATCGGATTTTATCGCAATAAAAGTATCTATCATTTCTTCTCCGTCGTATAAAATATATATATCATTTATCGAACTAATCTCTGAAATCTTTATCTTTTTATCCTCGATGCTTTTTCTTTTCCTAAATACCATAACAGGTGAATTGAAAGCGTTTCGACTTTCATTTACAAAGTTATCGCAAACCAGAGATGAATGTTCGCCGTTATAATAGTAAAGTTGAGAATTATCGATTGTTAACGTATCTTGATTCAACTCTTCCCTTAATAAATCACGACGCTTTTTCTCTTGATATCTGACATTATCATTTTGATACGAATCATATGCTATCAAATATTTATCGTATTTTTCTTTATACTCACCGTATAATAAGTTATACTCCTCTACTGCCTCACTGTACTCCTTCCATGAATTGTAATTATCGTAATCCGGATAAACAGGCTCAACCGGCTTATTTGGAAAGGCAGGCTCAAATATCAACGCGTCCTCACTCAACTTATCGTCAATAACTAAGTTTGAGATTTTCATTCTTTCGCTGGTGGGTTTTGTATAATATATCTCTTTGCTGTCATATACCCCTAAAACCTTTTCTACTCCGGTATCGATGACGGTATTGACGCCGTTTTCCCACAAATAAAAAGTACCTTCGGCAAAATAATAAATCCTATCAAGATCAGATGAACAGTGAAAAAAATCTCCATTTTCCGTTATGTTTACGCTCTCATTTTTATCATTACTTATGAATGTGCCCCCGTTAACGGTTCTATACAATAGTTTTGTACCTTCTTTATTAATACGAAAAACACGGACCTCTTCAGCGATTTTTTCGCTTTCGGAAAAATCATACACATAAAGTGTGCGATCCACAGTTGTATAAAAAAGCTTTGTGGCGTCCTCGTTAAAAAGATAATTGGTTACTTCGGAGGCGATTTCATCACCGTTTTCGTCCGCTTTATCAAGCTTTTTATAATAAAGGCTATAACCTTGTCGCCCCGGAGTCAGCTTGTCGGGATAAAATAACAGCTTTCCGTCGTTACTTATTCTTGAAAGGTAGCTAAAATATCCCCTGCTTTCGTTTGCCGCTATACGGCCTGATAACCGTTTTGTTATCTCTATCGGTTCTATCGTTCTCAGAGATGAATAAAATATTTCATTGTTCTTTATGTACAGCAGATGCTCAGTTGGATTTTCACCCTTAAGTTTTTCTATTATCCGCGGCATAAAAGCAGCTGCGGAAGCTATTAAAACAACAGCGATCAAACAGATAGAAAGCGTGCGTTTGGGTAGTCTCTTAAACCATTGACCTCTCATTTTTTCGTTTATATCATTTATTACATCTTCTTTTTTAAGTTCCGGTTCGGTTGAAAGCTGCTCAAACAAAGGAACTCCGCATCTCTCACAAAAAGCCGTTCCCGTTCTCACCTGCTCTTTGCAGCTCGGGCAGAATGCTTTTTCCTCGACATACTCCTCCCCACAGTTGTTACATAACTTTTCACTCTCAACCAGCGGTGTGCCGCATGCTTTGCAAATTCTCATGTTTTTTCCCCTCAGTTGCTTTTTATTAGTAAATAACGGGCATAAATATTCAGATTGCATATTATTATATATTTTTCGTATTATTTTGTCAACAAGGTGAATATTTTTTAAACACAGCATTTTGAAAAATCCGGCAAAAACTTCTTGCCTTTTCTTACAAAAAGTGTTAATCTATATTAAACATAATCGAAAGGATTAAACAGCATGGGAAGAGGCGGTTTCGGAGGAGGAGGACGCGGTGGCGGCTTTGGCGGCGGCGGAGGGCGCAGCGGCGGTTTCGGGGGCTTTGGCGGCGGCAGAGGGCGTAGCGGCGGCTTCGGAGGTTTTGGCGGTCGAAGCGGTCGAAGCGGAGGACATTCCACGAACAGAAACTCACCAAGAGTCTCCGGCGGCGGTTTCTTTGGATTTCCTATGATAATTCATACCAGGTCGGGTAGGTCATCAGGCAACGGGAACGATTCGGGGAACAACGGATGCAGTGCAGGCTGCATAACCACGTTATTGATTATAATTGCAGTATTCGTTATTATAGCGATAATTGTCAATGTCGCTGGTTTGTTCGACAGCAAATCCGTAGATAGTTCAACGGTGGTTCGCGAAAAGCTACCCGAAGGATCTGTCAATGAGACGGAGTATTTCAATGATGAGATTAATTGGATTTTCAGCGAGAGAAATCTTGAAAAAGGCATGGAACATTTTTATGATAAGACAGGCGTTCAGCCCTATCTTCATATAACCGACACTATAAACGGAAAGCATTATGTAAGCAACGAAGAACTGGCTCAATTCACCCGTGATTTATATGATAAGCTTTTTACCGACGAATCGCACTTTTTAGTCGTATTTTTTGAGTATAACGACAACTACAGATATTTCGCCTACCCAGGAAACAAGGCAAAATCGGTAATAGACTCAGAAGCGGGAGAGATTTTCGGTAATTATCTGGAACGATACTATTACAGTGATTATAGCGAGGAGGAATTTTTCAGCAAAACCTTTTACGATACTGCAGAACGGATTATGACCGTGACCAAATCGCCCTGGATTACCGTCTTCATTATTTTCGGAGTCGCCGCTATTGTCGCAATTCTTTTTATGTGGTGGAGACATCATAAAAAGCAGAAGAACCTTGAGGCAGAGCAGACCGAGGAGATTCTAAAAACACCTATCGAAAAGTTTGGAGATACGGAGGCTGAGGACCTGGCAAAAAAATACGAAAATGATAACACAGCAAATAAAGATAAAAACGATAAAAATACAATTTAAAGGAGAAACGAAATGGCAATTCTTGAGAGATTCAACGACATAATCAAAGCGAATATCAACGCTTTGATAGACAAAATGGAAAACCCCTCAAAAATGATCGATCAGTATTTACGCGATATGCTTGAGGACCTTGCCGAGGTAAAACGCAGCACCGCCGGAGTTATGGCGGAGGAAGCCCGCACAAAGCGTCTAATGGAAGCAAACCAGGCGGAAGTAACAAAATACGCTGATTACGCAAAAAAAGCAGTGCTTGCAGGAAACGACGACGACGCCCGCGTTTTTATAACAAAAAAGCAGGAGCTTGAGAATATCGGCGCAGGATTGATGACTGCATATGCCGCCGCTCATGAGAACGCAGTGAAAATGCGTCAGATGCACGACAAGCTCGCCTCTGATATCGAGGTGCTGAAAAACCGTCGTGAGATGATCAAAGCAAAAGTTGCGATAGCGAAAACGCAGGAGACCATTAACGAGGCAACCCAGTCAATCAACAAAACAAGCGGCGCAATGGGCGACTTTAAGCGTATGGAGGACAAAGCTAATAAAATGCTTGACGAAGCAAACGCCATGTCCGAGCTGAACTCCGAGCCTATTGACAAGGCAAAGGAGCTTGAGCAGAAGTATGCGGAAAACAGTAATGCCTCCGTTGACGACGAGCTCAGTCAGATAAAAAACGAACTCGGCTTATAATATTGTATATTTTACAAGTTCGCGCTGCCATTCCGCAGCGTGAACTTTATAAGCAGGAGTTTTTCAAAAATTAACACCGTAAAATTTTACAAATTTACAGTTTTAACGTTCATCGGATTTTCCGCATAATAAATAAAACCATGTTAAAATATCGGAATTGAATATCGGAGATATTTCATGAAGCAAAAAAAGCTGAACTGGATGCGGTTAGATAACGCCGCAAAAATATTCCCTGCGGTAAAACGAAAAAACTGGAGCAACGTTTTCCGGCTTTCCGCAACTTTAAAAGAGCCTGTGGACACCCTAATACTACAATCCGCACTTGAAGTGACTGTAAAGCGGTTTCCATCCATGTCCGTCAGGATAAGCAGAGGGCTTTTCTGGTATTACCTTGAGGAAATCGAAAAAGTCCCCGGGATTAAACAGGACGAACCCTATCCCTGTTCGCGGATGCATTTCCGTGATATCCGTAAATGCGCCTTCAGGGTTTTGTATTACCGCAACAGAATCGCCGTGGAATTTTTCCACGCGCTTACGGACGGTAACGGCGGGCTCGTTTTTTTAAAAACTCTTATAGCCGAATACCTTACCCAAAAGTACAAAAAATGTTTTTCCTGCGGATACGGGGTGCTTGACCGCAATCAGGAGCCACCCGAGAGCGAGCTTGAGGACAGCTTTTTGAAATATGAAGGACCGGTAAGCAGCAGCCGAAAAGATACAAACTCTTTTCGTCTTACCGGCACTCTTGAACGCAACGAATTTCTTAATATCACCACCGGTATTATTGATGTGAATGCTGTTCTGAATAAAGCGAAGGAATATAACGTAAGCCTTACAGCATTTCTTATTTCTGTTATGATATACTCAATAATGGACATACAGAATATTGAACAACCCAGAATAAAAAGACAGAAGCCGGTCAAAATAATGCTTCCTGTCAATCTGAGGAATTATTTTGCCAGCGATACGCTCAGGAATTTCGTTCTGTATATCACTCCCGGAATAGACCCGAGATACGGGGAATTCACTCTTGAGGAGATTATAAAATCCGTGCATCACCAGATGGGTTTTGAACTGACAAAAAAGGCGCTGAATGCAAGGCTTACTACAAATGTAAAAGCAGAAAAGCATTTAATTCTGAAGATAATGCCTCTGTTTATAAAAAATATCGCACTCAAGCTCGTATATAATATGGTCGGGGAAAGAAAAGCCGCACTGTCGTTTTCCAATCTCGGAATGGTTATGCTTCCCGAGGATATTTCCGCTTATGTTGACCGGCTTAATTTTATCCTCGGTGTGCAAGCAACCCTGCCATCCAACTGCGGTGTCCTTTCATATAAGGATAAACTATATATCAATTTTATAAGAAATATCGAGGAGCCTGTGCTTGAGCAAAAGTTTTTTACGAATCTGAAACAGCTCGGAATTACTGCAAAAATAGAGAGCAATCAAAGAGACAAATATCGTTACGAGATTTCGGAATAAGCATTGATCGTTTTTCGGAAAGGATGAAAATAAACGGTGTCATATTGTGTAAACTGCGGCGTTGAGCTTGCGGACAGTGAGAAAAAATGCCCCTTATGCAAAACAGAAGTCATAAATCCAAAGTATATAGTAAATTCTGAAGCGGCGATGCCATACCCTCCCTATCGTCCGAGTCCCTCTCAAAAAGTAAGCAAGAACAGCGTTATAGGTTTGTTATCCTTAATGGCTTTGCTTCCGATAGCTCTGTCTGTTATATGCGATGTCGGAATAAACGGTAGGATTGTTTGGTCCGGATTTGTAACCGGTGCGTTAGCACTGCTGTATCTTATTATTGTTCTGCCGATAGCAAAGAGTAAAATTGATTCCGTGACTTGTCTTGGTATAGATTTCGCAGGTATTATAGTATATCTATATTATATAGACCGTACTATTGAGGGTGGCTGGTTTCTTAATTTTGCACTTCCTGTAACCCTTTTAGTTGCTGCAGTCGTTATGCTCATCACTTTTCTTTCCCTTTATACAAAATCCGAAAAGCTCCCGATTGCAGCGCTTACTATGATTTTATTTGGATTTATGAACCTTGCGATAGAGATATTATTAAACATTGCATTTCTCACACGCGATTATCTTGTATGGTCTCTGTACCCATTGGCAACCTTTGTTATATTAGGAATTGTGCTGTTTTATATAAATGCCAACAAACCACTTAAAGAAAAGCTTCAAAAAAAGTTTTTTATATAAAAAAGAATAATAAAAAAGAGCGGTATGAACTTCAACCTAAAGTTAGAAATGTGGTGTTATTACACATAATAACGAAAGGGATGAAGTTTTTATAACCGTTCTTTTCTGTTCCGATATTTTATAAAACCGGATTTTTCCTTTTAATCGGTGGTTGCCGCTTCAACAAGACGTTTGCCGCAATAGATTTCGCGCAGGCGGGGTTTTTCTATCTTTCCGGTGGGGTTTTTTGGCACGCTTGCAAATATTATCTTTCTCGGCCTTTTGTATCTCGGCAGTTCCATACAAAAGGCATTTATATCCTTTTCTGTGCAGGTAGAGTTTTCCTTGAGTTCGATAATCGCCGCGGCTATTTCTCCAAGACGATTATCGGGGAGACCTATGACAGCCGCATCTTTTATTTCCATATGGGTTCTTAAAAAGTCCTCTATCTGTACGGGATAGATATTCTCTCCGCCTGTGATGATTACATCTTTTTTCCTGTCGACAAGATAAATAAATCCGTCCTCATCCATCCTTGCGATATCCCCCGTGTAAAGCCATCCGTCTTTCAGAATCTCTGCGGTCGCTTTTGGATTGTTGTAATAGCATTTCATTACACCGGGACCTTTTACAATAAGCTCTCCGGTTTCGCCCTGCTTTACCGGCTCGCCCTTCTCGCTGACAATATCTGTCTGCCATTGGTAGCCCGCTTTTCCTATGGCGCCGACTTTATGAATGTTCTCAACGCCAAGGTGAACACATCCCGGTCCGATAGACTCACTCAGTCCGTAATTAGTGTCATACTCATGTTTTGGGAAAACCCGCTTCCAGCGGCGTATCAAGCTCGGTGGTACGGGCTGTGCGCCTATGTGCATCAGTCTCCAGCCGTCAAAACGGTAGTCCGATAACTTCAGCTCTCCGCGCTCGATGGCATCGAGTATATCCTGAACCCATGGAACAAGCAACCAGACGATTGTCGCCTTTTCATCCGAAACGGTTTGCAACACCCATTCCGGTTTTACGCCACGCAGAATAACCGCTCTGCTTCCTGACACAAGACTCCCGAACCAGTGCATTTTTGCACCGGTATGATATAGAGGCGGTATGCAGAGGAAGACGTCATCTCTCGTCTGCGAATGGTGATTCTGCTCGGTTAAGCAGGCGGAAACCAGCGACAGATGCGTATGCAGTATCGCCTTCGGAAAGCCGGTCGTTCCCGACGAGAAGTAAATCGCAGCATCGTCCCTTTCCTGTAAATCAACAGCAGGAGCGGTTGAAGAGCAATACAAAGATAGCTTGTCATAGCTGTCCGCAAATCCGGGTTTGTCGCTGCCGACAAAGAAAAAGCTTTTTATATTACCTAACTGGCTCAAAACCTGCTCTATACGCTCTGTAAACTCAGGTCCGAAGATTAATGTTTTAACCTCCGCAAGATCAAGGCAATATTTTATCTCATCCGCCGTATAACGGTAGTTCATCGGTACCGCAATTGCACCCGTTTTCAGGATTCCGAAATATATCGGAAGCCATTCAAGGCAGTTCATTAATAGAATCGCCACCTTGTCACCCTTTTGTATACCCCTCGTAAGCAGAAGATTGGCAAAACGGTTCGCCTTTGTGTCGAATTCCTTCCAGGTCATCTCCCGACGGTATTTTCCCTTCGAGCTGGTCTCAATCAGGCTATACTCCCTCCATGTAACATTGCGGTCGGGCTGATTAGCAGGGTTTACCTCAACCAGACTGACCTCGGAGGGATACAGCTTTGCATTTTTTTCAAGAAAATCTGTAATTATCAAAACAATCATCCTTTTTTATCAGAATACTTATTTACATAAAAAAACGTCCTTTGCTATATCGGCACATAGCCGGATAACAGAGGACGGATTTTATCCGTGGTACCACCTCATTTTGCCGCAGCCTTACGGCATACGGTCTTACAGAGCATATTAAACGACTGCTCTGAGCATATTAACGGTTTGCCTCCGTCGCAGCCTACTCATGAAACGAAAACTCCTTTTCGGTGCGCGGCTCGCGGAACGTATTGGGAATGGTGCGCCTGCCGTCTCGCACCGGACGACGGCTCTCTGAAAGGCGGTAAATCATTCTTACTTGCTTCCGGTCATAGCTTTTGATTTTTGCTCATTATATCACCTGAAGATTTATTTTTCAAGTGTAAAGCGTAATATTTTATCAATAATTTTCCCTACGCCTTGTTTTTCTCAGATTATTTCGCTTGATTGCTGCCTCCCACTCAAGTTTTTCCTCGTATGTTTCAAGTTTTAAAGCGGGAACGACAGTGGGATTTTCATTTTCATCCAGAGCAACCATAACAATATAGGCAGTGTTTATAAGGCTTTTTTCTCCGGACAGGTTCTCGACATAGGTCTTTACGCATACCTCCATAGAGGTTCTGCCCACATAGGTTATATAGCCGTTCAACACGATCGTATCGTTTGAATATGCGGCACGCCTGAACTGCAAAGTATCAACTACCGCGGTGGTGACGTTATAACCGGAATGCCGTCTTGCGACAACTGCGGCCACCACATCGATCCATTCCATCAGTTTTCCGCCGAACAGCCGCTTATCCCCGTTAAGCGTACCCTGAGTTAGAATCTGCACCTGCTCTGTTCTTGATTCCGATACTGTTTTTTCCATATCTTTCTTATCCTTTGTTGCGTTATAAAAGTTGCTCCGGTAAAGAAAACCGGAGCCTTTCTTATTCGAGAATATTGGATGTAATAAAGTCCACTCCAAGAGTGACAAGCTTTTCGGCGGCTTCCTTGTTGTCACAGGTCCAGGCGTTGATGATAATGTTCTTCTCCTTGAGAAGCCTTACGTTTTCCTCGTTTAACGATTCGTAATATATATCGAGGTCGAGGTTGTTTGAAATCAGTATATCGATGAGATCGTCCGTGAATTTACCGGTCAGGAACTGTGCGGGTAAATCAGGGTGATCCTCTCTTAACAGCTGAAGGTTCTGCAGTGAGAATGATATAAAAATCACGCTGTCAAGATATTCCTCGTGTCTGCATATCCCGACTATCTCGTTTACCTGCTCCTTTGTGTAAGTACCCTTCAGCTCAAGAACGCATACCTTCTCATAACATTTACATATCTGCAAATATTCCTGAAGCGAAGGAATCCTTATATCGGTTCTGCCCTTTACGCCGTTCTTCTGTGTAAGCAGAATACCTCTGATAGTATCAAAGGTCGAGTTCTCGATGGAAAGGCAGTCAAGACCCACCCTTATAGTATCAGAGTCATGTATAATCACATATTTACCGTCAAGTGTTTTATGCACATCGGTCTCGATACCGTAATAACTCCTGTTTCCGGCAGCGACAAACGCTGTGTTCGTGTTTTCCTTTTCAATACCGCTAAGACCTCTGTGTGCAATCATTTTTACATTGCCCTTGTTGATTTTAATTGTATCCATAATAATCTCCGCTCCTTGTAAGGCATAAATAGTATAAACCAATGATGATACACGAAATCTCTGCTTTCGCTCGCATTATTTTCGCGTCAATCATCTTTTGGCAATGATTTATGCCCTACATTTTAATCCAACAAAACTGTGTTGTCAAGGTTTACTATCAAGTTTGTCAGAATGCAGTTTTATTCGGTCTTTTTCTTTCTGATAATAACGACTGTGACTGCAATTACTACCAGAGCTGCGCCTGCGATAACAATCCACCAATCGTCAAAGGACTCGCTCTCATCTTTTTCGATATCATCGCTCTTATAACTTTTATCGTCATCATCTGCTTTTTCGCTCTCTGATTTGCTCTTATCCTCAGCGGATTTCTCCAAATCCGGTTCCTTCGAAGATGTCTCAGCAGATATTTCGACTGATTCTTCTTCTTCGCTGCTCTCCTCCGTAAGATCACTTGCAAGCTCGACTAAAGTAAGATCGTTCACGATTTTATTATCGAGGAAATAGTTGCTTAATTTTACGGTGTTCTTATCACCATCGTAGCCTGTACCCGTGTCTGTAAAGCCGATTGCAAAGCCAAAACCGAAGATTGCGCCTGGCTTTGGTATAAGCCCATTCTTTACCTGAGAGGTAACAAGCAGCTTCATCGGGATCTTCTGCTCATAACAATCAAACCCGCCGCCCGACTTGACATCGTACTTAAAGCCCGCTTTGCTCTCAACATTATTAAAATGATTGGAAATGACATTTTTTTCGTCGTTGGAATCCTCTATCACAGTCCATTCATACATTAAATTAGCTGAGTCCAAAGTGCCCCATTTCCAGCCGCCGCCCGCCTCTGCTCCCGTATATACGCTTTTCGTAGAATCGTCGGGGCAGATTGCGGTCATCATATAATGTGCGTTGAAAATAAAATGATCTATTTCATCGTCCTGATAAGCTATATGAGGCTCGTTGCACGCAGCTTTCACGTATATGTAGAAAAAGTCATCATCCCAGCAGGCATAAAAGTCGACATCGGTCTTAATACCGTCCGTAGTAGTCAGTACATTAAATAAATCGTCGTTTTCGATGGTATTCGCCACCGGTCTGTAACAATCGTCAAGCTCGCCGTCGATCTCCGGAGCAACGGTGGTCTTATAGACAGTAACAGTATCCGCCTCCGCAAGCGCATTCATACAAATCAAAGGAATCATAACAAGCATAATACAAATGATCAAAGCTGTTTTTTTCACTATAAAATCCTCCTTAAATATATTTGTTAATATTTTACTACAATCGTTACTATTTTACAATAGGCTATTAACAAATATGCATATTTTTTACGCTACATTATTAGATACAACCGCATCAAACATTGACTTTTTGATAAGAATCGTTTACAATATATAAAATAAATCAGTGATTTTATATTGCGGATAATGAGGCGTCACATTGATAAAGAAACTCTTCAAGAAATTCGTCACAAATAACCATCGCTTCACCATAGAATCCCCCGAGTATAGAAAGGTTTACCTACTTAACAGCGCACTGGCAGCATTTGTAGTAGTGTGCGCATATTTTACAGTAGCGAATCTGGTGATTACTCGTCAGTATGACATTGCCATAATAAATTTAGTCGGTGCGATTATGGCGGTAATCACATTGCTTTATTTTCATGTCAAAGAAAATCTCACAATGTCAACGCATCTTGCCGTCGTAACCCATTTTATCACGCTTGCAGGATATCTTTTATCAAAGGACATCAAAGAGTATTCCTTTTGCTGGTTTTTTACGCTGCCTCCGGTCGTATTTTTTCTGTTGGGGCATAAAAAGGGGACCTTTATTACTTTGCTTTTCACACTTGCCATAACAACCGGAGAGATATTACGGCACGGCAAGATGGATACAGCGGAACTCTCTTTCGATTCTTTTTTGAATATATTTTTCTCTTTATTGGTCGTATCGCTTCTTGTTTACAATTTTGAAGTGAGCAGAAAGGAAACCGCGGAATTCTTAGAAAAAAGGAACATAGAGCTACTTACCGTAAACAAAGCTCTTGAATATAACAAAAACAAGCTGCAGCTAATACTTGATTCTGCCGGAGAAGGTATATGCGGAATAAACTCTGACGGAATAATCACCTTCTGCAACGAGAGCGCAGCCAGATTACTTAATTATAAAAAACCGGAAGATTTTATCGGCATAAACCTGCATGAGCTTGTACATAACAAAACACGCAACGAAAAGAAAATAACCGCAGATGAATGCAGGATTATGCAGACCCTGCGTACCGGAAAGAGCATAAATTCCCATGACGAGGTTTTCTGGAGAGCTGACGGCTCATTCATTGAAGTGCAGTACACCTCTGCACCACTATATAAAGACGGCACTATAACGGGTTCCGTAATAACATTTATGGACATTACCGAACAAAAAGAAATCGAACGAAGAATAAAATATCTGAGCTGCTTCGATTCGCTAACAGGGTTGTTTAACAGAGGGTATTTTACAAGCATTGCAAAAGAGATGGATACCGAAAATAACCTGCCCATAGCTGTAATTTATGCGGATATTGACGGCTTAAAGCTCACAAACGACGTTTTTGGACACTCTGCGGGCGATGAACTTATAAAGACATGTGCGGATGTATTGCGTAAGGTATGCCGCGAGCGGGATATTTTGGCGCGTGTAGGCGGTGATGAGTTTATAATTCTAATGCCCGATACCGATGCGCAATCGGCAGAGGGGATCGTTCAAGAAATAAAAAAGGAACTATCTGCTATCAAGGTAATTTCTTTTAAGTGCAGCATGGCGTTCGGTTATGATGTCAAGAGCAAGAAGAACGATTTCATAGAAAGGGTAATGGAGATTGCCGAAGGTGAAATGTACAAGGACAAATCCATTAATCATAAAAAAATAAACGACGAGATTTTTCAGACAATAGTAGATTCACTTCATACGGCACTGCCGCTTGAAAAAGAGCATTCAGAAAATGTCAGTCTTTTGTGTCAGGAAATCGGCAGGGTTATGCGATTGCCCGAAACCGATATAAAGTTGCTCAAAGACGCCGGATTTTATCATGACATCGGTAAAGTTACATTGGATTTCAAAATTCTATGTAAGAAATCCGAACTTAAAAAGGAGGAAAAAGAGGAGGTCCATCAGCATCCCGCCGTGGGATACAGAATCCTGAGCCTGTTTGATGAAACACTTGATTTATCCGAATATGTATATTATCACCATGAGCGATGGGATGGAAGCGGCTATCCCAAGGGGTTAAAGGGTGAAGAGATCCCCCTGATTTCAAGAATAATAGCGGTGGCGGAAGCATATGACCATAACACCGGGGACAGGACAACACTTAAGCTCAGCAAGTCGGAAGCGCTCAATGAAATATCATCTCTTGCAGGTACGAAATATGACCCCGCAGTGGTTGAAGCGTTTAATATAGTGCTAAGTGACAATCCGTACATAAACAAATAAAGGGTCGGTTGCAGTTCGTATTACGAATTGAATCGACCCTTTGATTATTGATTTGATTTCTGATTATTTCAGTCTTGCATATCCAAAACCGTTTACGAGCGCATCGAGCTGTATTCCCTCGTCGCACAATTTACATCCGCAGGTTGAATAGGTCTTATAATCGGGCAGGTCCTCAGTTGTAAAAAGAGCATTGATGGGAAGTCCGTACACCTCAGAAGCAGCGCTAAAGATTGCCGATACACCAACTACAACTCCTCTGTAATACCTTATCGCATCTATTGCCTCTGCGATTGTTTTTCCTGTTGTCGCGGAAGCAAGCAGTAGCAGGATATGCTTTCCGTTTATCATCGGCAGCAGGTTCTCTCTGAATAGCAGCTGTCCCGAGCTTGAGAATTCCGGCGGGGTAATATAAATCGTCTGGTGAGCGTTCATGGATACGATGCCTGCGTTTGTGAGCTCATTTGCGAGATATGCGCCGATTACGTCACACCCGTCAAGACACACGATGGTATCCACCACGGTAGTATAACAATACTGCCCGGAAATCGCCCGTGCAATAGCACTCGCCTCGCTCTGTCTTGATTTCATGAGCGACATATCAATATAATAATTGATATGTGAGTTTGAAGTGGCGAAGTGCCCCGGAATGACACGTAAAAAAATACCCGAATTCCGTTTGGACATGATTTTTCTGATACTTTCCATATAAAATGACCATTCCTTTCTCGCTTTTCCTTTTTATGCTTAATATGCTTAATATGAGAACATACTTAATAAATATATTATATTAAATAAAAAAGCATAAATACGCCGAAAATTATTCTATTTAATAGGCGTTTTTTTCGGTTTGATTCGCTATGTTCAAAATCAGATCAGAAGGATCATTATTATACATTAATTATAACACCGGATATGTTTTGTGTCAAGCCCGAAACTCGTTTTTTAGCGGTTATTTTTGCCCTCATCCCGTATTGACTTATCGGTTTTTTGTGATAGAATGTACTGAAGTATTTCGTCAATTACAGTGGCGGATTATAATAAAATTAGAGGTCTGTTATGAAAATAAACCTATTACTTATCATCGTTGTTCTGCTTTGCTTAAATCTTGTCGGGTGCACGAAAATTACCTCCGGCAGTATTTCGCACACAGATAATTTCTCCAGCAAATCCCCTACGGAAGAATCTATCGATAACGGGATTGGAATCCCTTCAAATGCAATAGAAACCGAAACAAATGGATTATATAGATTTGATAACGGAATAGATGAGTTCAGTCAGTTAATAGAAGCGTTTGTCAGCGGTGATGTGCTGCGGCTCGAGTATATTTCACCCGGTTTAGATACGAGCTCTATGAGAATTATTACTTATTCGCTTTCAAGTCATACGATTTTAGGCGAGGTCTCTTTGGCTGAGGATTTCTGGGTTACCGGAGAGATGAATTTCGGTGGATTTTTTACCATTTCGATTACTTCCTCAGAGGTGGTTTATTACGATAAAAACTGTAGCGAAACCTACCGGGATACTGTTTTTGAACGTGGAACAATAGGATACCTCGCCTATGTGGACGCCGATGGTAAGTATATGATTTACAACAGAGCTAACGATGGGATGATGATGATTTATTCGTTTTCGTCTGGTATTTCGGAGGAACTCGAAAGTGTTTCCCGAAACAGCGCCGTTGTCGGATACAAGGACGGGTGTTTTTATCTAAGGGATTTTGATTCGGGAATTATAAAAATATCACCGGAGCAAAAAAAGGCTGAAACCCTGATTTCCGGCATCAATATGCAATTTGTTTCGACCGATTACGAAATATATAGGCAGAGTGATTACTTTGTAATAACACCGCTCGAAAACAATCTGCATACGATGACCCCCGTTCATAGTGAAGATGAAAATCCATTAGCTTCCGGCGATAATAAATTCGCTACAATCAGTCATGACGATATGTTTGATGTTATCAGGATATATGACCTTTCAAGCAGTAAGGTGTCGCCCGGAATTAAGGTTGAGGGCAGTGTCGGCAAACTGCTGTTCTGCGGGAACGAGCTACTGCTTATAATCTCGGCGGATTATGAGTCTGAAAAGGTTATGTATTATCTATACCACCTCAACGAAACTGACGGATACGAAAATATTGTCCTAACAGAAGCGGACGATGAAGAGCTGAACGATGAATCTATTCCCGAATGGACAGGCAGCACCGAAACGATCATCCTTGCCCAAGCTTTACTCGATACCTACGGAATAAGAGTTTTATACGGCGAGAATGACATAGTACTTGATTTTTTCACCTCGAACGGTGTTTCGGAAGAAGAGTCTGTAAGAACAAAAATACAGGCATTGTTGGGTTTTCTTGATTATTTCCCCGAAGGGATGTTAGATGAAATAGGAGACGGAAACGAGATCTGGCTATATATGTGTGTAAAACCGACATATACTTCCACCGGAGGCAATGTCGATGGGATTGCCGCACAGATCGGTAAGCATCCACTGATAATCATGGACACGCAGTGTAGCGATACATTGTTTTTAGAAACCATAGTACACGAAGTTTCCCATCTTATCGATATAAAAGCATCCAGTAGCTTTATTACAGGCTGGAACGATCTGCTGCCCGTTAGCATTTCCGGAGAAGCATATTCAAACTCATATACTGAAGATTATGACAACGCTTACACTCCTTATGACAACGGCTCAACGGAGGTATGGTTTTATGACCAATATTCAAGAACCTTCCCCACCGAGGACCGTGCCGTGATTTTTCAGAAGATGTATATATCACATGTTGAGGGAAAAATGACCGAAATTTTCGCCGAAAACGAAAACCTGCGCATGAAAGCAAGGTATTATTGCGTAATGCTCCGCAAAACCTTTGCTTCCTGTGCGAATGCGGAGGTTCTGCCCTGGGAGACCTTTTTCGGTGAAATCGACCCCGCTGAGTTCGGAATAGACTGATAATCAGGTTATGGAAATTTCTAAACGGTAAAACCCTTCTTACGAAAGGCCTGACCTTTACATTGACCGGTAGGCAGATATTCGGCGATGATAAATAATCCGTATCCTACAAGTACAGAAATCATCGATGTTGCCAACGAAGTTTTTGACGTAACTTCCGCAGTAATACTCTCGGGAGAGAAAGTATGATATATTATCGAACAGTGACAGAGTGGTTATAACCTCAAGCATTACCCTTGATACAGCGGTCAACACTAATCTTTTTAAGGTGCAGATAGTTTAGTTATAAAGCGGATTGTTTTAAATATTAACTCAAAAGTCACTCTATAAGGGTGACTTTTTTTCAATAAATGGTTGGAGTAGAGTAATTTTTTATTGACCTTAATGCTTTTTTATGCTAAATTATAAATAGTAAGTATTATCGATAAGATAAAAAAGGGGTAAAAATGAATAAAAGAGCTTTTTGGAGTCTTTCGTACGGGATATATCTGGTCTCTGTCTGGGACAATGACCGTCCTACCGGATGCATAGCCAACAGCGTCATGCAGATTACTTCCGAACCCGCTACTGTCGCTATCAGTATAAACCATGACAACTATACTAACTCCTGCATTAAGAAAAGCGGAAGGTTTGCAGTATCCATATTGGGGGAGAAATGCGATCCCTCGGTTATCGGGACATTCGGATTCAAAAGCGGAAGAGATACCGATAAATTTACATCGGTAGAGCATGAAATCCATGACGGAATGACGGTTGTTTCGGAATGCTGCGCTTATATAACCTGCGAGGTAATCGACAGTATGGAGACCGAAACACATACCGTTTTTCTTGGCAGGGTTACCGACGCCGATGTTATCGGAAATGACACACCTATGACTTATTCATATTATCATAAGGTTATTAAGGGAAAAAGCCCCAAGAACGCTCCGACTTATATCGCAGAAGAAAAGAATAATAACAGTTATATCTGTAGCGTATGCGGGTATGTTTATGATGGTGAAATACCGTTTGAGGACCTGCCTTCGGATTATACCTGCCCGGTTTGCGGTCAGCCAAAATCGGTATTCAAGAAGCAAACCAAAGAATAATTTTTTAAGCGGAGAAACATATGATAAACACTGATTCACCCATTATACTTGCCTTACTCGGTACGGGAATAACATTTTTCGCAACCGTTGTCGGTGCTGCCGCTGTATTTTTTGTAAAAGACAAAAACAGCGGTATTATGCAAAAGGTTTTTCTCGGATTCGCCTCAGGTGTGATGATTGCGGCTTCGGTATGGTCGCTACTTATACCCGCTATAGAAATGTCGTACCAGCAGGGTAAAAATGCATGGCTGCCCGCAGCGGCAGGCTTTTTAACAGGAGGCTTGTTCCTGTTTATGCTCGACAAGCTCCTGCCTCACCTGCATACGGATGCCGATAATCCTGAGGGAATAAAGTGCTCGCTCCCTAAATCAACGCTGCTTGTTTTAGCCGTTACTCTTCATAATATCCCTGAGGGTATGGCGGTAGGCCTTTCCTTTGCGCTCGCTTCCGGTTCAGACTCCGATCTTGCGAGTGCATTAGTGCTTGCGACCGGAATGGCGCTCCAGAACCTACCGGAGGGTGCGGCAATATCACTTCCGCTCAGTGGCGAGGGTTATTCAAAAAGAAAATCCTTTGCTATCGGCGCACTTTCAGGTGTGGTTGAGCCATTTGCCGGAGTTATCGGTGCGTTATTGGCAGCTACAGTAATAGATATCCTGCCTTTTATGCTCTCCTTCGCCGCAGGAGCGATGATTTATGTTGTCATTGACGAGCTTGTTCCCGAATCCCACAGCAAGCACACAAATGCGGGAACATTGGGTGCTATGGCGGGATTTGTTTTAATGATGGTTTTAGATGTGGCTTTCAGCTGACATAAAACTAAGAATAAATGGATAAAATAATAAACAGCCTGCAAGCAACGGAGCTTTATTGGATTTTTAAAAGCAAAATTTACATTGAAACGGGGTCTGGTAATAATGAGTAAAACGTTTATTCGCCGGGTACACGCACGAGAGATCCTCGATTCCAGAGGCTTTCCCACCGTCGAGACGGAAATAACCCTCTCAGACGGCTCAACAGGCGTCGCCGCAGTTCCATCGGGTGCTTCTACGGGAGCGTACGAGGCAGTCGAGCTTCGCGACGGAGATATGGCGCGTTATCAGGGAAAAGGGGTCTTGAAAGCGATTGAAAACGTGAACAATGTTATTGCCGGTCGTATTTTGGAAATGGATGCTTTTTCCCAGAGTGGGATCGACAATGCGATGATTGTCCTCGACGGCACGGAGAATAAATCCATTCTTGGCGCGAACGCAGTTCTTTCGGTGTCGCTTGCTGCGGCTAAAGCGGCGGCGTCATCACTCGGTTTGCCGCTTTACCGGTATATCGGCGGAGAGAACGCTCATATCCTTCCTGTACCCATGATGAATATCCTGAACGGCGGTGCGCATTCTACAAACAATGTTGACATACAGGAATTTATGATAATGCCTGTGGGTGCGCCGTCCTTTTCGGAGGGTCTGCGCTGGTGTGCGGAGGTTTTCCATTGTCTGAAAAAGCTCCTCAAGGAAAAAGGTCTTGCCACCTCCGTTGGAGATGAGGGCGGATTTGCTCCCAATCTAAAGGACGATGAAGATGCGATTAAGCTGATTATGGAAGCGATTGGAAAAGCGGGATATAACACAGACAATCAATTCAGGATAGCTCTTGATGCTGCCTCAAGCGAATGGTATAATCAGGACGGTTCTTACCTTCTTCCGAAAAAAAAGCGGAAAATGACGCTACAGGATTTAGTTGCTTACTGGGAGCAGCTCATCGCGAAGTACCCGATAATATCTCTTGAGGACGGCGTTGCGGAGGACGATTGGGAGGGCTGGAAACTGCTGACCGAACGAATCGGCAAAAATGTTCAGCTTGTCGGTGATGATTTGTATGTCACCAACACAAAGCGTCTGAAAAAGGGAATCGATTCTGGCGTTTCAAACTCCATTCTTATCAAGCTCAATCAGATAGGTACTTTAACTGAAACCCTCGATGCGATTTCTACCGCACAAAAAGCAGGATTTACAACGGTTATTTCCCACAGATCGGGCGAAACCGAAGATACCACTATTGCTGATATCGCCGTTGCGGTAGGTGCGGGACAAATAAAAACCGGAGCTCCCTCAAGGAGCGAGCGCGTTGCAAAATATAACCGCTTGCTGCGAATAGAGGAGGAACTCGGCAGCAAGGCGGAATACAAGGGAATAAAATCTTTTAATATATAACAGTTGCTGCGCCGGTTTCTGTTAAGCCGGCGCAGACAAAAAACTTTATAAAAATTAAATATTACTCTTGACATTTGTAAATACTTATGATATAGTTTTGTCCAGAAAGAGAAATCTTATCTTTTACCGAAAGGAGCTGCTATTAATGGAAGCCGGCATGATGATGGATGTCGTCATCAATTGAATATTTAAAGTAACCTTTCGTGAGGCTGTTTGCTTTAACATCATATGAATGTTATACGACACGATCCGGACGGCGTGTCTTTTTTTATGTGTTTTATAAAAATGACATACGTTTCTGAATCCGCAAGAGCTGCCGAAAAGGCTGCTTTATGCGGTATTTTTATACCCATTTTCAAAACGAAAGGAAGGATGCATTATGATTCATTTCTCACAGGTTTTTGAAATTATAAGCGAAATAAAATATAAAAAAACACTTTTATCAGGAGATTTTAATGACACAAATATATAAATACGGTTATACACCGAAACCGGAAATCGATGAAAACAAAGTCGCGCGTATTACGGCGGTTCATAGGGAGCGTTATGAAATAGTCTGCGCACATGGCATAGGTTTTGCCCGGCTAAAAAGCTCCATATATTACGGAGTCGGAGAAAACGAACTTTTCCCGACCGTGGGAGATTTTGCGCTGATAGAATACAATGAGCTCGGCGACAGTATTATCACAAAAACACTGCCGAGAAAATCCTTTTTCTCACGGCTCGACCCGTCTTCAAGCGGACATCGAGATCAGGCAATAGCTGCTAATTTCGATTATGTTTTCATACTCTGCTCACTCAACAATGATTTTAATATCAGGAGGATTGAGCGTTATATCGCACTTTCGTGGAATAGCGGCGGTATCCCGGTCATAATTCTTACAAAATCGGATCTTGTGGACGATTATTCAACACAGGTACGTCAGGTTGAAAAGATTGCCGCCGGTATTGGGATTTTTGTTGTCAGCGCAAAAACGGGCAGCGGCCTTGAGAGCATTTCAGAATATCTTAAACCGAGAAAAACCATAGTCCTTCTCGGTTCTTCGGGAGCCGGAAAATCAACGCTTGTAAATACATTGGCGGGCGAACGGATAATGGATGTAAACGAAATCCGAGAAAGTGATTCCAGAGGCCGCCATACTACCACACTACGTCAGCTCATCTTACTGAAAAACGGAGTGATTGTAATGGACACTCCCGGTATGCGTGAGCTTGGTATGTGGAACGCTTCAGAGGGATTGAGCGAGGCTTTTTCTGATGTTGAGGATTTTCTCGGTAAATGCAAGTTTAGTGACTGCACACACGGAAACGAGCCTGATTGTGCCATACGAAATGCAATAACGGAGGGAAAACTCCCATTAAAAAGATGGGAGAGCTATATGAGTTTAAAAAGCGAATCAAGGTTTTCCGAAAACAAAACTAAAGCTCTACTGGATAAGAAAAAAAGAAACAAGGGAATATCTAAATTACAAAAAGAGTTTAAAAAATCGGATTATCGAAAAAACGCCTGTACAGATAGTTTCAACTGCGCTGTTTGCAAGCATCCGATTGCTC
>ENA-UOOM01001377-UOOM01001377.1-fermentation-metagenome-genome-assembly--contig:-NODE-1377-length-23555-cov-4.542851_pt1 | contig 23555 bp, 21 predicted proteins | sample MGYA00245781_ERZ724031 | MGnify/ENA primary metagenome ERZ724031 (study PRJEB28704, sample SAMN03018317) | fermentation metagenome | biome: anthropogenic terrestrial biome; feature: soil; material... | reverse complement strand
GAGGCGGTAAACAACTTGTCACCAGGTGGTACATTTCATGTCACTAGATGGTACAAAACATGTCAGAGGTGGTACATTTAGTTGGCTGTAATCAACAAGTACATCAGAAGAACAAACTGCTGATAATGAAAGAATGGACAAGAAAAACGACAAAAACGACAAAAACGACAAAAAAGACAAAAAAGACAAAAAAGACAACAAAGACAAAGTTGAAAAAATAAATAATGCAAATAAGAAAAATGATAATGCAAATAAGAAAAATGACAATGCAAATCAAAAATCAAACAATAATGCAGCAAAAGGAAACGGTAATAAAAACAAGAAATAGCCAAGTAAGTAAAGGCCGTATCTATGATAGATAGGGCCTTTACTGTAGTTTGCTCTGCATGGGGCATATAGGGACGGGTGGCTTCCTACTCCATATTAGTAGATAAAAGTCACCGCCCCAAAGTGTCTATACGATCCTTTTTTAATTCTCCCACTATTTTTATTTTACTCAAACTTATTATCTAATATATAAATTCTACATTATATCTATCTACTTGCTCTCTTATTGATGGGGATATGGGGCCGTCTGAGATAAGATAATCCATGTGGCTAAAAGGAATACTCTGATAAAAGGAGGGAACCCCAAATTTTGTACTATCGATAAGCACTACTTTTTCCTTTGCATATTTTACGTAAGCTCGTCTTACTATAGCTTCTTCTTCTGTATATTCCATAGCACCACTCTCGCAAAGAGATTTTCCAGACATTAAAGCTAGATCTGCGCGATAATGAGTAATAAAATCACTTGCAACTGCACCATTTATAGATGAACTTTTAGGATGGACTCTACCACCTACGCAAGTGACTTCAGCATTGGTATATTGAGATAATTGCTGAGCAGTAATGGTTCCATTCGTTAATATTTTTAGTCCCTTATATTCTTTTAAGAAAGGGACCATTTGTAATACTGTAGTACTTGAATCCATAAATAGAGTCATATCGTGATATACGAAATCTAAAGCAATTTTGGCAATGTATTTTTTCTTTTCGCTTTCACTTACTTTTCGAAAGTCATATGGCAAATCTACGGATTTGTTTTCTATATATGTAGCTCCGCCTCGGATACGTCGTATTAATCCCTCTTGAGACAATTCAGCTAGATCGCGCCTAATGGTGGCTGGACTGCTGTATAAAAGTTTGGTTAAGCCCTCAACAGAGAGGCTTTTCTTTGTTTTTAACAAGTCTAAAATTTTTTGTTTTCGTTCAAATGGTAACATATTATCCTCCATAATAATGATTGATTTTGAGTAAAGAATGTGAAAAATTTATCTTTATCTGTATAATCAGTTAAATGAATGCTCTGTAATGATTAATTTTGATTATTTATTGATTTTATCGCCATCCCTTTCATTATAATTCATAAGGTCGTACAATAAAAGCAAGAAAAAAATGATATACATAAAGGAGGAATTAGCAATGCCTATTGTAAATACAAAAGAGGTCTTGCAATATGCAAAAGAGAACAAATATGCACTTGGTGCCTTTAATGTGGCAAGTATAGAAGCCATAAGAGGTATTATTGCAGCCGCTGAAGAGGCAAACTCTCCTGTTATTATGGAATTTGCAGAAAGCCATTTAGGATTTGTGCCTTTAGACATAATAGGACCGGTTATGGTCAGGGAGGCTGAGAAGGCCACAGTACCTGTCGTCGTTCATTTTGATCATGGCAAAGACGTGGATTTAATCGCTCAGGCACTAGAGCTAGGCTTTTCATCTGTAATGATTGATGGTGCTGATTTGCCTTATGATGAAAACGTTGAACTGACGAAGAAAGTAGTTGCCTTAGCACATTCCTATGGTGCAACAGTGGAAGCAGAATTAGGAACTATGGGAAATCCAGAAACATCTGGTGAAACAAATGATGAGCTAATCCATTCAGAAGCTATTTATACAGACCCTAAAGTAGCGGCTGATTTTGTAGAAAAGACAAATGTAGATTTACTAGCCGTATCTTTTGGCACTGCACATGGCTTATATATTGCGAAACCAAAATTAGACTATAAAAGATTAGACGAAATAGCTAAATCTGTTTCTGTTCCTCTAGTTATGCATGGAGGTTCTGGATTATCAGAAGAGGAGTACAAGAAATCCATTTATTATGGTGTTACAAAGATCAATTATTACTCTGATCTAGCTCATAAAGTAGCTGTAAAAGCAAGAGAAAAGCTTAATGAAGCAGCTCAGAAAAATATAGATACATATTCTCACGATATTTCTCTATGGACCATAGATATCGTTAAAGAAGATGTAATGGACAAAATGCAGGTGTTTGGCAGTACTGGACAAGCAGAGAGGGGAATGTAAATGAAAACAAAAGCCGTAAGACTATATGGAAAAGAAGATGTGCGCTTAGAAGAGTTTGATTTACCTGAAATAAAAGAGGATGAAATCCTAGCTAAAGTAGTGGTAGATAGCATCTGTATGTCTACCTATAAATTAATCAAACAAGGTTCTGAACATAAAAGAGTTACCAGAGACCTATCAGACCACCCTACGATTATTGGTCATGAAATGTGTGGGGAGATATTAGAAGTAGGCTCAAAATGGCAGGAAAAACACCAACCTGGAAGTAAGTTTGTCATGCAGGTTAATCTTCCAAATCAATTGGAAACTCCTGGATATTCATATGAACATATTGGTGGAGATGCAACGTATATTATCATTCCTAGTGAAATTATGGATAAGGACTGCTTACTATCCTTTAAAGGAGATACCTATTATGAAGGTTCTCTAATTGAGCCGTTATCTTGTGTTATCTCTGCATTCAAAGCAAATTATCATGTATACGACGACGTAAAAGTTCATCATATGGGCATTAAAGAGAATGGAAATATGTTATTAACTGGAGCAACAGGGCCAATGGGATTATTAGCAGTAGACTTAGCTTTGCATGGTCCTAAAAAGCCAAAAAAACTAATTGTAACTGACATTGATGACAAAAAACTTGAGAGGGCTAGAAAATTATATACCTCTGAAGAAGTCGAAATTGAGTTCGTCAATACGGCAAATACTGAGGATCAAGAACAACTTCTCAGATCTTTTGTAAATGGAGGAGGATATGATGATATCTTTGTCTTTGCACCTGTTCCTTCTCTAGTGACATTAGGTTCTTCAATATTAAATATAGATGGCTGTTTGAACTTCTTTGCAGGTCCTTCTGATAAATCCTTAATGGCACCTATTAACATTTATGGCATCCATTACAATGATCATCATTATGTAGGTACATCTGGAGGAAATATACAAGATATGAAAGATGGTATAAAGCTCATTGAAGACAAAAAAGTTGATGTGTCTAAGATCGTAACTCATATTTTAGGCTTAAACGATGTAGCTTATGCCACCTTACATCAAACAGAAATAGGAGGTGGGAAAAAAATCGTATACACCCATAAAGATATGGCCCTAAAAGATATTAGCCAAGTAGAAAAGGATTCTGAATTAGGACGTATCTTAAGTAAAAATAACGGTGTTTGGTCAAAGGAAGCAGAAGAGTATATATTAGGTCACACAAAGGATATTTAGGGCTTTTGAGTGCAAGTTATAGAAAAATTATATTTGTGTAATAGTAATTAATATGTCTCTAGCTGATGGAGATACTGTTATTACAGAAACTGCTTCAGCTCCAAAAGAAGAGGCAAAAGTAGCGCCAAAGAGCAATCCAGTAGGTTTAAGCCTTGGAGATGCTGAACCAGAGACTGTTGAGATTGGTGTTCCTGCCATTTTATTCTCTAGAGTGATTACAGGACCTGCCTCAGTAGTAATTGCATATTTTGCAAGCTTCGGTTTATTCTAAAATATATTATATCAAACGAGACGAGACTTCTATGACGAAGTCTCGTCTCGTTTTTCAGCATAGAGGTCTGCTCAATTTACTGTCTATGCCATGATATAATGATAGAATTGGCAGGTGAAGAATCAGGCGAGAAATATTCTAAATTTTCAATTGTGCGCAAAGTACGTATTTACTACTATAATTGTATCAAATACCAATAACAACAACAAGACTATATTTCTCATGGAAATTATGCTAAAGTTATGTATATTGTTTTGGAGATGAATCTCCTGACAATCCTAAATAAGGAGTGATTCTCGCAATGGAAAATGAACCATCTGAGTTACATTTTGAAAAGAAGAGATTAGAAACAACCATAGCTTTAGCAAAGAAACAAATTCATGAAGCAAAATATAAAAACGAAGAAAATAAATCAGCCATTATTGCTGCAAAACAGGAACTACGTGAAAACACGGTCCACTCAATTTCCAATCTTTCAAGCAGTGAAGGATTTGAAGCTCTGGCTGAATTAAGTCAATATACAAATCCTATCACAGAAAAGGTCATGGACTATGAAAAAATAGAGAAGAAAATTGCTACTTTAGAAAAACTCATAAAATCTCCTTATTTTGCGCGAATTGACTTTAAATTTGATGATGAGGATGAATTTGAAAAGGTATATATTGGGCGTTCTTCCTTAATAGAAGATGATTCATATGAAATAATTGTCTACGATTGGAGATCGCCAATAGCAAGTGTCTTTTACCGCTTTGCATTAGGGAAAGCCTATTATGATGCACCTAGTGGGCGTATCACAGGAGAAGTGAATCTAAAACGAGAATATGAGATTGTAAATGGAGAATTAAAATACTTTTATGATGCAGAAGTTCAAATTGTAGACGAATTTTTAAAAAAACTATTGTCTCAAAATACTTCTAATCAAATGAAAGCTATTGTAGAAACAATACAGAAAGAACAAGATCTGGTCATAAGGGATATGGAAAACGAATTGATGATGGTACAAGGTGTAGCAGGAAGCGGTAAGACTTCTGTTGCTCTTCATAGGGCTGCATATCTTATGTATCAAGGATTGTCTAATACACTTTCATCTAATAATATTATGATCATTTCACCAAACTCCTTATTTGAGCAGTATATTTCTAGCGTACTGCCTGAGCTAGGAGAAGATAACGTAGCTTCTGCAGTATTTGAAGAGATGCTTTCTGAAATTCTTCAAAATGAGCATATACAGCCAAGAAGCGAATTTTTAGAAAGCATTATCTCAAGCTCAAAATATGGAGCTCTTATAAAGAGCAGTATGGAATTTAAAATGTCTCTTGAGTTTTTAGAAATATTAAATAGTTTTATATCCGATTTAGCTTATCAATGGATTGAGTTTGAAGATGTCTATTATAAAAACAAATGCATCGTAAAGAAGGAAATACTACGAGATAAAATATCAGGAAGAAAAGAAACTCCTATAGGGATGAAATTAGAGCAATTAGAAGAGTATATTTTAGATCTAATATCTGAATCTAAGAAAAAGCCACTTGGCAAATTAGAAGTATTTCATATTAAAAATGATATACAAAGATTCACCAAGCTTAATATTAAAAATTTATACCGAAAATTCATCAACAATAAAGAATACTTTTATCACATGGCGAAAGATATTGAGCTGCCTGACGATATTGAAAAGATTTTGAGGTTTACAGCGGAAAATCTAAATATTCCTTACTTATGCTATGACGATGCAGCTGTTCTTGCTTATTTACATCTAAAGATATATGGCTCTAGAGAATATATAAACATAAAACAAGTAGTCATCGATGAAGCACAAGATTACTATCCGCTTCATTATGAAATATTTCATTTATTGTTTAAGCATTGTAAGTTTACGATATTAGGAGATATCAATCAAACCCTTGAAAAGAAAGAAGACTTATCTTTATATGAACAAATTCAAAAGATTCTAGATAAGAAAAAAGCATCTTTGATTACGATGAACAAGAGTTTTCGTTGCACCAATGAGATTTTGAATTATAGTTCAAAATTCATTGATCACGATTTAGAGATAAAGAGTTTTAACAGAGACGGAGAAGAACCAAAAGTTTATACATCGGATGATGCATCTTCTTTTAATCATAAGATCATTTCAGAAGTGCAGTTGTGTTTAGAGGAAGGTTATGAAACCATCGGCTTAATCTGTAAAACAGCCCAAAATGCTGACTTGTTATATGAGTCTTTAAAAGATAAAACAAATCTTAAATTAATAAAAAGTGGGGATGTAGTAGATTTACATGGCGTGAATATTATACCTGTTTATATGTCAAAAGGCCTTGAATTTGATGCTGTCTTAATCTGTGATGCAGATAGTAAAAATTATCAAAGTGAAGACGATAAAAAACTCCTATACATTGCCTGCACAAGAGCCCTTCACAGGCTTAATTTGTTTTGTAGGGGAGAAGCAAGTCCTTTATTATAATTTATATTGCAATCTAATAACAATATAATATTGAAAATGACATAAAGAGTATTTTGTGATAATATACAAAGCAAAATAGATACAAAAGAATTTATAGATAAGGGTGAAAATTATATGAAATTAGGTATTGTTGGCACAGGTCCTATTGTGCGTGAGTTTTTAGATGCATTAAAAGATTTTGAACAAATTGAATTCACTGCGATTTGCTCAAGAAATCCCAATACTGCGCTTGAATTGTCAGAGACGTGGAATATCCCATACAAGTATTGCAGTTACAAAGAGATGCTAGAAAACAAAGAAATTGATACGATCTATGTTGCCTTGCCAAATAGCCTTCACTTTCAATACAGTTTAGAGGCTTTAGAGCACCATAAGCACGTTATATGTGAAAAACCCTTCACTACAACCGTAGAGGAGGCATATGCTCTAAAAAAAGCTGCAATAAATCATAATGTAATGATTTTTGAAGCGATAACCACAAGGCATTTATCAAATTACAAATCCGTAAAGAGGAATTTAGATAAACTAGGCAAAATAAAGATCGTACAACTAGATTTTATACAGTATTCAAGTAGGTACGATTTATTTAAAAGTGGGGAGACGCCAAATGTCTTTAATCCTGTATACTATGGTGGTGCATTAGCTGATTTAAATATTTATAATATTCATTTTGCCGTAGGATTATTTGGAAGGCCAAAAGAAGTCCACTATTTTCCGAATATGGTTAGAGGAATTGACACTTCAGGAATTCTTATTATGGAATACGAAGACTTTAAGTGCGCCTGTGTTGCTGCAAAAGATTGTCACGGAAAACCGTCCATCCGAATACAAGGTGATTTAGGTGAAATCTATATACCATCATCTGCAAATAGTTGTGATGGATATACGTTAACTTGTAGTGGAGAGCCTTCTTATATTGATGAAAATCAGTGGAAAAGTCGATTAGTAGAAGAATTCTTAGATTTTGACAAGATGATTCAAGAAAAGGATTATACATCTTGTTACGAACTATTAGACATAAGCATAGAGGTAGTAGAAGTTTTTGAAAAAGCAAGAGCAGTTGCAGGGCTTAAGTACGGAAAAGACAACTAAATATAAGAAAAGGAATTTGCCATAGAAATTTTATTGGCAAATTCTTTTTTGCAAATAATCATTAAGCTAAATAAAAAGATTGATTTTACTATAATAATTATTTTTTACCGATGCGTACCCTCCACACATCAGGACCTTTATCTAAATATTCCCACTCAAATTGATCTGTATATTCCGCTGAAAATTGATAATAAAGGGGAAGTGGGTCGTGGTCATTTGTTAACTCCATACTTTCACCTGGTTTTAAACTATGATACGTTTCAAAAATAATTCTATGCTTATCTTTTGCTTCATACTTACGTGCATCTACCTGAGCAACAAACATCATCATACCTCCTAATTAGTTTGTATTAGTATTACCTATTTTTCTTTTGTAATGCTTATCTATGAAAGTAATATAAATTAATTTGGTGGCTTTAGAAAGTGAAGATGATTGAGAGGAAATTGCTTATTAATTTGTTTGCAAGTATATTACTAGGGGTAAATTTATAAAATGTGTAAGAAAAAGTAGGAGTCTAGTGATGGGTTCCTTTATGTTTTATATTTTAAATAAGTGCAAGGATGATATACAACAATCATGGGGGTATTTAGATGAATAAAACATGGCATAAATTTTTTGTTTTAGGAGAAAGTGAAATTCCTGAAGTAAGAAAAGAGATACGGGACTCTTGGTTTAGAAGTAGAAATAATGATGTAGATGTTTACTTATATGGTTGATTTGTTTAATATTATCAAGAAAACTGGTTTTATGATCACATTGATAGATAACAATGGAATTATTTTAGATACCTATATCACACCAAATATATTGGGTAAAACTAAAATAAATCTGGTTAATCTAAGTGAAAAAAAAGTAGGGACAAATGCTATGGGAACTTGCCTCTACTTAGACAAACCAATTGAAACATGGGGGTGGGAAAATGCCTATGCAGATTTTCATGATTTTACTACTTCCGCCTCACCAATTCATGATATTAATGGTAAGTTGATTGGTTGTATTGGAATTACTGGTTATGCAGATACTTTTTCACAACACACTTTAGCTATGGTAATGGCCATTAGCCATACTATTGAAAATCAATTAAAGCTATCAGTAATAAATAATTCAAAAGACTCTTTTGATCATTACTCTAGTATTATCCATCAATCTGTATCAGATGCAATTATACTAACAAATGAGTTTGGAAATATTGATGTTTTGAATAAAGCGGCAGAAAGCTTATTTTCTGTTTCGGAAAAAGAATTAATAGGAAAGAAGTTTGATGATATTGTATCCTATACAGATAGTTTTTGGAAATATTTAAAGAAAAATGAGGGTTTTTATCAAAAAGATGTTTTATTAGACTTCGGGAATGGAGCTATGGAATGTAAAATTTCTCTTACTCATCTTAAAGCAGAAGGGAAAATAAATGGCAGGATATATATTATAAAAAAGGTCAAAGATTCTAGGATAAATAGATCTTATCGCGAAGACAAAAGATTGTATTCATTTGATGATATCATAGGAGAATCCACACAAATAAAAGAAGCCATTGAACATGCAAAAATTGCTTCAAAAAGACATTCCAATGTTTTGTTGATGGGAGAAAGTGGAACTGGAAAAGAACTTTTTGCTCAGGCAATACACAATTATAGTAGTAGAAGAGATCAACCTTTTGTAGCCTTGAATTGTGATGCATTACCCTTAAGTTTAGTTGAAAGTGAATTATTTGGTTATGAAGGAGGCGCTTTTACTGGGGCTAAAAAACAAGGGCAACCAGGTAAATTTGAACTTGCAGATGGAGGAACAATATTTCTTGATGAGATAGGGGAGATGCCATTATCTATTCAAGCTTCTTTACTGAGAGTTATACAAGATATGGAGATTACTCGAGTTGGTGGAAATAAAAAGAAAAAAGTGGATGTTATGATAATATCTGCAACTAACAAAAATCTTATAGAAGAAGTACAAAAAAATAACTTTAGATTAGATTTATTTTATAGACTTAATGTATTTAATATAACAATTAGCCCTTTGCGAGAGAGAAAAGAAGACATAGTATATCTAGTTAAATATTTTATAAATAAATATAATAAGAAGTTTTTATTAAACATTCAAGGAATTGAGGATGAGGTATTAGATCTTTTCATGCATTATCATTGGTTAGGTAATGTGAGAGAACTAGAAAACGTTTTAGAAAGGGCAGTTCAAGTTACAGCTAAAAATTATTTAACGATTAAAGATATACCCATTTATCTTAAGGAAAATCTAACAAATAAAAAAAGCAACTCTGATTTACCCCTTATAGAAAATAGAGAAAAGGATGTTATTGTGAAAACATTAAAAGAGACAAAGGGCAATATAAAAGAAGCTTCTAAAATCTTGGGAATAGGGCGATCTACTCTGTATAGAAAGTTGTCAAAATACTTATTAAATATAGAAGATTATAGAAATAATAATGAGTTTAATATTTGAAAAGGCATTGAATGATAATGAGACATGCGCCGTGACACATGTCTCATTATAGAACATAAAGGTCAATATATCAAAGAAGAAACTCCTTGAAAGTTGAGAAAGAACGGAATATAAATAGTTGGCATGAAAATTGCTTGTTATTTAATGAACAACAATAATTATATAAAATGAGAGGAGAAATACAAATGACATTTGAAAAATTATTTAGTCCGATAAAAATTCGAGGAATGGAACTAAGAAATAGAATCGTTTTCCCTGCAATGGGAACAAAGATGGCTACTGAAGATCGTTTTGTTACACAAAAACTTATAAATTATCACGTGGCTAGAGCAGAAGGTGGCAATGGTTTAAATATGGTAGAGGTAGCTTCAGTGCATACTCCTTCTGCCCCAAAAAAGTTTATTTCGATTAGTGAAGATAAATATATTCCTGGATTAAAAAAGCTTGTTGATGGGATACATCAGGGAGGAGCGAAGGCAGGCATTCAATTATGGCAAGGTGGATTAGCAGTAGCAGGTGACCCTGAAGCAATGATTGTTGTTCCTAGTGATTTACCTATTAAAGGAACAGAACATACGATACCAGCTGCATCAAAGGAGACTATTAAAGAAATTGTAGAGGCTTTTGGCAAAGCAGCTAAAAGAGCTGTTGAGGCTGGATTTGATTGCATTGAATTTCATGCGGCTCATAACTATACTCCTCATTCTTTCTTAAGTCCTGCATTAAATCATAGGACAGATGAATATGGAGGTTCTTTTGAAAACAGAGCTCGCTATCTTTTGGAGAGTATAGAGGCCATTAGAAGTAATATACCCGAAGAGATGCCTTTATTTATGAGAATAGATGCGCATGATGATTATCTAGAAAACGGTTTAACTATTGAGGATGTAATTAGGTTTTGTAAATTAGCAAAAGAAGCCGGGGTAGATGTTTTGGACGTATCCCGTGGAAATATTATCACTGCAGGAATAAAATATGAAGTTCCTCCTATTGATATTCCGAGAGGTTTTAATGTTGAGAATGCAAGTAAGATTAGACAAGAAACTGGTATGATAACAATTGCTGTTGGAAGAATCAATGACCCAGCTCAAGCAGAGAAAATTCTTGAAGAAGAAAAGGCAGATATGGTAGTAATGGGCAGAGCTCAATTAGCAGATCCAGAATTTTGTAATAAAGCCCAAAATAATGATGTAGAGTCCATAATCAAATGTGTTGGATGTAATCAAGGATGCTATGATGGTTTTGTGTCTACAGAAATGCCACATATTACCTGTTTGAGGAACCCGACTCTAGGTTTAGAAGAAGAAAATAAGTTAGTACCTACGAATCATCCAAAGAAAGTATTAATAGCTGGAGCAGGAATTGGCGGTCTTGAGGTAGCAATTACACTTAAAAAACGTGGACATAATCCTATAATATGTGAATCAAGTGAAAGACTAGGTGGCCAATTTATGATAGCAGGAATGGCTCCAAGAAAAGAAGAAATGAAAGATGCAGTATTATCTATGGGTAAACAAGCAGAAAAAGCGGGTATCGAAATACGTCTTTCTACTCCAGTTACAGAAGATTTAATTAAAGAAATAGCACCAGATGAAGTGATTGTTGCAATAGGTGCTTCTCCATTAAAATTAAACGTACCAGGCGGAGACTTATATAATGTAGTAAGCTCCCATGAAGTTCTCATGGGAAAACCAGTAGATGGTAAGGGTGTAGTTGTAGTTGGTGGAGGCTTAGTAGGCCTTGAAGTAGCAGAACATCTAGCAGAGAAAGGAAAAGAAGTAACCGTTCTAGAGATGCTTGATGAGATAGGGAAAGATCTAGGACAATTGAGAAAGATAGCTGTTAATGAGAGTATATACGAAGCAGGAATCAAAACAATGGTAAATACAAAGTGTCTTGAAATAAAAGAAGATAGAGTTATTGTTGAAAAGGATGGAGAAAAAACAGAAATAGAATGTGATAATGTAGTAATAGCAATTGGCTCAAGATCTAATAATAGTGAAAATATTATTCTTACTTGTAAAGAGCTTAATATACCTTACCATATTATTGGGGATGCTTGTAAAGCAAGAAGAGCACTTAATGCAGTAGCAGAAGCAAATGAAGTAGCAAGACAAATATAGAGCCTTATTAACGTAATTAAAGCTAGTCTGTGTATAGAATTGACACAGACTAGCTTTTTCATGATGGTGGGAGAAGAATGATATTTTTAGCAATATCCAAGGCAAGACTTTCCGTAAGGGGTTTTTGTCCCTTTTTATTCTACTCTCCCTTGTAAAACCAAGGTGTGGCTATAAAATTATACAATTTATTAGTAAAAAGAAGAATAAAGACATAGCTAATATAATTATTGAGAAAAATACTGACTATGTGATACAAACATTACTGGAAGTGGTTTGGATTTTCACTAAATATTGAGCATGCATGACATCAAGAAATCATGTATAATAGAGTATGGTTAAGTATAAAAAGAAAAGGTAGAGAAAAAATGGATAAAAAGGTCAAAATAACAAATCCCAAATACCAACAGATTGCAGCAGATGTCGCAGCAAAGATTGTAAATAATCAATATAAAGTAGGGGATAAAATATTTGCTCGATCTGCATTAGCAAGTCAGTATGGTGTATCTGCAGAGACAGCTAGAAGGGCCATATGTGTATTATCGGATATGCAAATCGTAAAAGCAACAAAAGGTAGCGGTGTTGTGATAACTTCACGTGAAAATGCCGTCTACTTTGTACGACATCATAAAGATATCGATACAGTAACATCATTAAAAAATAAAGTTGTTAAAACAATAGAAGGACAGCAAAAAGAAAATGAATATCTTATAGAGCAGATTAATCTGCTTGTCGATAAAGTCAGCCGTTTTAATCGGATCAATCCTTTTATACCCTATGAAATAGAGTTAAATGGTGATAGCAATTATTTAGGACAAAATCTATCGGAGATTAATCTATGGCACAGTACTTCTGCCACGATTGTCGGGATACGAAGAGAAGATACCTTAATCATGTCACCAGGCCCATATGCTACTGTAAATGAAGGTGATATCTTATACTTTGTAGGGGCCGACAATGCTTTTGAGAATGTAAAAAGTCTGTTTTATAATAAAAAATAGCAACATGCAGCGAAAGCTGCTATTTTTTATGGGGTAGGAAAGTTCTCGCTTTTATGAAATTTATAAATATACAATTATTTCAACATTATGGTCAACATGGTGACCTATAAGATTTTAATTAGAACGAAAGCGCCGAAGGCGCTTTTTTGTTTGTGAGGAATGTTAACCTTGAAGTACTTTACTCAAAGCTGCAGGTTTGATCTACAAACGAAATGCAGTATGCAGATGAAGACGTAGTAGTGATTAAATCTATACTAATGAAAGCTAATGATAAACTGAAGATATGGCAACAATGGAGCTCCAGTCCGATTCTATGAGAGTGCATAAACAGGATTAACTATCCTATTTCTAGTTACCCAATTTGGTTTTTAATAATGAGAAAAAGCTTTTATGACAAATGAATAATAAAAAATCAAGAAATATTCTTATAAATAAAGTAGTATTCTAAGCTAGCTTATAAAATGAATTTGTATATGGTTCTTGACGGATAAAAGAATTTATGCTAAAGTAACAACTGTAAATAAAAAGCAAGATGTTGCTTTTGAAAAATTGAAGGGAGGGGTATCTTGACGGTAGAAGTTGAAGTAAAAAATTTATATAAAATATTTGGTCCTTCGCCCAATAAGATATTTCCATTAATAGACAAAGGAATGACAAAAAGCGAAATTTTAGAAAAAACTGGATATGGACTTGGCGTATCTAATGTGAGTTTTCAAGTTCAGCGAGGTGAAGTCTTCGTTATTATGGGATTATCAGGTAGTGGGAAATCCACGCTCATTCGATGCCTCAATCGTCTTATCGAACCGAGTAAGGGGGAAATATGGATTGATGGAAAGAATATTGTTTCCATGAATAAAGAAGAACTTATGGAAGTACGAAGAAAGAAAGTTGCAATGATATTTCAAAACTTCGCATTACTTCCTCATCGGACGATTTTGGATAATGTCGCTTTCGGTCTGCAAATTCAAAATGTTGAACTAAACAAAAGACATGAAAAAGCCAAAAGCGCATTAGAGCTTGTTGGTCTCAAAGGATATGAACATTCTTATCCAAGTGAATTAAGTGGGGGAATGCAACAAAGGGTTGGTCTCGCTAGAGCATTGGCTACTGATGCAGATATTCTACTTATGGACGAAGCCTTCAGTGCATTGGATCCATTGATTCGAAAAGAAATGCAAGATGAGTTAGTATCTTTGCAGGAAAGAATGCAAAAGACCATCATCTTTATAACACATGATCTAGACGAGGCACTTAAAATAGGTGATCGTATTGCTATCATGAAAGATGGCGTTATTGTTCAAACAGGAACTCCAGAACAAATTTTAAATAATCCAGCCGATGATTATGTAAAAGAGTTTGTTCAAGATGTTAATAGAGCACGTGTAGTAACAGCTGCATCTATAATGAAAAAAGCGGATGTAGTAGTTACTGAAAGAGATGGCTTGCGACTGGCTGTTAAAAAAATGAACGATGCTTCTATATCCAGTATTTTTGTAGTAGATAAAGGGCGTCATATTAAAGGAATTATCACTGCGGAAAAAGCACTAGAAGCTCTCAAAGCAAACAATAATAAGCTTGAAGATGTTGTGGATACAAATGTAAAAACCGTATCTTTAGATAAAGCTATTGAGGAAATACTACCTCATTTTATGGAATCTCCTTATCCCATTGTAGTGGTAGATGACGATAATCGTATGTTGGGTATTATTTTTAAGATTTCTGTACTAGCAGGAATTTTAGGAGGGGGTGGTGACAGTGATTAATTTACCTATAGGTGAGGTAGTTGAAGTAGCAATTGATTGGATGACAAAAAATCTTAGCGATTTTTTTGATATAATAAAACTGATATTATTGGGAGTACTTAATTTATTTGAAGGAATATTTAATGGTATTCTTGGACTTATTGTTCTTATTTGTTGGTTGAGGGTAGGAAAAAAAGAAAGTATTCTTGCAGCCATAGGTCTTTGTTTGATTTATGGCATGAATCTTTGGAGCGAGACTATGGAAACACTAGCTTTAGTTTTAACGGCAACTTTTATTGCGTTAGCCATAGGAATTCCTCTAGGAATATGGATGGCTAGAAGTGATAAACTTGATCAAATAGTTCGCCCCATACTAGATTTTATGCAGACAATGCCTGCTTTTGTTTACTTAATACCTGCAGTATATTTCTTTGATCTTGGACAAGTACCTGGTGCAGTTGCAACGGTTATATTTGCGATGCCTCCTGTTGTTAGACTTACGAGCCTGGGAATACGACAAGTATCTGAAGATGTCATCGAAGCCTCGGATTCTTTTGGAGCCACTTACAAGCAAAAACTATTTCAAGTACAAATACCCTTGGCAATGCCAACCATATTAGCTGGATTAAACCAAACGATTATGCTTTCCTTGTCTATGGTTGTTATATCTTCAATGATTGGTGGCGGTGGCCTTGGTAATGTTGTGCTTAGGGGTATTACGCAGATGAAGGTTGGAGAAGGTTTTGAGGGAGGCCTAGCAGTGGTCATATTGGCAATGATACTTGACAGAGTAACACAATCTCTAGGCAAAGAAAAGTAGAGTTTTTATAGACTAATATGTCTATTAGAATAAAAAATGAAAGGAAGATTTAATGCGTTTTAAAAAATTTGCAATATTGTTATTAGTAACTTTTATGATTGTAGGAGCTTTTGCTGGATGTGCAAAGGATGGTGACGGGTCCGATAATAATGGAACCGTTAAACTAGGTGTGGTAAACTGGGCTGAGGGAATTGCCATGACCAATTTAGTAACAGCAGTTCTAGAAGATCATATGAATTATGAGGTGGATATTACCGTAGCTGATGTGGCACCAATATTTACATCAGTGGCCAGCGGTAATACAGATGCATTCTTAGACGTATGGTTACCAGTTACTCATGAAAGCTATATGGAAGAGTATGGTGATAATTTAGTTGATTTGGGTATAAACAACGGAAATGCGAGAATAGGCTTAGTTGTACCAGAATATGTAGAAGTAGATAGTATAGAAGAACTAAATGATAATGCAGAAATATTTGATAAGAAAATCATCGGCATTGATGCTGGAGCAGGTATCATGAGTTCGACGGAAAAAGCTATTGATGAATATGATTTGGATTTTGAACTTATTACTAGCAGTGAAGCGGCTATGACAGCATCATTATCAAAAGCAATTGACGAAAAAACTCCTGTAGTAGTGACAGGATGGACGCCTCACTGGAAGTTTGCTGATTTTGATTTAAAATTTTTAGAAGATTCTAAAGGAGTATATGGAAAAACAGAAGAAATACATACCATTGCTCGTACAGGACTAGAGGAAGATATGCCTGAAGTGTACTCTTTCTTAGAAAAGTTTTCTTTAACAGATGAGCAACTAAGTGAATTAATGGGTGCTATAGAAGAAGGAAGCAATGAATTAGAATCTGCAAGAACATGGATGAATGCTAATGAAGAAGTAGTAACTCAATGGTTAAAGTAATAATAATCACTAATTTATATTAAATATTTAAAAAGTAAACAGTTAATGCTGTTTACTTTTTTTATTGGCGTTTCACTTAATTATATTTATAGAATGGCGATATTATTAGTAAAATATATTATATGTAATGAGGAGGATTCTGAAAATGATTAGACAATTAGCAAACGGTGAGTTAGATGAACAAGTACTAGAAATTGAAGACGTTATTGACATTGAATTATTGCAAAAGTTTCAAGACAATTTTGCAATAGGGATGAATATTGCCAGCGTGACAGTAAATAAAGAAGGGGATCCGGTAACGAAACCAAGTTCATACACAAGTTTTTGCATAGACTTTACTCAATCCACTAAAGTTGGAAACGATAGATGTGCATTATCACATAAAAAAGGTGGCGAAGAGGCTGCTAGGACTGGTAAACCATATATTTATAGTTGCCATGCCGGATTAATAGATTTTGCAGCACCCATTCTTGTAAATGGACATTTGATTGGAACCATTTTGGGCGGGCAAGTTTTAACCTCTACTCCTGAAGAATCAAGATATAGAAATACAGCCGTTGAAATAGGAGTAGATGCAGATCAATATGCCGATGCCGTGAAAGATGTATATATGACGAATGAAAAAAATGTGACCGCAGCTGCTGAAGTATTATACATTGTAGCAAATGCACTTTCAAAAATAGGATATGAACAATTAAAATTAAGCAATATGTCCCAATCTCTTTCAGATAAGTTCAGTCAAATATCTGCGACTATGGAAGAACTTAGTGCCTCATCAGTAAACGTAACAGCGAATCAACATACGCTAAATGATGAGATTAACAATGTGAAAACTGTTTCTATTGAGATTTATACAATACTAGATTTAATAAAAAATATTGCAGATCAAACAAAAATGTTAGGACTTAACGCAGCTATAGAAGCAGCTAGGGCAGGTGACGCTGGTAGAGGTTTTGGTGTAGTAGCTACTGAGATTAGAAACTTATCCGAAAACTCAAGAAAAACAGCTGATAAAATAGCGGAACTTACAAAAAATATCCAAGATTCCACAGATAAAACCATTGAAACATCTAATTCTACGTTAGACACTACGCAACAGCAATCAGCAGCGATACAAGAAGTCACTGCGAATTTAACGGAAGTGAGTTATTTAGCCGCTCATTTAAATAATATGACAAATGAAGATTAAAGTACTTATTACAGTTTACAACTGATACCAGCATAACAAAAAGAAAGCCTTGCTTAACAAAAGTATGATATAGGGGCAGTAATTTTCTCTTATGGATTTAAGGAGAGAAAGTTAACTGTCCCTATATACATACTTACTTTTTAACTTATGCACTACATTATTCATTTCAAGGCTTCTAATTGTAAGCTTTATAACATAGATTAGTAGTTTCATATATTATGAAACTATAAGGTGAATTAAATTGTTTCAAGAATAAAGTTCTCTATTTACAGAAGTTCCATACCTTTTATTATCAGCTTAAAGTTGAGGTTTAAATATTCTGCTGCCCTTCTACATAGTATCATTCTGCCTAGGAATATTTCAAAATAATCCATAACGGCACCAAACTTTGTATCTATTGTCAACTCAAGTCTTATTTGCTTTTTATATATGTTTGTATTTCTTCATTTTGTTTTATATCGTTAAATGTTATCATGCTAACCTCTTCTGATTTTTTATTTTGATATAATCGTATTATTTTAAGGTGGTAATTGCTTTCTTGCATTTTCTCACAAAGTGTAATAATGTGCAAGAATGTTTGTTAAAATGTGCTAGCATATTAGAGCGTATAGGATAACAACAATAAAAAACTAAGGAGTATCTTATATGAGCACAGTAAGTTTTGAAAAAATTTGAAGTATTCGGCCTTACTTTTCATTTATGAGAGTTCTATACGGATTTATTTATTATGGAAAGAGATTTCCAAAAAGAATACAAGCTCTATGAAAGATCATATGAATCAGAGATAAGATGTATGTATTCCATAGAAAAGTAGACCTTAAAGGCAATAGTTTGTATAATATAATAGGGACATATTGTAAAAAAATCTATTTAGATAAATTCTCTCATCATCATGCAAAAATACTGGGAGAAAAGTCCTTAATGAATCTATAAAATAGAGAGGAAGTTAAAATGAGCAATAAAAATAAAAAGCGAATACTATGTTACGGTGATTCTAATACTTTTGGGTTTACTCCTCTTACTGGAAGAAGGTATTCTAAGAAAGAACGGTGGACAGGTATACTACAGCAATTATTAGGACCTGATAATAAAATTATTGAAGAAGGTTTATGTGGCAGAACTACAGTTTTTGATGATCCCTTTGATAGTAATCGAAACGGAAGAAAAATGCTTATTCCATCTATGCAATCTCACGATCCATTAGATTTAATTATCATTATGCTTGGAAGCAATGATATGAAAAAGATTTTCAATATAGGACCTTCTGAAATCGCAAGAGGGGCAGGGGCATTAGCCCAAATAGCTATTGACTGGACAAGAGAAAAAAGTAATACAAATACACCAGTAAAAATACTACTTGTTTCGCCAATACATATAAACAAAACAATAGTAGTATCTCCATTTGGTGAAGAATTTGGATATTTAGAATCCTTTGAGAAATCTTTGCAGTTAGCACCACAATTTCAAATGATTGCAGAAGAACTAGGTGTAGAATTTATGGATGCTGCATTATCAGCCAAACCATCGGAAGAAGATGGACTACATCTGACAAAAGAAGGGCATAAAAACTTAGCCAATGCCTTTGCAAAGAAAATTAAGGAAATATTAGGATAAAATTTTTATTATGTTAATCTATTGCAGTCATCAATGGAAAAAAGAATAGAGTGCATTAAAAAGATACATAATACTTTTAGTATTCAAATAACATACTGAGGTGATATGTATGAAAAAACTACTTTATATTATTGCAAATTCGAAGGCTGAAGAACAGTCTTCAAGTAGGACAGTTAGTAGAGCGTTAGTCAATACGATCTTAGAGAAAGATCAAACGGTGCAATTGGAGGAACTAAATCTGTACGAAGAACACGTTCCTCAATTAAAAGGCTGCTATTTTCAAAGTAGAAGCACCATTGTTAGTTCAGAGGCAAGAAATAAGCTTACTACAGAGGAGCAAAAGGAGGTTGAAAAAATAGAAGATCTTTGTGATCAATTTAAGGCAGCTGATATTTATGTTCTAGCAGCGCCAATGTGGAGCTTATCATTTCCAGCTCCAGTAAAGGAATATCTAGATTGTATTATACAGTCTGGAAAGACAATTACCTTTGAAGGCAACAAACCACATGGCCTTATGAATGATAAGAAAAGAGTATTTATTTATGTTCAATCTTCTGGTGGCAATATTCCGTGGATACTAAAATCAGCTCTTTCTAAAGGTTTAAACTATGTTGAGGATATTATGAAATTTATTGGGATCAATACCTTTGATGAATTATTGGTAGATGGCACAGGAACAACAGAAGAAGAACGCCAAAACGCAATAAAAACTGCTGCAGAAAAAATACCGCATCTAGTTGAAAAACTGTTTTAGATTATTAGCGCTATTACGAGTATTTGTATTTAAGTTTAAATCAAACAATTTATGATGAAATAGCCCATAGAACACCTTTTACTAGAAATCATTTTCCGTTTTTTAAACCGACGAGTTAATTGACGCCGGTTTTTTAACTTTACAGTTAAATGCTTAAAAATTTATTAAAATATTTTTAAAAATTCTCAAAAATAACCAGATAGTTTATCAAATAACAAATTAGTGAAACATATTTTCAAAGGGATAAAAGTTGTCAAGCCTTTATCTACCTTGCTTGTACGAATATTTGTTTTTAAATTGTCCATTTGTAAAGGATGAATCTGCTGAATAAAAACATTTTTCTCTAAACTTGTCTAAAATTGAGGTTGAGACCTTATATCCATTGAATTACAAGGGATAACGCCGCCTTTGACATTAGTTTATATAATAGTTGAGTTTTAAAAAATTGTAAAAAAGATTGTTATTTTCTTTTCAGTTGACTTTATAAAAACGTTAATATATACTAGTTTCGAGGTCAAAAACTGATATTTAGCGCTAAAATATCGATAATAGTTTTTAGATGGTTTTAGATAATGGTTTTAAATGAATACCAAATGTATTTATTATAATACTTTAAGGGGGCATATTAATGTCAGAGAAAAAGATTAAAGAAGAAAAAGTAGTAGTAGACAACGGGTTGGTAAACAGTGTTGAGACATTAAAAGCAAAAATTGCAGAAGTAAAAGAAGCTCAAAGAATATTTTCAACTTATACTCAAGAGCAAGTTGATGCAATATTCTTAGCAACAGCTACAGCAGCTACCCAACAAAGAATTCCTTTAGCAAAAATGGCAGTAGAAGACACTGGCATGGGTCTAATCGAAGACAAAGTAATCAAAAATCATTTTGCTTCAGAGTACATATACAATGCATATAAGAATACTCAAACTGTTGGCGTTATTGAAGAAGATAAAGCCTTTGGTTTCAAAAAGATTATTGAGCCAATTGGTGTTTTAGCAGCTGTTATACCTACAACAAATCCGACATCAACAGCTATTTTTAAATGCCTAATAGCTTTAAAAACTAGAAACGGTATCATCTTCTCTCCACATCCAGGTGCTAAAAAATGTACTATTGCAGCGGTAAAAGTTTGTTTAGATGCAGCTGTTGCAGCTGGTGCTCCAAAAGGAATTATAGCATGGATCGATGAACCATCTATCGACTTATCAGTAGAAGTTATGAAAGATGCAGATATGGTACTTGCAACAGGCGGTCCTGGAATGGTTAAATCAGCTTATTCATCTGGAAAACCAGCTGTAGGTGTAGGTAATGGTAATACTCCTGCATTAATTGATGACAGTGCAGATTATCTTATGGCAGTTAGCTCAATTATAGTTTCTAAAACATTCGACAATGGTACAATTTGTGCTTCTGAACAATCTGCAGTTATTGTAAGCAGCGTTTATGATAAATGTATTAAAGAGTTCGCTTATAGAGGCTGCTACATAATGAATAATGAGGAAAAAGAAAAGGTAAGAAAAGTTATCTTAAACGCTAATGGCGGTATCAATGCAAAAATCGTTGGTAGAAGCCCTTATCAAATAGCGAAATTAGCTGGATTTGAGTGTCCAAAAGAAGCAAAAATCCTTATTGGAGAAGTAACAGAAGTAGATGTTACACTTGAACCATTTGCACATGAAAAACTTTCTACTATACTTGCTATATACAAAGGAAACAACTTCGATCAAGCTTTAGATATCGTAGATCGACTTGTAACTGACGGTGGAATAGGACACACTTCTGTAATTTACGCTGATCCTGTAAAAGCTACTGATAAAATAAAGAAATTTGAAGAAAGAATTAAAACATGTCGTATTTTAATTAATACTCCTTCTTCTCATGGCGGTATTGGTGACCTTTATAACTTTAGACTTCTTCCATCATTAACACTAGGCTGCGGAACTTGGGCAGGTAACTCCGTATCTGAAAACGTTGGAATAAAAGATTTAATAAATGTTAAAACCGTCGCTGAGAGGAGAGAAAATATGCTTTGGTTAAGAACTCCTGAAAAGGTTTACTTCAAGAAAGGTTCTACACCTGTAGCCCTTGCTGAATTAAAAGATATATACAAATCTAAAAAGGTATTTATTGTAACAGATACATTCTTATATAAGAGTGGGGCCACTAAAGCAGTTACAGATCAATTAGATGACTATGGTATTACTCATACTACATTCTATGATGTAGCTCCAGATCCAACTTTAGCGACTGCAAACAAAGGCGTCGCAGCTATGAGAGCTTTTGAACCAGATTGTATTATTGCAATCGGTGGTGGTTCTGCTATGGATGCTGCTAAGATTATGTGGATTATGTACGAACATCCAGAAGCTGAATTTACTGATTTAGCAATGAGATTTATGGATATTAGAAAGAGAGTATACACATTCCCTAAGATGGGCGAAAAAGCTATCCTGATTTGTATCGCAACAACATCTGGTACTGGTTCAGAAGTAACTCCATTTGCTATCATTACTGATGAAAAAACACAAATTAAATACTCATTAGCTGACTATAATATATTACCAACAATAGCAATAAGTGATGCTGACAATATGATGAACCAACCAAAAGGCTTAACAGCTGCTTCTGGTATCGACGTATTGACTCATGCAGTAGAAGCTTATGTTTCAACATATGCTACTGACTACACAAATGGCTTTGCTTTAACAGCAGCAAAATTAGTATTTGAATATTTACCAAGAGCATACAAATATGGCGCAGATGACATTGAAGCTCGTGAAAAAATGGCTAATGCATCTACACTTGCCGCTCTTGCCTTCGCGAATGCATTCCTAGGTGTTAATCACTCTTTGGCACATAAATTAGGAGCAAACTTCCATGTACCACATGGTATTGCAAATGCATTAGTAATGACAAATGTTATGAAATACAATGCTACAGAAGCTCCAAAAATGGCTACTTTCTCTCAATACAAGTATCCTCAAGCATTAAAACGCTATGCTGAAGTTGCTGCATATGTAGGAATATCAGGCAAGACCGATCAAGAAAAATTTGATGGTTTAGTAGCAAAAATAGAAGAATTAAAAGCAACTATCAATATTCCTAAGTCTATTAAAGAATTCGGAGTAGACGAAAAAGAATTCATGGCTAAAGTTGATGCAATGGCTGAACAAGCATTTGATGATCAATGTACAGGTGCAAACCCAAGATACCCACTCATCAGCGAACTTAAAGAATTATATATTCAATCATTTAAATAAAACATATCTAAAAGACGCTAGGTTAAATACCTAGCGTCTTTTAGGCGTATGAGGGTAAAAAAATATGAAAAAAGAAAAATAGTAAGTATATTTAGACCGTAGAAGATGGTGGGCACTGTGAAATATGGATAGACTATAATACGCAATATGGTGATAAAGTAGATAGCTTTCTGACAGGTATCATTACTTTTTAGAAGAATCGGGATTATATTTTAATATGATCCCGATTTTTGTTGTAGGCTTTAGCCTGTTGAGCCCTTAAGGGCGAAACATAAAACCACC
>ENA-UOOM01001376-UOOM01001376.1-fermentation-metagenome-genome-assembly--contig:-NODE-1376-length-23570-cov-7.713927_pt1 | contig 23570 bp, 20 predicted proteins | sample MGYA00245781_ERZ724031 | MGnify/ENA primary metagenome ERZ724031 (study PRJEB28704, sample SAMN03018317) | fermentation metagenome | biome: anthropogenic terrestrial biome; feature: soil; material... | reverse complement strand
GCTCAAGCATTGCACTTATTACTTGCCTGGGTATTACTTTTTACGCTCTTTGACATCGCGACTCTCAAAATCGGCATCAATTTCTGCCTTCCAGTCTTCCGCGATCGTGCTGTTTTGCCGCAAACACGATACCGCTTCTGAGATTACGTTAAAATTCATCTTTGTGCCCTGACTGTCCGCATGGTAGTTGGCAGCTCTATTCGCCATAATGCCAATCTTCGCCGCAGTGGAAACGGCATCAATATTAGCCCCCAGAAAAATGAACTCCCATTCATGCTCCTTTTTCTGAGTCTCAATCATTTCTTTGACTTTGCCATGATCAAATTCCTTACTGGAATTTTCCATCCCGTCTGTGATTATCACGAACATAACCTTGTCGGAACGCTGACTTTCGCAAACGAATTTCTGCGAGGTGCTGATCTTGTTGATCGTCTTCCCAACCGCATCGAGCAATGCCGTGCATCCGCCAACAGAATACTCCTTCTCTGTGATAGGACGGACGCCCCGGATATTGGTGCGGTCATGCAAAAGTTCGTAACCGTGATCAAACAAGACTGTGGTTACTATAACCTCGCCCGGCTCTTCCTTCTGTTTTGCCAGCATAGAATTAAAACCGCCGATTGTATCACGTTCGAGTCCTGACATGGATCCACTTTTATCAAGGATAAATACTAACTCGGTAATCTTGGCTGCCATTTTGTGATCCCCCTTGTTCTTGATTGACTAATTAGAGGATAACAAATGCGGCGGCCTTGGAGGTCGCTTCCAAAGCGACAATTAGTTCACGCGCCCAGCAGCGCTTGATCATACTCGAACAAATACTGATTAATCTCATGAATGTCGTAATTACCCTTTTTGATGAAGAATTTGACAATCAAATCAGAAGGTAGGCTCGGAGACAAGGCATATCCAGCCTTGCAGAGCAAATCCAGCGTCTCATCTAGATTAAGCTGGAGGGCAATGGCAAAAGCGATGGCAGTTGCCTTGCTAGGGTTATACTCTTTGTTACTGCGTATCTTGGAAAACAGTTTGCGATCGATATTGGCTCTCTTGTAAGTCTCTACATCAGTCATGCCCTTGGCGTCGATTAGACGCAAAAGCATTTCAGAAAAAGTCTCATCGATCGTGAATTCACCGAGGTATTTTTCTGTTTGACGCTGAGAAGAAGTTGGCGTGCTAAGTAACTCACATGCCACATAATATTCACACCACTCTTCAACCTCCGCGTCGAAATTATCATCTTCAAAAGGCTCCTCAACGAAATTCTCGACAACATAGCTCTTAACCGCCGCGCTTAATCTGGCATCCAACGAAAAGTTCTTCCTGTCGTAGACAACCAAATATACATCAATTTCATGGTCTGCCAGAAACTCGCTAATCGCAGCCACTGCAATCTGCAAGGCTTGATCTTTGGGATAACCGAAAATCCCGGACGATATCAATGGAAATGCGATCGATTGGCAGTCATGCTGCACCGCCAATGTCAGAGAATTGGCATAACAATTGCGCAGCAGATTGGCCTCATTGCTATCGCCGCCCTCCCACACCGGACCGACCGTATGAATAATGTACTGCGCTGGCAGGTTGTAGCCATACGTAATGACAGCTTCGCCGACTGGGCACCCCCCGAAGCTGTCGCATGCTGCCTGGAGCTGTTCAACGCCCGCAGCTGCAAAAATGGCACCGCAGACACCGCCACCCATTTGCAGAGACGTATTGGCGGCATTGACGACTGCGTCCACTTCCATCTTGACGATATCATTCTGAACTATTCGGAAAGGCATTCGTTTCGATACCCCCCTTTTGGTATCACACTGACCCCGTGTGATACTGCGGCGCGTCGCGTCGCGCCGCACCGCGTGGCCCCATGTGGCACCACGGCTAATCAGACAAACAAAGCACCAGCCCCATAAATGCCCGTATCCCTGCCAAGTTCAGCCCGCCGGATTTGCACTTTGTTTTGGAAACCCGCCACACTGCCACTGTCAATTTCGTGCTGCAGGTACGGAAGCATTAAATCCCACAGCGCGGAGACACCGCCTCCGACAATAATCGCCTCTGGATTAAGCAGGTTGACCACCGTTGCCATCGCGCCACCCAAGTACGTAAACGCCGTCTTCAAAATCGCTGAGGCGGCCGGATCACCCTGTCGCGCAGCGGCCCCGACCGCCGCCGCGCCCACTCTCCCCTGCGCCTGCGCCATCTCCGCCAGCAGCCCGCCGCCACCCGACGCGACATGTTCCCGCGCCATACGGGCAATTGCTGTTCCGGACGAAACTGCTTCCAAACAGCCATAATGCCCACAGCCACAGCGCGGCCCGCCTTCTCGCTGCACAGGTATATGACCAATTTCGCCAGCCCCACCAGATGCGCCGGTATAGAGTTTCCCGTCCAAAATCAAGCCACCGCCGACCCCGGTACTGACCGTAATATAGACCATGTGGCGCAGGCCTCGCCCCGCCCCGAAGCGGTATTCGCCCAATGCAGCCGCGTTGGCGTCGTTTTCAAGCTTCACTGGAATACCAGGGAAGTTCCGCGCAAAATACGGACCAATGGCGACATTTTCCCATCCCAGATTCGGTGCGAAATGAATAATTCCGGTGGCGGAGTTTAGTGGTCCCGGCGCTCCTACCCCAACGCCACTAATGGCGGTGCGCTCAATACCGGCATCGCACACCGCTTGCTCTGCCAGTTGCACCATTGCGGCCAAAGACTCTTCCGGCGGGACACCTTTCAATGTACGGGTTTCATTGCGCCCCGCCAAACGCCCCGCACTGGACACCGCCGCCACCGCCACTTTTGTGCCACCCAGATCCACGCCGATTGCCCAGCGCTCACCCGCACGCTCACCCGCACGCTCACCCGAGCCCTCGCGTAGCAGCCCCTCGCACTCTCTGGCGCATGCGCCTTCTAAAGCTGTCATAATAAACTTTCACCCCCAGCTGCCACTCCAAAACCCCATCACTAATCGCTGACCCCTGGCCTCTAACCACTAACCACTAATCATCAGCCCAGCTTCGCCAATTCAGCCTTAAGCTTGTCAATCACACGAACCGGTGACGGATCAATGCCGTTCAACATGCTTAAGTAATAGCTTACGAAATCGCCAATATATACTAGCGAGAACATCCTCGCCAGGGCAGACGTCCCCTCAGCCCTGATTTCGGTAAACCCGTCCACCGCAGCAGCCATCAACTCGCGCGTAACTTCCACGCGCTTGGCCAGACGCGGCGCTTCCTCAGCATCCCGCAAGATGATGACATGCACCAAGGCATTCACCTCAGCCGGCGCTTCCCAACCGACGGTCTCATTATGATTCAATTCCGGAAATGCATTCCAATAGGCTATGTTCTTGGCATTCTCATTGAATTGGCCTTTCCAGCGAGCCGCCACCGTAGCACGCCAGCCGCCAGCCCCGTAAATCACCGGCAGCTTACCATAAACCTCGCGGGCCAGCTGTTTTGCAAAATTTTCGTTCTCTGGCACCGCCACATCCATCCGTGCCTGGATCCGCTCCACTACCGCCAGCATCTCATCAAACTCGCGATCCTTAGGCGACAGGAAAGCAAGTTTTTCCAAAACCGCCATAATCGGAAAAAACGAATATCCCAGTGCCGCCCGCGGCGAAAGTCCGCCCGGAATCAAGACCACCGGATAGCCGTCAGCTTGGGCCAGCTCCTTCAATTTACCACCCGTGCAAAAGGTCATAATTTTGGCACCTTTGCGGCGGGCTTCCGCATAACCTGAAAGGGTTTCTTCCGTATTGCCGGAGTAGCTGCAAGCCGCCACCAGCGTCCGCGGCCCCACAAACTCTGGTATGGCATAATCCCTGTTCACCTGGAATGGTTTGGTGAGCTCCCCTTCAAACAGCGATCGGATCAAGTCCCCTCCGATTGCTGAACCGCCCATACCCAGCACCACAATATTGTCAACGTCCCGATAACTATCCGGTATAGCGGCCGCCTTTCCGATCTCCCGGGCACGCCGGCATTGATCGGCGAATTCTGAAATGGCTTTCCCCATGCCACTTGGATCCAGAGCAATTATGGCCGATTTATTATCCAAATCCTTCACTATGCTGACCTCCATTACGATTTTGATTGATGCACGCTTCCGTCTTGGATTCTTCTATTTGATCACAATCAGTTTCTCAGTCTTATTTTCTACCTGTGGCTTTTTCTTCCTCCTTTGATCAAGTGCTGTTGCCAGCAAAGCGCCGCTCCCTCCCCAAGAATGCTTCTTTTCTTTATTATCCTGAGATTTATCAATTCCTAAACTTGCGCTGCGCATGTTCCGCTATGGACAACCTTCACCGCAATCACGCCCGCATCGCCTCTCCCGGCCATGATCCCCCGCACAATAGGACAGGCCGGCTCTTTAATTGAGCCGGCCTGTCCTTGAAACTGATTCCGATTCAGATTCTGATTCCGATTCGATACCCTTGGTTCAGTTGAGCTCCTTCCTTTCGGGGCTCACCAGAACCCACTGAACTCTAAGCTCGTCTTAGAATTCCACTTTCATCGCAGCGTTTACGAACGGTTTGATGTCTTCCAGATCGGCAATGTCGACGCCACCGGTGATATTGAGGCTGTTCGGGGCTTCGTAACCGAGTGAAAGTACATGCTCAGTGATACCGATTTCGCCTTCGTCAGCCTTGCTCAATGACAGAGCATAAGCCGGAGTGAAGTTCATACCAGCGACTGAGAACGGACGCTCAAGGCTCATCTCACCAGTGTAGACGACTTCGTCCATCTCACCGATGACTTCGATAGCCTTAGCATAGTCGACGTTGGTATCCAAGGTAGCGCCGAAAGCGTTAACGGTCACACCGCCGTTGAAGCCGATTTCGTTGTTGGAAAGCTTGGAGTACATATAACGCGGAGCATAGTTGGTATCGATTTTGCGGGCACCAGCGTGCAAACCGAGGTACGGAAGCACCTGATACTCAGCGCCACCTGCGAATGCAAATGCCGGATCATCAGCATCATGCATATAACCCATAGCAGCGTTGATTGTCAGCGGATCAATCGGTGTCACCGAGCCTTCGACCGCGGCTGAAAGCTGCTGGGTGTCATCGGCACCCGCGTGAATCACGTTGGCGGCAACGCTCAATCCTTCAAACGGATTGACGCTGATCTGACCGCCGCGAACCTGCTCTGCAGGATTCCAAGACTGGAATCCTGCGAGGGCTACCGGGCCAATAGCGAGGTTTCTAATACCGATACCTTCTCCTTTGATATCATGAGCGTTGAAAATCGAGTAACCGATTTCCTGAGTACCGAGACGGGTGGTCATGCTGGGCAGGCCGGTCACTAAAGCGCCATTGGTTTCAATATACGCTTTGTCAACCATCGCTGCAAAATCCGACCATGACATGCCGTTTTGGATGGTGTCAGTCAGACCATTAGTGAAATTCAAGCCGATGGCGGCTTTGATGTTATCGGTAATCTGAGCTTCAGCACCCAAAGTGGCACCACCCTCGTGGAATAAGCCACCTTCATACCCAGTCATACCTGAAACGGAACCGGTGAGTTTGACTTCGGCCGCAAAGACCGGAGAAGCCAACATCAGGACCAATGCTGCAACGAGAACAGGGATTAGTTTTTTCATTGTTGTTCCTCCTTGGTAGGTTTAGTAGTGTGTTTAGAGTGCATTTGTCTGAGAATTACTGCTGTGTCTGGAGGAGGAATAAAGTCTCCAAGTTACCTTTAGCCCTTCCTCCTGCTGTAATAGTTGTCATGATCGTTGCTGCGTCTTTAACTGCGTCTAAGCATGATTTGTGCTGCGTCTGTCTAATTACCCTTCCGGCGGCTGACAAACGGTTTACCAAGGTTCACCTCCTTTCGACCGTAAGCCCGCCTTGTGCGGAACGGTAAACTTAAATGATTTAATGTTATGTTAACTAATTCTGCTCCCCATTTTCATTTCCTGCTAGATAGTTCCCGGTATCTTGTGCCAGACAAATCAGGATTTTCCAACCGTTCTTAGTCCCTCACGGCCTGTCCCGACTCTTCACATTGGCAGATTGGCTAACGATATAGTTAACATAATCCCGTTTACATAACTCGGTTTACTAAATTCGAAATTGAATTTGGTTTTCCTGCTGCAAATCCCCACCAATTTTTGTATACCGGCCCCCAAACCGCGTGCTGCCATGAGCCCATGCCGCATGCCTCCATACACCAATGCCGCCCCGCCGCGTAAATAAAAAACCCGCCGATTACTTCAGCGGGGTACTTCTGTTTATTACTCCTTTGCGCCAAACCCGTCGCCCTTCCGATCCCATCGTTCTCCCATTGTTCTTTAGATCTTACTCACCTGGATCTGTTCCCATAAGGCCTCGACGTCGAGCAGACGCAGGCGTCCGGGCCTGGCAGCCAAGACATTGGCAATCACCGCGGCCATCGCAGTGCGGATCGTCTCCTGGGCGCCCCAGCGTCGGGACAACCCTACGGCAAAGCCAGCTGTCAAAGTATCTTCGCATCCTTCATAATTAACAACGTTCACAGCAGGCGGCTCGGCCCGATAGACATCCTGTCCCCAGGCAATCACTGCTCCGTTACTGCCTAAAGACAATGCCACGATTTCACTTCCGGTAAGGGAAATCCGCACGATCCCTTCCAACAGCTGATCGAAAGCACAATCCTGCATGCCCAGCCACGTTTCCAGGTCCGCACGCGAGATTACGATCAAATAGGGCTGCGCCTGCAATACTTCCTGGAGGATCACGCCTCCGGTATTGAGCACCGTCACCGCCCCTTGCTGTGCGGTCTGCCTGATTAGGCTGATATATGAATCATCAGGGCTGCTCCCAGCCGGCAAGGCACCAGAAAAGACGACCACTTCACCTTGATGTGATAATGACTTGATTTTATCTGAAACTCCAGTGACGGCGCTGGCATCTACTGCTAACCCGGGCTGACTAATCCGATATGTACGCTGCGTTTCCTGATCAAAGAGGGTTATATTTTGAGGCGTATCCCCATTGATCTGCACAAAATCATGCGCAACCTGATCCTCACTCAAAAGACTGCAGAGTAACTGGCCGGTCATTCCGCCGATCGTTCCGGTGACAACAGTCTTTTCCCCTAATTCGTTTGCCACACGGGTGGTGATAATTGCACCACCGGACGCCTGGTGGTCAGCTGCCAATGCGGTGATTGAAACAGCAGCCTCTGCACTCCGGCTTAGACCTTCAACATGATATCTGCTCTCAATACCAGAATTGAAACCAACAGTGACAATCACCCTTTGTCATCCTCTCCGATGCACTACGCCCCGCTGACGCTGGTAATCCGATCCGGGCCCGTCCCCAACCGCGCTGCGTCACCAAGGATGTACCGCTCAATTACCCAAGCCACCCCTTCCTCATCATTGGAAGGAGCGACCAGATCCGCTTCAACTTTCACTTGATCAAAAGAGTTGCCGACGGCAACTCCCAGTCCGGCGTACTTGATCATATCCAGATCATTGGGGGCGTCTCCAATAGCGACAGTGCGTTCACGGGGAACCCCCAGCTTCCTTGCCAGCTCCTCCAGAGCAACTCCCTTATTGACCCCGGAAGCGGTAAATTCCAGGAAATAAGGCCGCGATTTGGTAACATGCAACTCCGGATAACGGTCGCGATATTCCTCTGTCATAACATCGAGCACTTCCGGCAGTCCGATGATGAGAATCTTCGTCGGATTCGGTTCGCCCCGATGAAGCAGTTCATCAAATTTGGCAAAAGAGGGTTCTACGACCGTGTTGCGGCAATAATTGCGCGCCGCCTCATTGAACTCTTCAAGGTAGAGAGTGTCATTAATATAGATGTTAATATGGACCCCGCTCTTCTTCAGATCTACCACCAGACGACGTGCCGTGGCGTTGGGTATCGGCCTCTCTCTGACAATGCGCCCGGAAGGCCATTCCGCAATCAGGGCGCCATTATAAGCAATGACCCCCGCCAGATAAGAGGCGTTGCCAGCCACCCTCATTATTGAACTAAGCATTCTTCCGGAGGCGAAGATAACTTTGATTCCGGCATCCGCGCAATCCTGCAGGGCTTTCTGGGTGCGCGATGTTATTATGGTATCACGTGACAGCAATGTCCCATCGAGATCCATTGCCACCAGCTGATAAAATGGCATGCTGCTCCTCCATTGCTAAACTAAGGTCAATAGCGCATCAATAGCGCCAGCGCCGCGCAGGTCGCGTCGGTATAACTCACCACTGCGGCTACAAGTACTAGTTCGGTTCTAAAAGTGTTTTTCCTGCCCCAACATTAAACCCCTCCCCCTTATGGTCCAGGCCCAGGGGGGAGGGGTTAAGGCAGGTGGATCATTGTCTTTCAGCTAATCTCTTTCTTCTCAAGCCGGAATAATGACCGCACGATCCGGCTGATGAGCAGAATGAAGAGCGAGGCCAGAAGTGCGCCCCAAAACCCCGATATCTCAAAACCCGGCAATAATCCGGCGCTGAGCATCAGCATCCAGGCATTAATACAAAGCGAGAAGATACCCATCGTAATCAGGCTGAAGGGCAGTGCGATCAAGTACAGCACCGGCTTGAGGGTGACGTCGACAACCATCATAATCAGCGCTGCCGGTACCGCCAGACTGGGTTCCGCAAAACGCACCACTTCCGGGGCTACATTGGCAACCACCAGTAGGCCCAGTAAATAGCCCGCCCAGCGTATAATCCATCTTCTCAGCACCATTTCGCGGCCCCCCTTTCTACAGAAATTATCTTAGTTACCAAAAAGATCAGCAACTCCAAGTACGATCAAAATAACAGGCCAGAGTTTCTTAAGGTCCCACGGAATCACATTAAAATTGATCAGTAAAAAGAACACTCCCAGTAAAATCAGAATCAACGCTCCGCCAAAACGCTTCCGCAACGCCATACCAACAACCTCCTGCAATTATCTTTAAGCGACTGGGTCACCAAATGGGGATCAAACCATCCGGATGCATACCGCTGTACCGTGCGCTTCTTGCACCTCAACTAGTACGAAACTGCCAAATCCTCGCACATCCTCAATCGTCGCAAAGACCGCTTCAACCACGCTTCTGATTTCTATTCCACGGATGTTCAGCAGCTTTCTTGCAGTGCGCGGCATCAGCAGGCTAAGTAAATAGATCAGATCAGCGGTCGCCTCGACAGCATCACCCAATACGAAAATCGGAATTGGGATTTTGATCTTTTTTCGCGAATCCGAATCATTGATGTCAATGATCATAAAGTTAGATCGGCGCATTGCCATCACTCCGTCAATACATGATTAGTCGATATGGCATGATTACTCGATATAGATCGATACCTTGTCGCCATCCGCTTCATCAATATCGACCAGATGCCCGTCACTGGTCCCCTCGCTCATGGCATCCAGAATCCCCTCGATATCAAGATTTGCCAGATCAATCTCTTGATCATCAAGCTTGTCTTTGACATCGCGCGGTATCAGGCTGGTGAGTTTGCCCAAGCTCCTCAGGAGGCCGAGCGGAACATTCACGTTGACTCTCGAGCCGTCCTCTTCTTCAATCCGTATCCGCAACATACGGCCTTGACCGCCGCTGCCGCCTGCCGGCCGGTTTTTCCGGGAATCAGCATTGTAGGAATCTGGCGCATTTCCAGCTGCCCGTCCGGCTTCGGCGTCTCGATCGCTTTCCAGAGCTTCTAAAAGGCGCACTCCTTCTTCGCTGGAGATCTTGCCCTGACTAACCATTTCAAGTATTTTTAAGCGTTCTTCATTCATGGCGCACACTCCTCTTATAAAATCTTGTTAATTATATCCCGGCACTAAGCCCTTCCCTTCACCAGGCACTTACTGTTTGAGCGACAATAACTTGATCGAGCCGTTCGAAGTCCTCAGTTCCAGTTCACTGGACTGCCCTTGCCCGGGCCGGCTGGCCCTAATCCGTTTGTGGCCTCCGCTGGGGGCGGAATTCCGTTCGTGATAAGTCAAATTGTCGAGGTCTAGATCGATTGAGCCCCAGTTACTCTTGGCATCAATCATGCATGGCCATGAATCGGGAATACCCAGCGTGATGCGACCATTCGTGGTCTTCAGTCGATAAATGCCTCCCGGCACACCGTTCAGATCCAGCTCGATTCGACCATTAACAGTGGCGGCGTCGCAGCCGTTAGCCCTCAAATTGCCGCTGATTCGGCCGTTTGTGGAGTGGAAGCGCAAAGTTTCCCCCTTTAGGTTCGCAATCAGAATTTTCCCGTTCGTGGTCGCGATATCGCCTGCCAGGGCTTCGATATCATTAATATGAATATTGCCATTGGTTGTCTTGATCAATAGCTTATACTGGCGATCCTTGGGTACTTTTAAATTAATACTGGAGGACGCCCAGTTCTGATCCCGCGCCACTAATGAGCAATGTAGCGGATCGATCTTTGTTAGAATCAATTGTTTGGCACGTTCTTTGGCTTCTCCTTCGCTGCCGCCCCGGACAGACTTATGTATCTCAGCCCGCAGTCCGGACCCGTCCCAGCTGGAGATGGATAGGTTGCCGTTAAGGCCTCGCAACTCCACTTCAAGGATACCTTCTTGAGTCCCGAACGACTCCGAGGTAATGGTGTCATCAAATTGATAGTTCGAGCCAAAGAACCAGTTTCCCAAAGAGAAGCCGAAGCTGCGCTGCTCCATTTCTTCGCCTAACCGCGAGAATTTATCGCTCAGCCTTTCGCCAAGTTCTTCGGCAGCCTGCCCGACTCTTTCGCCAAAATCCTCCATGCGCTGGCTGAATTCATCCCAGGTGTCTCCCGATACGCCTTCACGGGCGCCGCGATCCCATTGTTCGCGGTTTTCGCTGTCTCTGTCCACATCATCGGTTGTCACATGAGCTTGGGGAGGAATCGTGACTACTACTCTTTCGGTATGCTCCTCCATGGCCTCAAATAGTGCAGCCGCCTCTTCGCTGGTAATCTTACCTTCTTCCAGCATCTTGAGGATCATTAGGCGTTCTTCTTCCACGCCGCTCTCCCTCCTTCGATATGTTCTTAATGTGCTATTCTTGATTCTTTAGCATCTTAATCGCCTCTTCGGGCGTCATTTCACCTTTGGCCAGGGAATCCAGTACTTGCTTGCGTCTATTGGCTGCCTCAGTATCGTCAACGACGCGTTCGACTTTGTAGCCTAATGCTTCAATCAGACTATCGAGGCGTCCGCGCACCGTGGGGTACGAAATCCCTAGTTCCTTTTCGACTTCCTTGATATTGCCTCGGCACTTTATAAACACCTCAGCAAACGTCCTTTGTTCATTGTTCAGTTGACAAAATCGGCACCCGGTAAACTGTCCTTCCAGGGTGATGCCACATCTCTCACAGCCCAGCTTGGTGATTTTCAGGGGATTATCACATATTGGGCAACGTCCCACCATCTTTGTTTGCATTCGAAACAGCCCCTCCTTTGCTGCATACTCGGACTCGGCAGATCGGACTACTACCTTGGCTTAACATCATTATAAGAAAGGTGTTAGTAAAAGTCAACATCGAAATTAACATCTTTAATATGGAAATTAATTATTTTTATTTTGGCGAACATCAATGTGGTCTCACGGCCACGTAACCTTACTTAGCACCTACACTTGTTGCTTGATTACCATTGCCAGGTCCGCAACTATAACTACTCCACGCGGTGCCTATTTTGCGCCGACAATGTCCTTGATGGTTTCCGCAAGGTCACGGCTAATGCCCGGGACTTCCTGCAGTTCCTCAACCGTAGCCTGGCGCACCCCGCGCAACGATCCAAATTTCTTGATAAGCGCTTTCTTACGGGTCGGCCCGATGCCGGGCACCGTGTCAAGTAGCGACTGGGTGGTGCGTTTGTCGCGTAATTTGCGGTGATAAGTGATCGCGAAACGGTGCGCTTCATCGCGAACTTGCTGCAGCAAATGCAGCGCCGCCGAATCGCGTGGCAGAATATACGGCTCGGAAATCCCGGGGCGAAAGACTTCTTCTTCCCTTTCGGCAAGGCCAAGCGTCTCCAGATGTCCCAGACCCAATTCTTCCATGACGGCGCGGGCGGCGCTCAGCTGGCCTTTGCCGCCGTCAATCACTACCAGATTCGGAAAGCGGGCAAATTTGCCTTCCAGTGCCAGCACGGCATCGTTTCGTTCCTCAAGCCCGCGTTTAAACCGCCGTCCGACTACTTCCTGCATGGACGCGAAGTCATTGGGTCCTTCTACGGTACGGATCCGAAACTTCCGGTATTGGTCGGGGCGGGCGATTCCGTCTTCAAAGACCACCATCGAAGCCACGGTTTCGTTCCCCTGAAAGTTGGAAATATCATAAGCCTCAATGCGATCCGGCCGGACTCCCAGACCCAGTATTTTCTGCAGATCCTCAAGGGCCTGCCCGTTTTCGCGTTCCTGCTGCTCACGCTGAATGCGCGCCTGACTCAACAACTCGGCCGCGTTTTCCTGTGCCAGATGCATCAATTCCTTTTTCTCGCCACGCTGTGGCACGCTTAGATTAATCGCCCCTTTGCGGAGGGAGCGCAGCCATTCCGCTACAGTTTCTTCACCCTCAAAATGGCAGGGGATGAGGATCGTTCTGGGAATGAGGGCGACTTCAGAATAATACTGACTGATAAAGGCTTGCGTCAACTCTTCCTGAGTTGTCTCGGAGCCTTCTGTCATTAGGAAATGCTCCCGCCCGATCAGTTTCCCGCCACGGATTTGGAAAACCTGGACGATGCTAAAAGTGCGCTCGGACGCGGAAGCGATGACATCCAAATCCTCCATCGCGGTGGAGACAATTTTCTGTTTCTCGATTACTTTGCGCACCGCCTGTAGCCTGTCGCGATAAGCTGCGGCACGCTCAAACGCCAGCGCTTCCGACGCCTCGTTCATCGCCTTTTCCAGCTTCTTTTCCACTTCCTCCTGGCGACCTTCCAAGAACATGATAATCTGATGGATCACATCATGATACGCCTCCTGCGAGACCGCTCCGATACAAGGTGCCAGACAGCGGTTGATATGGTAGTTCAAGCAGGCGCGTTCCTCCCGTCCCGGCACAATTTCCCTCTTACAGTTTCTCACCGGGAAAATGCGGCGAATTAGCGCAATGGTATCCCTGACCGCCTGCGAATCAGTATACGGCCCAAAATAGCGCGAACCATCCTTCTTGGCCCGGCGGACAATCAAAATCCTGGGATAATCCTCTTCCAGAGTGATCCTGATAAAGGGATACTGCTTGTCATCGCGCAGCCGTACATTATAGCGCGGCCGATGCTTCTTGATCAGATTATTCTCAAGGATCAAGGCTTCTACTTCGCTGTCTGTGACGATATATTCCAGCGCTTCGATCTGCGCAATCATGGACTCAATACGCTTCCCCGGGTTGCGTGATGCCTGAAAATACTGCCGGACGCGGTTGCGCAAAGAGAGCGCTTTGCCGACATAGATAATGCGCCCTTCCACATTTTTCATCAGATAAACCCCTGGCTTGGCCGGTATTTTCTTCAACTCTTCTGCGGTAACCATCGCATCAACCTCCGATCCGATTGGGGACAGACTTATTTTGATCACTCATTCTTTTTTAGCGTCCCCATTCCTTTTTAAGCACATATAAACGAGCTCAAAATGCACTCGCACAACAATACCAAAAGGCTGCCCCACCGGACAGCCTTTCTGATTTGGCTAACCTGTAAAATTACTTTGTGGCGGCGGCGGCGGCGGTCGTGGTCGCCGTAGCTGTCCCCGCATCAGGAAGCACCTTGCGCAAAAACCGCCCGGTATGTGAGGCCTCTACTTGCGCCACCTCTTCCGGAGTTCCGCAAGCCACCACTGTGCCGCCGCGTTCCCCTCCCTCCGGACCGAGATCAATGATATAGTCAGCTTGCTTAATAACGTCGAGATTGTGCTCAATAATCACCATGGTTGAACCGGCGTCCACCAAAGCCTGTAGCACTTCCAGCAACTTTTGGACGTCCGCGAAATGCAGCCCCGTAGTCGGTTCATCCAGAATATAAATCGTGCCGCCATTACTGCGCCGCGACAACTCGGTGGCCAGTTTGACACGCTGGGCTTCGCCACCCGAAAGTGTCGTAGCCGGTTGCCCTAGCTGCACATAGCCCAAGCCTACATCAAAGATCGTCTGAATCTTACGATGGATCTTCGGGATATTCTGGAAAAACTCCAGGGCATCCTCCACTCTCATTTCCAAAACGTCCGCAATGTTCTTCCCTTTATACTTCACTTCCAGTGTTTCACGATTATAACGCTTGCCTTTGCAGACCTCGCAGGGGACATAGACGTCTGGCAGAAAATGCATTTCGATTTTGATAATACCGTCTCCGCGGCAAGCCTCGCAACGACCGCCCTTGACATTAAAGCTAAAGCGGCCAGCTGTATAGCCGCGCGTCTTCGCTTCTACAGTCTGTGCAAAAACATCACGAATGTTATCGAACACCCCGGTATAAGTGGCCGGATTAGAGCGCGGCGTCCTGCCAATCGGCGACTGATCAATATCAATCACCTTGTCAAGCTTCCGCCACCCGATCAGATCATCATGCTCACCCGGTTTGCGATTAGCGCGGTTCAAATCACGCGCCAGCCGTTGATGGAGAATCCCGTTAATCAAGGTACTCTTGCCGGACCCAGAAACCCCAGTCACACAGGTCATTAAACCGAGCGGTATCTTAACATTAATGTTCTTCAGATTATGCTCCCGGGCACCCTTAATTTCCAGATAACCCTTTTGCGCGGTACGGCGCTGCGATGGCACCGGAATGCGACGCTTCCCTGATAAATACTGCCCGGTAATGGAGGCTTCGCAGGCCTTAATTTCATCGATCGTACCGGCCGCCACCACTTCGCCGCCATGGGTACCGGCACCTGGCCCGATATCAATGATATAATCGGAATACTCCATCGTTTCTTGATCATGTTCGACGACAATCACCGTGTTGCCCAAATCACGCAAGCCATGCAAAGAATTGATCAGGCGGATATTGTCGCGCTGGTGCAACCCGATGCTCGGCTCATCCAGAATATATAGCACGCCCACCAGACTGGAACCGATCTGCGTCGCCAGTCTGATACGCTGCGCCTCTCCGCCCGACAGTGTGCCAGCCATGCGGTCCAAAGTCAGATAATCAAGTCCCACATTGACCAGGAAGCCCAGCCGCTCATTGATTTCCTTCAATATCTGGCGGGCAATAAAACGCTCGCGCTCGCTCAAGTCCAGTCCCGCAAAAAATTCCTGGCAGCCAATAATCGACAGCGCGCTGACATCCCTGATAGATAAGCCGCCAATCTTTACCGCCAGACTCTCCGGACGCAGCCGCGCGCCACCACAGTCCTGGCAGGGCTTAGTATCCATATACTTCTCAATCTCAGCTCTCATCCATTCCGACTGCGTCTGGTGGTAGCGGCGCTCCAAATTCGGAATGATGCCTTCAAAACGATTGTTCTGTTCCCATTTGCGCTCATCATTCTCGTAGATGACATGCACCTTTTCTTTCCCAGTGCCATATAAAATGGGCTGCAATTGCTCCATGGTATACTCGCCTAGCGGCTTCGAGGAATCTAGTCCGCAATGGCTGCAAACCGCCTGAAGCATCTGCGCCGAAAAAGAGCTCGGATCCGAACTCCATGGTAAAATCCCGCCATCATCAATTGAGCGCTCGCCATCGATCACCCGTTCCGGGTCGATTTCCATTTTGAAGCCCAGACCAGCGCAGGCGGGGCAAGCACCATACGGGTTGTTAAACGAAAACATACGCGGAGTGATCTCTTCGAAACTAACGCCGCAATCCGGGCAGGCAAAGCTCTCTGAGAAAATGATCGGTTCGCCGCCAATGACGTCAATGACCACGATGCCCTTAGCCAGCTGTAGCGCTGTTTCCAAAGAATCCGCCAGACGCGAGGCAATCTCCGATTTCACAACCAGGCGATCGATGACGACATCAATCTCATGCTTCTTCTGCTTCTCCAGCTTGATTTCATCAGTCAGCTCATGCATTGCGCCGTTGACAATGACACGCACATAGCCGTCTTTGCGCAAATCCTCCAAGAGCTTCTGAAATTCGCCCTTGCGGCCACGCACCACCGGCGCCAGCACCTGAATCTTGGTGCCTTCCGGCATGGTGAGGACCTGATCGACCATCTGCTCCACGGTCTGCGAGCGAATGGGCTTCCCACACTCCGGACAATGCGGAATCCCGATGCGCGCGAACAGCAGTCTCATATAGTCATAGATTTCGGTCACCGTTCCAACAGTGGAGCGCGGGTTATTATTCGTCGTCTTCTGATTAATCGCAATCGACGGCGAGAGGCCGGAGATGTAATCCACATCCGGCTTGTCCATTTGTCCCAGAAATTGCCGCGCATACGATGACAGAGACTCAATATAGCGTCTCTGGCCTTCGGCGTAGATGGTATCAAACGCCAGTGATGACTTTCCGGAACCCGAGAGGCCGGTCACAACGACCATCTTGTCGCGTGGTATCTCGATATCAATATTTTTAAGATTATGCTCCCGGGCCCCACGCAAGATAATTTTATCTTTATTCATGCTAATGCATTAACCCCCAAATCGCTCGCTGCGTTGCTTGCTGCTTCGCTCGCCCCATCACAAGCTGCGTTACTCGCTGCATCATTGGCCATGTTACTGCCTGGGCCCGCTCTTCTTGCGACCCCGCGCACTCGTCGCACGCCCTGCTCGCCCTGCACTCGTCGCACCACCTGCACTCGAAGCGCGTGTCATCCGCGTCCCAGTCGTGCCCACAGTCCCGCGCGCGGCAGCCGGACGAATCTTTTCATCCGTGGACGGAAGCAGCTTCTGCCATTCGAGCATCTCGTCCCGTAACTTAGCGGCACGTTCGAAATCCAAATCCTTGGCAGCTGCCAGCATCTCTTCTTCCAGCCTGTTGGCGACCACCTGAATCTCTTCCCAAGTCATGCCGGGCTTTGAAGTCACCTCATAGGCCACTTTCTCTTCAGAAGCTTCCGTGGCCTGGATAATCGCCCGCACTTCCTTATGAATGCTTTCCGGAGTAATGCCGTGCTTTGCATTGAAATCTGTCTGCTTGCGCCGCCGGCGCTCGGTCTCGCTTATGGCTTTTCGCATCGAATCCGTAATATGATCAGCATACATAATTACTAATCCCTGAACATTGCGGGCCGCTCTGCCAATTGTTTGAATCAGTGACGTTTCCGAGCGCAGAAACCCTTCTCTGTCAGCGTCCAGAATGGCCACCAAAGACACTTCCGGCAGATCGAGCCCCTCCCGCAACAGGTTGATCCCGACCAGCACGTCGAACTTGCCCAGACGCAAGTCCCGGATGATGATCACCCGGTCCAGGGTTTCGACTTCAGAGTGCATGTAGCGTACCCGGATACCCGATTCATCCAGATAATCAGTCAAATCTTCCGCCATTTTCTTGGTAAGGGTCGTTACCAGGACGCGTTCATTGCGTTCCGCGCGCACCCTGATTTCGGCGATCAAATCGTCAATCTGGCCTTGCACTGGCCGCACTTCCACCGCCGGATCGACCAACCCGGTCGGGCGGATAATTTGCTCGCAGACTTGCTCCGCACGCGTCAACTCATACTGCGCTGGCGTGGCGGAAACATAGATGACCTGATTGATACGCTTTTCAAATTCCCCCAGCGTCAACGGGCGGTTGTCAATAGCGGACGGCAGCCGAAAACCATGCTCCACCAGATTCAGCTTGCGCGAGCGGTCGCCCCCGAACATTGCGCCTACCTGCGGCACCGAAACATGCGATTCATCAATAAACAGCAGGAAATCGCCATGGAAGTAATCCAGCAAAGTGGCCGGCGCTTCACCGGGAGCACGCCCGGTCAGATGCCGGGAATAGTTTTCAATGCCGTTACAGCTGCCAACCTCTGCGATCATTTCCAGATCATGTCGGGTGCGCATCTCCAGCCGTTGCGCTTCCAGCAGCTTGCCCTGACTGTTAAGCCAGGCCAGTTGCTCTTCCAGCTCCGCCTCAATCGTCTCCAGCGCCCGCTTCTTCTTTTCATCACTGGTAATATAATGGCTGGCCGGATAGATCTTGACTTCGTCCATTTTTTGCAGGATCTCGCCGGTCACCGGATCGGCTTCGACGATCCGGTCGACTTCGTCTCCAAACAACTCGATTCTGAGGATATTCTCGCCGTAAACCGGGATGATCTCAATGACATCCCCACGTACCCGGAAAGTGCCGCGGCTGAACCCGAGATCATTCCTGGTATATTGGATGCCAACCAGCTTGCGCAGAATCTTGTCGCGATCCCGAAAGTCGCCATATTTGATCGACAGCGTCATGCCATCGTAATCCTCCGGCGAACCGAGGCCGTAAATGCACGAGACACTAGCCACAATAATAACATCGCGTCGCTCAAACAATGATGAGGTGGCAGCGTGCCGCAGGCGATCAATTTCCTCATTGATCGTGGCGTCTTTTTCAATGTAAGTATCCGTCTGAGGGATATACGCCTCAGGCTGAAAATAGTCATAATAGCTCACGAAATATTCGACCGCGTTATTGGGGAAAAACTCCTTGAATTCGCTGTACAGCTGAGCGGCCAGCGTCTTATTGTGCGCCAGCACCAGCGTGGGTTTCTGGAACTTCTGAATGACATTGGCCATGGTAAATGTCTTGCCGGACCCGGTTACGCCCAGCAGCACTTGATGTTGATATCCCTTTTTGAGCCCTTCATAAAGCTGCTCAATCGCTTCGGGCTGGTCGCCGCGCGGCTCATATGGCGCTACCAGCTGAAATTGCGGCATATGCTCAACCCCCAAACTCTTTTCGACCTAGAGGCTATATGCCAGGGTGCCTCTCTCGGATTTTCATTATATCATGTCCAGATCATCCTGCGCGTACATCCTGCGCATCACATCGAACATATATTCGATTGTTGATAGCCTTCTCCTGCCTTCTGGCACAACTTTTTTATAAGCAAAAAGTGTGCCTGCACAAAAAAGCCCCAGGCTTTTTAAAGCCTGGGGCCAACTCATGTCAAAACAGAGTATTCAACAGTTTTCTCCTGTTAACTGATCTCTCTGTTACTTCCAGTCATTATACTGGTCCAGGTTGGACTGACTGACCAACGCGATTGGTATACTAATTCCTTTCGGAAGCGGGGAATTCTCCAAAGACTTGAGTGCCGCGACTGCGCCGACATATCCGAACAGATATGGGGACTGGGCTACTGAAGCATCAAGCTCTTTGGCTTTCATTGAAGCGTTTGCTTCCGGAATATAATCGACGCCTACCACAATTACTTGCGCCTTTTTGCCTACTGCTTTCAGTGCCTCTACGGCCGCCAGCGCCATTGTGTCATTGGCGCAGAATATCCCTTTCAAATCCGGATGCGCCTGAATCAGGTTGGTGGTAATATTTAAAGCAGTATTACGATCCCAATTGCCCGGCTGAGTGGATACAACCTTAATTGCAGAGCTCTCCTTAAAGGCTTTCAACGCACCTGCTTTGCGGGCTTCACCCTGCGAAGCACCAGGCAACCCTTCGATAATGGCTACCTTGCCGCCGCCAACCTTTTTGAGCTGATCAACAATGTATTTTGCTCCTAGATAACCCTGACCTTCGAAATCCGAACTATACAGTGCTGCAACTTTTGCCCCGGCTTCTTTGGCAGCTTCCTCATCCAGCCAGGTTCCAACACAAATTACCGGCACATTCTTACGGGTTGCTTTCTCTACGCCGGGGATCAAGTTAAACGGAGTAATAGGGGAAACACAGAGTGCGTCGTATTTCTTATCAACCATGGTCTCGAGGAAATTAAGCTGGCCAGCGGTATCACTCTCGGATGGGGCCGCCAAAACATCAACCTTGAATCCGAAATCTTTTGCCGCTGCGACATAGCCGTCCTTCATCGTAACCCAGAACGGGTTGGCCAATGTGATCTCAAGGGCACCAATGCGATATGCACGGCTTGGCTTTGGAATTTCGCCCATTTTGCCAATGATATCGGCTTGCGCTTTCTTAAAGGCGCTGGGCGCGGCAGCTGCACCATAGACAGATGCGATGACGAGTGACAACAGACACACGATGAACACTACTCTCTTTGTCATTACAATTCCCTCCATGTTTTTCCTCGCTGGGAAATATTCCGTCGCAAAAAGCCCACTAAGCCCGGCTTTTTCCCCTGATCTTGTCCAGCAGCACCGCAATCAGAATAATAGCCCCCATTGCTAGTTGCTGGTAGTTCGATTGGACACTCATTAAATTCAGCCCATTGCGCATTACCCCCATCAAAAGGGCACCCAGCGTTGTGCCGAGAATTGAACCTTTGCCCCCGGCCAGAGATGTTCCGCCCATTACTACAGCGGCAACAGCGTCCATTTCAATCATATATCCTGCCAAGGGCTCCGCGGTGTTCAACCTTCCTGTGATAATCACAGCAGCCATGGCTGCTGTCAGCCCGCTGATTACGTATACAAGTGCTTTATATTTCGAAACATTAATGCCACATAACCTTGTTGCTTCTTCATTATCACCGATCGCCGTGGCGTAATGCCCTATCCTGGTCTTTTTGAAAATCAGGCCGCCAAGTGCCGCAATCAACAGTGATATTAAGGCCGCAACTGGAATTACTCCCACTCTGCCTGTCCCAAGCCAGCGAAACGCAGCTGGAAAGCCGTAAATTGGAATACCGCCTGTTAGGATCAAGGCAAGGCCTCGGATAACGCTCATTGTGGCGAGTGTGACAATGAAAGGCGGCAAATTGGCTTTCGCCACCAGTAAACCATTAAGCAACCCGCATACTATGCCGACAATAAGCCCTAGAAAAACGCTGATCCCCGGGTTTACTCCAGCCTTCATTGCTAACGCCATTACAACTCCAGCCAGTGCGGCAATAGAGCCCACAGAAAGATCAATTCCACCGGTCACAACAACAAAAGTCATTCCGGTTGCCACAAGAATATAAGTTGCAGACTGCAAAGCCACATTTAAAAGGTTGTCAATTGTGAGGAAAAGGGGTGTCAAAATCGATAAAATTACCGCCAGAACCAAAAGCCCGATCAGAACCCCTACAGATTGCCCCAGGCGTAATAGCCGTATCTTTTTCGAATTTGTCATCTTGTCATGCCCCCATATGCTGACCGGCTGCGTATCCCAGCAACTCGCTCTCTGTTAATTCTGAATTCGAGATATCCATCGTTATACGACCGTCACGCAGGACAATAATGTGGTGACATAAGCCAAGCAATTCAGGAAAATCGGAAGAGACGATCAGTATTCCCTTTCCCTTAGCCGCGAGCTGGCGGATCAGATTGTGTATTTCTGACTTCGTATTAACGTCAATACCATTAGTCGGTTCATCAAGCATCAGTACATCGCTATTACGGGAGAGCCATCTCGCCAGCAGCGCCTTTTGTTGGTTTCCGCCGCTTAAAGTCCCGCATTCCACATCCATGTAATTAGGACTGAAATCAACATCCCGTGCACTGTTACCTGCGATTTTTGTTCTTCTCTTTTTATTGGTAACGCCATACTGAAACACCTTTTCGGGAATCGCAAGTACAATGTTGTCAGTAGCAGTCATCTTCAGACAAAGGCCCTCCCGCCTGCGGTTCTCAGGCAAAAAACCGATCCCTGCGGCAATCGCGTTTTTGGGGCTGCGGATGAGATATTCCTTTCCGCGAACCTCAATTTTCCCGGAGTCAATTTGATCAGAACCGAAGATGCATTTGAGTAATTCACTGCGGCCTGAGCCAAGCAGGCCTGCAAGACCCACAATTTCCCCCTTTCTCACCGTCAAAGATATGTCCTTCACTTTCGAACCACGATTTAGTCCGGTAACTCGCAGTAAAACTTCCTCCCCGGGCGGTACGGAACAAGCCTTTTCTTCCGATACTGCTTTTCCTGCCATGAGCTGAACCAGCTCGGCGGAAGTTGTCTCACTGGTATTCAAATTGGCGACAGTTTTTCCATCCCTTAGGACCGTTACTCTGTCAGTGAGCCGGAAAACTTCTTCCAGTCGGTGAGTAATGTAAACTATCGCCACACCTTGCTTCTTCAGCCTTTCGATAATCCCGAAAAGGATTTGAGTCTCACCTTCAGTAAGTCCTGAAGTCGGCTCATCCATGAAAATAACACGGGCATTACACATTAGTGCCCTGACCAACTCAACCAGTTGTTGGGCTCCTGCTCCAAGCGAATTGGCTGTCACTCTGCTGTCAAGATCAATTTCATATTTTTGTAAACAGTCATCAGCCATACGGAAAATCGCATTACGATCCAGAGCTCCCCACCGCCCGCGCGGTTCTCTGCCAAGCACTAGATTCTCGCCTACAGTCATGTGACCCACCAAGGTACGTTCCTGTGGGATCATGGCCATACCCAGCTCGTAAGCCAGTTTTGGCATCATGGCACCGAACTCCCGATCTTTTACGATCAATTTGCCGCTATCGCCCTGATACACCCCAAATAGAATCTTAATCAGTGTTGATTTGCCAGCCCCGTTTTCCCCCAACAAGGCATGCACCTCGCCGGTCCGAATGCGCAGACAAGCGCCGTCCAATGCCTGAACACCGGGAAAACTTTTGGATATTTCAACTGCTTCTAAAATATAATCCGACATCCCGGTTTACCTCCACTTATTAAAGGAATTGACCTCTTCCAAGCTAGGGGTGGATCTTGCGCCAACACGCATACAGGTGAGTGCCGCTGCGGCAGCCGAAAACCTCCCGGCAGTCTCCGGATCAAAACCGGCAAAATAATAAGCATATAGGAAGGCCCCGATGTAAGAGTCGCCCGCACCGGTAGTGTCAACTGCGTCCACTTGATAGGCAGGTATTTTCACCAACCGACCATCATACTCAATCAGAGATCCCTCTGTACCCAATGTCAGGATGATTATTCCTTGATAGCAAAAATCAGCGCGCAGTTTCCGGATACATTCATTTGGCTCATCCGTACCAGCCAGATCAAAAGCGGCCGAGCGGCATGGAGCAAAGACCGCGCTGTACTCCAGCATTTCGCTGATAAGACTGCGGTTTGCCCCAAAGGCCTCCATCAGCGGCCAGCCCACTTGCATATTAAATACAACCGGAATATTCCTGGCTTTGGCCGCCTTAGCGACCGCTACTGCAGTATGCGGAGGAAACAGATCTGTGTATAAAACCTTACAGTGATCCAGAAAGCTCAGATCTAAATCATCTAAACTAACTGTCATTAAGGAGTCGCCCATATACAACACAATCGTTTTGGCACCGATCGGGTCAACAAATATATGGGTCGTCAGCGATGTTCCGCCCTGCTTAGTCATCAGCCAGGCTGTGTTAATGTTATAATGCTCCAGCCCTTTTCTAATTTTTCGCCCGCTATCGTCGTCGCCAATCCGTGCCACTAAAGCGGAAGGAGCTCCTAGGCGGGCAATCTGCGTCATGACATTGGCACAGCTGCCTCCATCGAGGGCTTGCTGTTCTGTAACCATGCAGAAACCGTCTTCTTTTGGCAATGCGTCAACTTTACCAATAATGTCGATGGCAACGGATCCGAGCCCAATAGCAAGTCCACTTGACTTATTCAAGGGAATTCACTTCCTTTTGCTCTGACTTTGGGCCATCCTTACTGCTAAGTCATGCAGCTTCAGATT
>ENA-UOOM01001375-UOOM01001375.1-fermentation-metagenome-genome-assembly--contig:-NODE-1375-length-23571-cov-12.243749_pt1 | contig 23571 bp, 18 predicted proteins | sample MGYA00245781_ERZ724031 | MGnify/ENA primary metagenome ERZ724031 (study PRJEB28704, sample SAMN03018317) | fermentation metagenome | biome: anthropogenic terrestrial biome; feature: soil... | reverse complement strand
AAATATAAAGGAGGTACCGCTGTTATGCCTAAAGACAGTCAGCCTGACAATAAATTAAAACGTCAAGAGAAGGCAAATTTTCAAACACCTTTAACACAAGAAAATCGAAATCAAAATCGCAATGCAAAAAAGGAATCAATAAAAAACAATGATGTGTAAGGAGAATAGTAATGGCGAAAGCAGGAATGAGACGTCCTGACCCTAAAGAACCTCATGGAACTGAAAGCAACCATAAAACCCATATTCCCAAAAATGATGTAAAACCTGTACCGGAAATTCAGGGAAAAGCAAAACATACAAAAGAAAAAGCCGGACCGGTGTAATTATGTAAGACCGGGCGGGGTTTGAACCCCGCCCTAACAGGGTAAATATCCATGCACGTGGCACGTTTTTTTAAAATACGATGTTTGCCCTGCGCTATTATCATTACCTTTGATTTTTTAGATATTACTGTCAAATATTGTTTGTAAGATTTTGAACAAAAGAGTGCATTTCTTGTTTTGATTGTATGCTGTGAGTATGGTTTATGATTTCATCTTTCTTTTCCTGTGGAAGTTTCGCGAAGTACTCCATTGCATCTTGATTTTGCGCCAATGCCATACCTAATCCAAGTGGCAGCTGCTCCATTTTATCACCTCCATTTTTAGTGTTTGCACAAATGATTAACAAATTCAATTTCTTTTATAAGAATTGTATTGAAGAATTATTTATGATATAATAATTCCTATATAAATAAAAGGAGGGAATAAAGAGTAAAAATGGAACAAACTTACATAATGCTAAAACCCGATGCCGTAAAACGCGGCTTTATGGGTAAGATTATTACGAGAATCGAGGAAAAAGGGTACAAGATAATTGATGCTAAAATGATGAAACTTAGTGAACCAATTTTAAGAGAACATTATGCTCATTTGGTGGATAAGCCATTTTTTCCAAGCGTCTTACATTACATGATGTCTGGACCGGTTCTTGCAATGGTAGTTGAAGGTGAAAATGTTGTTGTGGGCATGAGAAAGATAATGGGAGCAACAAAATTTGAAGATGCACAGGCAGGTACAATTAGAGGGGATTTTGCTTTTAATACACAGGAAAATTTAATACATGGCTCGGATTCAATTGAAAATGCAAAAATAGAGATAAAAAGATTTTTTAATTATTAATTGAAATAACGGAAAAAATTTTTAACGGGAAGTGGTTAAATGGATAAAGAATTAATTCAGATTCTACATTCGATTAATAATAATTTAACTATCCTTGCTAAAAATCAGCTGAAAATAAGTATGCAGTTAACGGATGGTAAAAAGCTTCATCTAAAAAAGATGAAAAATTTGCACGGTGATATTGAAAAATATAAAGAAATTAAAAATTAGAAATAAAGGATTTGCGGAATGTTAGGGTATCGCAAAATACTGGCAAAATTATAAAAGAGACTTTAATGTTAACATTAAAGTCTCTTTTTCTAATAATCGGGAATAATTTGAGATTTGCTTATTTGATAATTTTAACTTTTACTGTTTGGAAAATTTTATCAGTCATGATATTTACACGATTTACTTTTCGTACTATATCAGACATTAGACTTCGTCATTTTTGAGTATAAATTTATTTACAAGGTTTTTCATTACTGCAGCTTGACCGGAGAGTTCCTCACTTGCTGCGGCACTTTCCTCAGCTGTAGCAGAGTTTGTCTGAACTACATTTGAAATTTGGTAAACGCCTTCTGTTACTTGTCCAATAGATTCAGCCTGTTGGTTAGATGCGCGTGAAATTTGCTCTACAGAGTTTAATACATCTTTTATGCTGTCTACCACTTTCACTAATGATGTTGCAGTCTCGTCTGCAATTTTAGTACCGTTTTGTACCTGCTTAATTGAATTTGCAATTAATGTATTAGTACCTTTTGCTGCTTCCGCACTTTTACTGGCTAAGTTTCTTACTTCATCCGCAACAACAGCAAAACCTTTACCGGCTTCACCGGCTCTTGCAGCTTCAACTGCAGCATTAAGTGCAAGAATATTTGTTTGGAAAGCAATGTCCTCAATAGTTTTAATAATATTCCCAATCTGATTGGAAGAATTACTGATTTGTGACATTGCAGTTACCATATCATTCATATGCTTGTTGCTTGTTTCTATCTCGGAACTTACAAGATTTACTGTTTTGCTTGCATTGTTCGCATTTTCAGCGTTTTCCTTTACTTGACTGGATATTTCAGAAATAGTGGCAGAGAGTTCTTCAACGGAACTTGCCTGCTCTGTTGCTCCTTGTGCCAATGCTTGTGAACCACTGGATACTTGATCAGAACCACTTGAAACTTGTTCCGAAGCTTGGTTTATATCTGATAAAACAGAGCTAAGAGAACTTGTAATTCCGGAAATAGATTCCTTAATTGGCTCAAAATCTCCTTTAAAGTCTCCTTCAACCTGTACGCACATATTACCTTGTGAAATCTCTTGCACAGTCTGTGTAATATCTGTTATGTAACCTCGCAGAGAATTAACTGTTTTATTTAAAGATGAAGCTAATATCCCGGTTTCATCTTGAGTTTTAACCTCTACTGTATCGGTATGCAGGTCGCCGTCAGCTAAAAGTTCCAATCTACGGCAAACAAGCAAAATAGGATTAGCAATCGATTTTGCGTTTATTAAAGATAAAAATACACCGAGTAAGACACATAACACAGAAGCAACACTAAGTCCAATAACCGTTAGCCAAATTGACGATGTCATTTCTGCTATCGGAGCTACAACGCCATATGACCAGCCGTCTGTGTCTTTAATAGGGGCATAATAGCAAATTCTGTCACCGGTGTCATAAGCGTATGTAGTTATTCCGCTCTTACCGGCATCCATTAATTTATAAACTTCGGCAACTTTTCTTTTTTCTACATTTGCTGCCCTGATATTAGCGATTATAATACCTGATTTATCCATCATAAAGACATTGCCGGTTTTTCCCACTACAATATCTTTTATAATATTGCTAAATATCTGAGGGTCAAGAGTAGCCATAACAATTCCTTGATAGTTATTATTAGAAACCGGTGAGCAGGCAATAACACAAAGCTTTTTATTTACATCATAGGTAGTTGATGATATATAAGTTTCGCCCGCAAGTGCTTTTTTAAAGTATTCCTGATCCGCAATATTCTTGTTGTTTAGATTACTATCACTGCTTATAATAGTACCTGATTTGTCCACAATACTTAAGGATTGATAACCTAATTCTTTTTTCTGATTGTCCAGTTCATTTAAAATGTCAGATTTAGTTGCTTCGGGTTTACCAATGATATCAAGTTTAGCTGTGGATTCAATACCTAATTTTATATTGCGTAAAGAGTTATTGATAGCTACTTCAGCTGTTTGTCCAACGGATTGTAAGTCACGTTCAACATTCTTAGTAATACTTTGATAACTTGAAAATATTCCTACAAATAGATTTAGAATAGCGGTTAGACATACTATTCCGGAAGTACAAACGATTATTTTTGTTTTAAGTGATTTAAATTTCCTCATAATTACATTCCCTCTTTCGAAAAATATTTACTTCATAGTTTGTTCAGTCTTTTATTATTATCGGCATAAAACTATATAAATGTAGTAAATATCCGATATTCTTACTATATGTTGGCTGACTGACATATCAGTAATTGTATATATTTACAATTATCGGTAAACATTCCGTATGATGAAAAATAAGTATTTATTCCCAATATAAAAGAATTATTAGAGGAAAATAGTTGCATTTACATATTCTATGTGCGTAAAAAATCACATTTTTATATTAATTTTTTTAATACTTTAAAACTAATATAAACTGAATGAAATTCTATTTACTTGTGTTACACTTAAAACTTTACATTAAGTCGAAATTACAAAGCCTTTTTAATAATATATAAACAAAAAAGGCAGCACCTAAATTAGGCACTACCTTTTAAAAATTTATTAACTCATTATTATGCTACGGTGACTACACAATGACGTACTGGGCTTTGACCTGGCAAGGTGGTATAAACACCGGTACATCCTTTGCCAACAGCAGAGATTGTATAGTAATAGCTGCTGCCGACTTTTTTAACTGAAGAAGTTTTTATTACACTTCCATTGCCTGTAGTAAAAGACGGCTCAGCAGTTGTTCCGTTTAATGTGAACTTAAACTGATAAGTTTTACCGCGCTGCATAGTAAATGGATATGTAGTATCGGAAATTACTGTTCCGCCGGAAGACTTCTTTCCGTATGCTGTGAAAGCAACTGATGCGTTTCCTGCTTTAGTTGTAATTAATGCAGAACCGTTTCCAACATTAGAAATTTTAAAAATATAACCGTCAGCAACACGCTTTGAATATGATACTGAAACTGCTGATGGATTTGAAGAAACAGCGGTTGGTGTTGTAGTGGAATTAGTTGTTATTTTGTAGTAATAATCTTTGTTTGTTCCAAAGTGATAAGGTGCAGTAGTATCACATTTCATAGAAATATTATCCGGTGTACTGCTTCCTGTACCATATGCTGTAAAGAACACCGAAGTATCTCCTACACTCGTTGTAATTCTTGCAGTTCCATTTCCAACATTGGAAATTTTAAAAATATAACCGTCAGCAACACGCTTTGAATATGAAACCGAAACTGCTGATGGATTTGAAGAAACAGCGGTTGGTGTTGTAGTGGAATTAGTTGTTATTTTGTAGTAATAATCTTTGTTTGTTCCAAAGTGATAAGGTGCAGTAGTATCACATTTCATAGAAATATTATCCGGTGTACTGCTTCCTGTACCATATGCTGTAAAGAACACCGAAGTATCTCCTACACTCGTTGTAATTCTTGCAGTTCCATTTCCAACATTGGAAATTTTAAAAATATAACCGTCAGCAACACGCTTTGAATATGAAACCGAAACTGCTGATGGATTTGAGGATGTAGCCGTAGGAACAGTAGCCGAATTAGTGGAAACCTTATAATAATAATCTTTATTTGTTCCAAAGTGATAAGGCATGGTGGTATCGCACATCATATAAATATCGGATGGGTCAGTTGTAGGTGGTGTATCCGGAATTGATGGATTGGAAACTGAGTTACCGTTTGATGTATAGTCTTTGTAAGAATAATCAAGGTCAACATCACCCCCTATTCCAGATATAGGTCCGGAACCGAACTGCCAAACACCAAAGGGCTTATAATACCTCGGAGTATCGACTCCCCAGTGAGCTACCCATTTTTCATAAGAATCCAACTTAGGGCTTGTAAGTTTGTTTTCATAAACATATGGTGAACTGTATATTCCCGCTCTGTAACCTGCTGATTGTATTATATTGCAAAATGTTGTTACAATGTCACACAAAAGGTCATTAGGAAGTGAAAGCTGTGAATTGTCCTCAATATCAATATAAACAGGGTAATCTAAATTGCGGCCATTTAAAATGTTAAGGCACATTCTCGCTTCCTGTACAGCCATGTCAACTGTAGTGGCATAACTGAAATGATATACGCCTACTTTAATTCCATTTGCTTTAGCGCCGCTTAAGTTTGATTCAAAATACTTGTCTGTTTGTTCATCCCATGCCTCTCCGCCATAACCTGTACGGATAATAGCAAAATCAACACCGCTTTTTTTTACTTCATTCCAGTTGATGCTATATTGCCATGCGGAAACGTCAATACCTTTTTTAGCAACATGTACATAGCAGGTCGCACTTCTGCCGTCAGAAGTGGTGGCTTTAATTTCGGCTTTGCCGAGGCTTTTGCCTGTTACCATGCCGCTATTTACGGTTGCAACATTGTTGTTACTGGATATCCATGTTACATTGCTCTCTGTTAAGCCCGAAGAAGAAGCAGTGAGTAATTCAACATCTCCCACTTTTATACCTATACGACTCTTATTGAGAGTTAATGCCCCCGAACTTGCAGATGCTCCTAAACTGACGAGACCGGTCGACATAATCATCACTAAAGCTAAAAAAAGACAGGTCAGTTTTTTCCTCATAAAATTCCTCCGTTTTCCGAATTCATGTATTTATTACCTACTGAATTGTATTAAATCAAAATGCAGTATTGAAAGAAATAAAATTAAAAAAAAGATACAGCAAAGTTATTAAATTACACAAATTGCAGCAGGAATATATAATTTTAATTATATAAAAAATAAAAAATAATGTCAAGCAAACTGATAATAATTTACATTGAGTTTGTTTTTAGACAATTATGTAAATTTATGTATATATACATACCATTTAATCTCCTAAAAAAGATAGAAATTTTAAAATATTCAATATTTATATTTGATTATTTTTAGTAAATGATTTAGAATAAAGTGTATTTATATTAGCTGGAGGATGTATTTTGTCAAGTTTTGAAAATGAAATAAAAAAAAGAAGAACTTTTGCGATTATTTCTCACCCGGACGCCGGTAAAACAACATTAACTGAAAAGTTTTTACTTTATGGCGGAGCTATTTCGCTTGCGGGTTCGGTAAAGGGAAAAAGAACGGCTAAACATGCCGTATCCGATTGGATGGAAATTGAAAAAAAGAGAGGTATTTCAGTTACCTCATCTGTAATGCAGTTTAATTATGACGATTACTGCATTAATATTCTTGATACCCCCGGGCATGAGGACTTTTCAGAGGACACTTATAGGACGTTAATGGCGGCGGACTCTGCAGTAATGGTCATAGATGCATCAAAGGGTGTTGAAAGGCAGACAAGAAAACTTTTTAAAGTTTGCACTTTAAGGGATATCCCGATTTTTACCTTTATTAACAAAATGGACAGAGAATCAAGAAATCCCTATGATTTACTTGAAGAAATTGAACAAGAACTCGGAATTAAGACTTTTCCAATGAACTGGCCTATTGGCTGCGGCAAAGAGTTTAAAGGTGTTTATGACAGAAATAAAAAAGAAATTTTAGCATTTAAAGCCAACAACGGTCAGCATAAAGTTGAAGAAATCGAAGCAGATATGAGTTACGATAAGTTGGACGAATTAATCGGTGAAGACCATAGAAATACTCTTGTTGACGATATAGAGCTTTTGGATGGAGCGGGGTATGAATTTAATATCGAAGATGTAAGGCACGGAAAGCTTTCGCCGGTCTTTTTCGGTTCGGCATTGACCAATTTCGGAGTTGAGCCTTTTTTAAAGAATTTTTTACAAATGACTACACCTCCTCTTCCGAGAAAATCAGATATTGGGGATATAGATCCATTCAATAAGGATTTTTCAGCTTTTGTTTTTAAAATTCAGGCTAACATGAACAAAGCGCACCGCGACAGAATTGCATTTATGCGTATTTGCTCCGGAAAATTCGAAAGAGGTATGGAAGTAATGCATATGCAGAGCGGAAAGAAAATGAAACTTTCACAGCCGCAGCAAATAATGGCAAAGGACAGAGAAATTATTAGCGAAGCATATGCAGGGGATATAATCGGAGTGTTTGACCCGGGAGTTTTTTCAATAGGTGACACTATATGTATGCCTAAAAACAAATTCGAGTTTCATGGAATACCTACCTTTGCACCCGAGCACTTTTCGAAAGTTGAACAGGTTGATACAATGAAAAGAAAACAGTTTGTAAAGGGTATGTCCGAGATAGCTCAGGAAGGCGCCATACAGATATTCCAGGAACCGGGCGGTGGCTTGGAAGAAGTTATCGTAGGTGTTGTAGGAACGCTTCAGTTTGATGTTTTGGAATACAGACTTAATAACGAATATAATGTTGATATAAGAATGAGCGGACTTCCATATCAATATATAAGATGGATTGAAAACGAGAATGTTGATTTGTCATCTTTAAATTTAACATCGGATACAAAAAAAATACAGGACTTAAAAGGAAATTACCTTTTGGTATTTGCTAATGAATGGAGTATTCGTTGGGCACTGGAACACAACAAAGAATTAAAACTTGCCGAATTTGGCAGGGTATAATTACTTAATATATTTTTTGACTATTGCCTAAAGAAAGCGTTACGCTTTCTTTAGGTATTTTTTATAATATTCTTTAATAATTGTCGGGGTAACTTGCTATGGGGCTTAGCCCACATAGCCTCTTTTCCACCCATTCCGCATAAAACAATAGCTTGTTTTTTGCTAAACTTATTATGTGGGATAGGGCAGGGGGTGAGAACCCAAACATTTAATATAGAACCTTATAATATGTAATAATTAATAAGAAAATATTAAAGGGATGTATGAATCGGTTTAATAAGTTATAATTTAAAAACCGATTAGAATTTTCTCATTTGGTTTGTACTTTTTCTTGGCATAATACCAATTTAAGTATAATGCAAATTTTGGTGAAATAACAATTCTTCCCATTAGTTGTATTTTATAAAATATAAAGTTATAATCGTTATTAATAATATTATTGGAGTGATATTTTGAAGAGCCCTTTTATATATTCAAATGACAACAAACGTTATCATACACTAAGCTATCACTTAAAAAGACAGTTTTCAACAAGAGTTTTTAAAGCTGTAATAGATGCAGGATTTACATGCCCTAACATAGACGGAACCAAGGGATTTGGCGGCTGTACATATTGTTTGTCGGGAAGCGGAGAATTTACACACGGCTCAGATATCAGTATTAAAAATCAGATAAATAAAGAGATTGAAAGAATACACATAAAGCACCCAAACGCAGGTGTAATTGCTTATTTTCAAGCACATACAAACACATATGCACCGTTTGAAAAACTGAAAAATTTATATGAAACCGCTCTTTCAGTGGATGATGTTTGCGGATTGAGCATTGCGACAAGAGCGGATGCTATTGAATCGGAAGCAATGAATTACTTGCATGAACTTTCCCAAAAAACTTACCTTACGGTTGAACTCGGTTTGCAGACTGTAAATGATAAAACAGCTGCTAAAATTAATCGAGGATATACTTATGCTGAATTTTTAAAGACTTATAACGAACTTAAACTTCGCGGTATCCGTGTATGTGTTCATATAATAAACGGACTTCCTGATGAAACACCGGAAATGATGCTCAATACTGCACGAGAAATCGGCAAAATTAAAGCAGACGCAATCAAAATTCATCTATTACAGATTATGAGCGGAACTGTTATGGAAAAACAGTACAAAGAAGGATTAATTATACCTATGACAAAAGAAGACTATATAAATGTAGTCTGTTCACAGCTGGAAGTTCTTCCTCCGGAAACCGTTATTGAAAGAATAACCGGTGACGGTGCGCACGATAAACTTATCGCACCGAGGTGGGGCGTAAATAAAATAGCGGTTCTCGGTTCAATAGATAAAGCTCTTGCAGAAAAAAACACATGGCAGGGAAAGCTGTATAAGAATATTTGATATACTTAACTTATTTTAAAATATTAAAACAATATTTATAATAGAAAAAACATTACATACAGGAGGTTTATATTAATGTCATTAAACTTTGAAAAGTGTGGCAATGAAATAATGAAGATGCTCGAATCTTCTTTGCCTAAAATTACAGCGGCTCTTATTATATTGGTAATCGGCTGGTGGCTGAGCAATCAAGCTGTAAAAATAATGTACAAAGGAATGATGCGCTCTAAAGCTGATACAGGTATTGTAACTTTTATTTCGTCGCTTACAAGGTCAATTTTAAAAATTATTGTGTGTATTACAGCCGCTGCGGAACTCGGCATGAATGTAAGCTCAATAATAGCCGCTCTCGGTGCCGCCGGTTTAACAATAGGTCTTGCATTAAAAGACAGTATGTCTAATATTGCAAATGGGGCACAGATAATTTTTACAAAACCGTTTCGAGTTGGCGATTACCTTCAAATTGACGGTGTTGAAGGGACGGTCGAACGAATAGAAATTATTTTTACATCTTTAAAAACATACGATAATAAAGAAATTGTAATTCCAAATTCAAAAATTACTTCAAGCGTTATTACGAATTACACTTCTATGGAAACCCGAAGGTTAAGTTTAAACTATCAAGTAGGATATGAAGAGGATGTTACACTTGTTAAAAAGGTGATTAACGATATAGTAAAAAGCAGCATCTTAGTACTCACTGCACCTGAACCGCTCGTTGTAATTGAGGAATACGGAAACGGAACACTTACCGTAAGCGCAAAAGTATGGTGTAAAACCGATGACTATTGGGATTTATATTACGAAATGCAGGAGAAAATCAAAACAGCATTTGAAAAAGAAGGAATAAAAGGTCCACACCAGTCTTTGAATTTGAATGTGAAGTCAAGATAACACAAATTTCAAAAATAATAATAACCTCTAAATGTATTAACGTGACCGTTTAAACAGACTCATATTGTGCAGATACCCCTTGTTGTAGTTCAGCTTCTACATCAAGGGTTACTTTATTCCATAGAAAAGGACAGCATGAAACACTTAAGTTTCATGCTGTCCTTTTACGCTATATCAAACAGAGAAAATATTTAATACTCTTTTACTTACATCAGCATTTAAATGTTTTTGCGTTTTCAAAATCTTCTTGAATTTCTTTAGAAGGCTCTTCAGTTAAAAGAGAAACTACAACTATGAAAATACATGAAATAATGAAAGCCGGAAGAAGTTCATAAATGCCGAATATTCCTCCGAGTGGTTTAAGAAGTAGTTTCCAAATAAATACGCTTATTCCGCCGGATAACATTCCTGCAACAGCGGCTTGTTTTGTTGTCCTTTTCCAGAACAGTGAAAACAGCATAATTGGGCCGAATGTTGCACCGAAGCCTGCCCATGCAAAGGCTACGACGGTAAAAATAACGCTGTTTTCATCCAATGCTATGAACATACCAAACAATGCAACCAATATTAAAGTAATGCGAGAAACACGCATTATTTGTTTTTCTGTAGCGTTTTTCTTGATTAATCCCTGATAAATATTTTTTGAAAATGCCGATGCCGCAATCAAAAGATATGAGTCGGAAGAACTTATTGTAGCAGCTAAAATACCTGCCATTACAAGGCCGGCTCCCAAAGGAGGAAGAAGTTTTGTTGCCATTACGATAAATATATTTTCAGAAGAACTTGCTGTTAATAGTGCGGTTGGATATAGTGCCCTTCCGATAAGACCGATAGAAACAGCCGCAATTAATGAGAAAATACACCATACCGTAGCGATTCTTCTGGACTTTTTGAGTTCATCGGCTTTTCTGATAGCCATAAATCTTAAAAGAACCTGGGGAACGCCAAAATATCCGAGACCCCATGAAACAGTTGAAATAATCGTTAATATTCCGTATTCTTTTGCTTCACCGAACAGCGGAACTCCTGCACTGCTTACCTGTTGTACTCCGTTTGAAACTTCGGGCTGTGCAATTCCGAAAAATGTAAAGAAACCGGGAATGTTTTGAATATTTGAAACTACTCTTTCAATACCGCCTGCGGCCATGACACCGCCTATTAGAATTGTTGCAAGGGCAATAACCATGACGACGCTCTGCATAAAATCAGAGGTGCTTTCAGCTAAGAACCCACCTAAAAAGGTATAGCAGATGACGAATAACGCTCCTGCAACCATCATCATGTGGTAATCAAGTCCAAATAGTGTGCTAAAAAGTTTACCGCAAGTTACAAAACAGCTTGCAGCGTAAACAGTAAAAAACACTAAGATAAATAAGGCCGATATTGTCATTAATACTTTTTTATCTTCTCGAAATCTGTTGCTGAAAAAGTCCGGTATTGTAATTGAATTACCTGCAACTGCAGAATATCTGCGAAGCCTTTTTGCAACCAACAACCAGTTGACATATGTACCTACAGCAAGTCCCACAGCTGTCCATACCGCATCGCTTAAACCGCACCAATACGCTACACCGGGCAGACCCATTAAAAGCCACCCGCTCATATCCGAAGCTTCGGCACTCATAGCCGCAACCCATGGCCCGAGGCTTCTGCCTCCTATAAAATAGCTGTCGGAATCTTGATTTGCTCGTTTTGCAAAATATAACCCTATTCCGATTACTGCAGCCATATAAATGCACATTGCAATAAGTATTTGGGTTGTTTTAAAATCCATTAATACCCCTCCATAGATATTTAAACTTTATCACTTTAATTTATTGCGATAATTAACTTATTATATATGAAAATCAATAATTTGACAAGAAAAAATAAAGTTTGTCATTTTAATTAGAGGGGCAATCATGCGGCAGCTGTGTAAAAACAGTGCCGCTTAATATAAATTACATGTCCAATTTTTAACTCATTCAGGCGGGCTTGCTGTCAGTTTTGTCAGAACTGAGGAATTCACAGATTTTGCTCCATATTCTTTGAGTTTCCAAAAATTCGATGTAATGTTTTTTAACATTTTTGCTGTAATAATCAAGTTCATTTAAAATTTTCATAAAATCTTTTTTATTGAAGTATGCACACACTTTTGGAAGAACGCTTTCAAGCATATTTCGCATTTCTGTTATATCCTTTTCATATGAGTCACGTTTAGTTATATAAAGAAGTAAAGGCTTATAGCGAACCCAACCGATACATGCTCGATAAAATCTGTTTATTATTTTGTCAGTATCTGCTGTTATATATTTTAAATTTATAGGAAGAACTCCGTCAAGCAAATGGCGGTATGTTGAAAATCCATCATGAAAAGTATAGCAGGGGACACGTATTACTTTTTTATCTCTTAAGCATGTACTTAAAAATGTATCTTCACCCCTTGCTCCGGGTGGATTATAAAAAGCATTGACCCTTTGTGGGTCCGTAAGATTAATACATAAGTTTGCTCCGGATATAAATTTGGAATGATTAACTTCTTGTACGTCTTTTGCTGTGTTTTCAACAAGCACGCCTGTGTCCGCATAGGTAACCCCGCCGTTGTTAATAACATTCTTTACTGAATCCCATGTAACAATATCATTGCTAATCGCTTCAATAAAAATACGGAAATCCGTTTCGGTCAGAGTACTATTAAACTCTATAAAAGGTATCGGTGAAATATAACCGCAATGGTATCCGTTAGTTATATCAGCATTTTTTATGAAGTTTAAATGTGTTTGTAACACATGCTGACCGCTCCAAATTGCGGTATCGTGGGTTTTTGTAACAGCCATAGGATATTCATCATCGTCCAAAAAAAGAAGATAGTCAATATCATTTTTTATTGCCGTATATAAAACTGAATTTCGCTTTGCCGCATAACCGCTGCCAAAAAACCATTTCGCTTCTTTTTGATTGATAATATTATTATTTATAAGAAATTTTACTTCTCGATTTATAAATTCACTTCCTATGAAAAATGTGTTATCAATATATTGAAGCAGTGTTGGGCTAAGGCTTGTATAATCTGTGGATTTGGTATTTGAGTATTTTAAATCGTATGCTACAAGTAAATTTATTTCAACTTTTTTAGCATCCTCGGGATGATACTCTTTCCAATTATAAATGTAGGTCTTTAAAACCTTTTTAAAACTTTTTCGTCCGGTTGCAAAACCAATTCCAACTCTGATGTTTTTACCTTCTTGCAATATGTAAATCCCCTTTCTATATATAAGTTGAATTATGCGATAACACAATTATAACAGAAATAGTTATTTTTGGCAAAAAAGGATTATTTAATTATTTTTTACAGTATAGTAATCTCAATCATTTACAGTTTTGTAGCAATCATTTACAGTTCTGTTGCTTTTATTGATTTCATATATTTTATAGGGTAAGCTTACATATAGATACATAAATTAAAACGGAGTTTGGGAGGAATTAGGATGGAAGCAAAAAGGTTTAAATCAGTTGTTATAATTACGGCAATGTTAATTATTCTAAGTGCCTGCGGAAATGTTGCAAAGGTTAGACAAGCACAACCCGAAACATTTCAGCCTTCCAATTCTGCGCAAAATATAAATATGGATGAAGCTGTAAATGTTGTAAAAAATATGGTACAGATAGACTATAATCAATACAAACTTAATATGGTAGACGATAATTTTTCATATAACGGAAATCAGTACTACCAATTTATTATTTCAGATGTATCAGATGCAATCGGGCCTTCTCTTATAGTAAGTAAACACAATGGTGCAATTTTATGTTACTATCCGGATAATACTGTAACTGAAGTTTATCAGGATGCAACTTTTAAGTCTAAATGTTAATTTTAAAACATCTTATTACCTAAATCGAGAAAATAATATTTTACGCATCCTTTAACGATTCAGTCTTAAATGCTGATTTGTAATAAAAGGGTGCGATTTTTATTGTTAAATACATAAAGGTATTTTCATATTAAGGGGCGAAATGTCTTTATAATATGTCAAATATTCTATATATTATAAAATTATCAAGATGCAAATAATTAAATATAATAACACAGAAAAATCTAATAATATAATAATGCTAATAGTTTAAAAATCTGTTAACTTGCATTGCATATATAATTAATGTTATTCTTTACTTTTCTGATAATGTTAACTGTTTTGCATGAAAATATGGTATTATAATATTTAATCTATTGAGAGGGGACGGCACGATGAACAAAGCAGCAATTAAGGCTTTTGCAACCGGCGCGAGAAAAACTCTGATGATATCGGTAGCGCAAAAGGTCGTGGAATTGACTGCACAAAAAGATAACAAATGTCCTAAGCTTTCGGAAGATATTGAGGAAAAGGGTATCAATTCTGTTGTAGAGGAAGTTTCATATACATGGTTTAAACGGATTGTCGGAGTGCGTTATATGGAAGTAAACGGATTTCTTCCAAATGGAATTCGTGTATTATCATCTAAAATACAAGGAAAAACTGTGCCAGATATTTTGGACAAGATTCCTGTTGATGAACACACGGATAAACTTTATACGGAACTGTTTATAGACTGCTGTTCCTCACTTGAAAAAATACTTCCTGATTATTTCGGCAGCTCTTTAACTTATTTAAAACCTCTTTTAAAATTGTCATATAAAGATGAAAAAGGCGTTGCACGGAGTATTGTAGATAGAATTCCGGAAGAAGATTTTAAAGACGGAGTCGAAATTGTCGGTTGGCTTTATCAATATTATAATGATGCCCGCAAAAATGAGGTTATCAATCTTTACGGCGGCAGAGTGAAAAATGAAGACGTTCCTGCGGCTACTCAGTTTTTTACTACCGACTGGATTGTACGTTATATGGTGGACAACTCTCTTGGAAAGTATTGGCTTGAGAGAAATCCACAAAGTTTCCTTAAAGAAAAACTTAAATTTTACTTAAATAATGATGATGAAACAGTTAATGAGAATATTTCTCCGGAAGATATAAAAGTACTCGACCCATGTATGGGAAGCGGGCATATTTTGGTGTACGCTTTTGATGTGCTTATGGAAATTTATAAGGAATGCGGATATTCGGAATATGATGCCGCCAAACTTATAATTAAGAAAAATATATATGGACTTGATATTGACAGGCGCTCATACGAACTCGCATATTTTGCCCTTTTAATGAAAGCCGGAAGTTATAATAAGGATATTTTTTACAGTTTCGGTCATTTAAATATTTATTCTATAGGCGATTTTGAAAATATCGGTGAGAACGTTTTATCTTTTGTAGCAGGTAAAGATAAAAAAATGAAGTCGGACTTACAGGAAGTTGTATCATCACTTCATGATGCAGGAAGTTTCGGAAGTGTCGTTAAAATTAAGGACATTGACTTTGACAGAGTTTTTGAGCGTATTGCTGAACTTAACAACAGCCAATGTGAAGACTTGTTTACAATAGCATATCACAAAGATATGAATGAAATGCTTGTCCCTCTTTTACGTCAGGCAAAGGTTATGGCAGATAAATATACAGTGGTTGCAACTAATCCGCCTTACCTAAACAGAATGGACAAAAAGCTTAAAAATTATGTAAATAAACATTATAAAGATTATTCCGGTGATTTGTTTTCTGTTTTTATATACAGGAACTTTGACTTTTGTATAGAAAACGGATACAGTGCGTTTATGTCTCCTTTTGTTTGGATGTTTATAAAAACTTATGAGAAATTAAGGGAATACATAATTAAAAATAAATCTATTTCTTCACTTGTTCAGCTGGAATATTCCGCATTTGAGGAAGCAACCGTACCGATTTGCACTTTTGTCCTTAAAAACGGGAAAGAAAGTAAACCCGGAGTATACATTAGACTTTCCGATTTTAAGGGCGGTATGGAGGTGCAGAAACAAAAAGTATTAGATGCTGTTAATAACCCAAAATGTACTTATTTGTTCGAAACACCGTCAGAATTTTTCTCATCAATACCCGGTTCGCCGATTGCCTACTGGGCACACGGAGAAACCGCTAAAATTTTTAAAGGGTCTCCGAGTCTGTCCGAAAAGGCGACAGTAACAAACGGGCTTTTTACATGTGATAATAAACGTTTTCTGCGTTTTTGGTATGAAGTCCCCAAGAATGAAATATTTTTTGATTGTTCAGATAAAACAGAATGCCTTGCAAGCAGTAAGATATGGTATCCGTATAATAAAGGCGGAGATTTCAGAAAATGGTACGGCAACCACGAGTATGTGGTAAACTTTAAAGATTTTGGGTATGAAATAAGCGAATACAGGGTTAAAAGCGGGCAGTCGGCGTCATTCCCGGGACAAAATTATTATTTTAAGCCGAGTATTTCATGGTCATTTGTAAGTTCGTCAAAATTCGGTGTAAGGTATTATCCAAAAGGCTTTGTGTTTGATATAGCCGGTTCGTCGGTTTTTGTAAAGAATGAAAAAGATATGCTTTATACTCTCGGATTTTTATCGAGTAATTCTGCTTTTGAGATGCTCAATTTGATTAATCCGACTCTTAATTATCAAGCGGGGAATATTGCTAAACTGCCGCTTCGCATAGAAGAAAAACAAAGGGACAAAATTGAAAAACTTGTTTTAGAAAATATCTCTATTTCACAAAATGACTGGGACTCTTTTGAAACAAGCTGGAATTTTAAAATTCACCCTCTTATTCGGTTTAAGCCAAGCAATAATTGTAAAATATCCGAAGCGTTTGAAAGCTGGGATTATTTTACTAAGCATCAGTTTAATGCTTTAAAAAAGAATGAAGAGGAAATAAATAAAACTTTTATTGATATTTACGGCTTGAAAGACGGTATATCTCCAAATGTTGAGGATAGGGACATTATGGTACATAAAGCTAATGTTTCTACTGATATAAGGAGTCTTTTAAGTTTCAGTGTCGGATGTATGTTTGGCCGCTATAATGTAAACGGGTTTAATTATGAAAACAGAAAAGACATAATACCCGTTACACCGTGCTTAAAAAACAATATAGCCGAAAATTTTATTAAATTTATAAAAGCTGTTTTTGGCGAAGATTATTTAGAAGAGAATCTTAATTATATTGCAAAAGCTTTAACCGGAAGTGGAACTGCACGCGAAGTAATTCAAAATTATTTTTTAAATAGGTTTTATCGTGACCATGTTAAAACTTATAAAAAAAGGCCTATATACTGGATGCTTGATGGGGGAGAATTCAAAGCATTTCTTTATATTCATTCTTATAATGCTGATACACTTTCCAAAGCATCGAATTATTCGGCACAGGTTAAGCCCACGATTGAAGAGCAAATGCTCAATGAAGATATTCCGATAAAACAGAAGGAGAAAATTTTAAAGAAACTTGAAAAACTTAATATTTACGAAGACAGATTAAAAAAAGCCGCTAAAAAGCATATAACTATTGATTTAAACGATGGCGTGCTCGAAAATTACAAGAAAATTCAAAACGGAAATGAACTTTTTCCAAAACTTAAATAATGAATGAGGTAATAAAATGATAAAAGCAGTTATTTTTGATATGGACGGGTTGATGATTGATTCCGAAAAAATGGCAAGGTTTTGCTGTGAAAAAGCCGGAAAAGAACTTGGATACAATTATACGGATAAACTTTTTTTTAAGGAGATGGGCTTAACGCCTGTTTTTATAAAAGAACTGTATTTTAAACATTTCGGAAAAGATTTTAAATACGATGATTTTATTAAACTCAAAAATCAGTATGTAGAAGAGTATATTAAAGAAAGCGGAATTCCTGTTAAGCCGGGATTATACGAACTGCTAAAGTTTCTTAAAAATAATGGCTACAAAACAGCTGTTGCAACTTCCACACCGAGAAAAAGGGCGGAAGATTATTTGACACATATAAAGGTAATTGAGTTTTTCGATAAAGTTATCTGCGGGGATATGATTGAAAAATCAAAGCCAAATCCGGAGATTTACTTAAAAGCTGCTGATGAACTTAATGTGAAAACCGAGGAATGTTTTGTACTTGAAGATTCTCCAAATGGAATAACAGCGGCATACAGAGCAGGAATTAAAACAATAATGGTACCCGATTTGGTTTCACCTGACGAAGAACTCAAAAAGAAACTTTTCGCTTGTGTTAAGTCCTTAAAAGATGTTATTGAAATTTTAGAAAAATATAATAAATAACTAAAAAAGCTGCATATATAGGCAGCTTTTTCCTTACTATAATCAATACGTTCTTATTAATACTATTTTGGAAACATTTGTAAGTTATACCGAAAGATTGGTCACTACAGGCTGAAAATATGATATAATGATAACAGAAGACATGAAAGGAGGCGGCAAATTTTTATGCAGATTTTAGTAGATGCAGATGCCTGTCCGGTTAAAGATATAATTGTACGTTTTGCAAAAAAATATAATATACCCGTTACTATGCTGATTGATACAAGTCATATATTGGATGACGGATACAGTAAAGTTATAACGGTAGATAAAGGACGAGACAGTGCAGATATACGTTTAGTTAACATGATTGAAGATGGCGATATAGTTGTTACACAGGATTTCGGAGTTGCTGCAATGGCACTGGCAAAAGGCGCAAAGGTACTAAATCAAAACGGCATGGTCTATAATGATTCCAATATGGACCGCCTTCTGTTTGAACGCGCGCTTGGGCAGCAAATAAGAAGGTCCGGAAAAAGATACGGAAAAGTAAAAAAGCGTACAAAATCAAATGATACATCTTTTGAAAAATCATTTATGTCAATGATAGATAAAAGTATTTGACAATAGGAAAACTTATGGTATAATTACGAATGTTTTGCTTAATTTTCTTAATATAAAACGTGAGGAAGAAAAAAATATGTATGACTATGATTTAATCGTTATCGGTGCAGGACCGGCGGGAATTTTTACCGCGCTTGAAATGCACAAACTCTCTCCGGATAAAAAAGTGCTTATTGTTGATTCTGGGAGTACAATCGACCGCAGAACTTGTCCGGCAAGGACTTCAGGACAGTGCGCACATTGCAAAACATGTAATATAATGAACGGCTGGGCAGGAGCAGGTGCTTTTTCTGACGGAAAACTCTCTCTTTCAGAGGAAGTCGGCGGAAACATAACCGACTATATGCCGGTTGAAAAAGCAAGAGAATTAATAAAATATGTTGACGGAACTTATTTGGAGTTTGGCGCACCGGACAAGGTGTTCGGAAAGAGCGACAAATTTGCTGAAAAAATATCTTATGAAGCAAAAAGAGAAAATATCCAGCTGATTCCATGTCCTGTAAGGCATATGGGGACTGAGTATTCTTATGACGTTTTGCGCAACATGTACCATTACCTTGTAAAGTGGACTAATTTTGAATTTCGTGAATATACAACAGCGGATACTATCTATGAAGAAAACGGAAAAGTTCAAGGCGTTTGGCTTATTGATAAAAATAATGAACGCACCCTTGTCAAAGCACCTTATGTAGTAGCCGCACCCGGACGTGGGGGAGCGGACTGGCTTGCCCGCATCTCTAAAGAGTACAAGCTTTCCACAACAAATAATGAAGTCGATATCGGAGTACGCGTAGAAGTTCCGAATGCAGTTATGGATCATCTTACAAAGAATTTATACGAAGCTAAACTTGTCTACTACTCGGATACCTTTGAAAATAAAGTAAGAACTTTTTGTATGAACCCGGGCGGCATCGTAAGCGAAGAACACTATGAAAGTGATATAGACGGTGGGATTGCCGTTGTAAACGGACATTCTTATGCGGATGAAGACAAGCACAGCGACAACACCAATTTTGCTTTACTTGTTTCAACTCAATTTACACAGCCTTTTAATAAACCTATTCAATACGGAAGATATATTGCTCAGCTTGGAAATATGCTTACGGGCGGCGGTATCATGGTTCAGCGACTTGGTGACCTGCTTTTGGGAAGGCGTACGGATGTAAACAGGCTTAAAAGGTCTACTACTGTTCCAACATTAAAAAATGCGGTTCCCGGAGATTTATCATTTGTACTGCCGCACCGCCACCTGACAAGTATAGTTGAGGCTCTTAAAGCTTTTGATAAACTTGCACCCGGACTATATTCAAAAAATACATTGCTTTACGGTGTTGAGGTTAAGTTCTATTCATCAAAGGTTTCGGTTGAAAATAATTTTGAAACATCAATTAAAAACTTTTATACCATTGGCGACGGCGCAGGTATTACAAGAGGTCTTATGCAGGCTTCCGTAACAGGTGTTGTAGTTGCAAGAGATATCGCAAATAAAAATAAATAATAATATAAAAATTTGAGAGGATTTATTAATCTTAAAAAGATTATAATTCTCTCATTTTTTTGTCTATGTATCATCCGTTTATTTTTCGCAGGAAAAAAGTATTTAGCTAACACAAATATATGAAGCTATTAGCTTACAAGTAAAAAAAGGATGTCCAAAGCAGTTTTGAAGGCTTTGGACACTAATATATCAGTTATTAATTTAACATACAGGCTTTTTAGATATTTTTATCAGACATTTACAATATAGATTAATATAAAGAAAAAATAATTAAATACGACTTAAAAAATATTCAAATCAGAGTATGGTACAATAAAAAATTCAATATAGGAATTATTAAAACATTTTGTTACTATAACATAAATATATAAGATTTTTATTTGTTTTTAATAATGCGCTATTTCATGCTCCAAACGGTTTTGTGCATTAGAAGTAAATTTATTCATATAATAAGATATGATTAAAGGAGGATGATTTTATTGTGTAATTCGATAAATTATTTTGTTAATTCTAACAGCTCCAAGGGTTATGTAAGCTTGATGGACTCAAATTTTGCGGATTTAGACAAAGTTGTACGCTTTAATGGGTATCCTTCAGTTGTAATGTTGGACATTATATCTAATATCTGCTTCCAAGCTCGAGATATGGGTTACCAAACGGAACTCATACATAACTGCCTTGACAATTCTCTCGAAGGCGTTATAGTGCGTGAAGTGGGTGTAGGTATAATAAACTTTCCGTTATACAGCAATCAAGTTTATAATATCGAATCTTTACTAACAAATGCAGGGTTAAAACAAACAAAAGCTTGTCTTCAAACGGCATGGAGTCATTTTGCGGAGGCTTTAAAAATTCATGATAAGTGGGAAAAAATTTATATATCAAATATGGATTTTGATGCCGCTAACCGTTTGGCTGAAGATACAATAGAAGATATTTTTAAACAAAAGGAATCAAAGGAGCGGGGAACAGTATATCACCGATATTTCGGAGCAGCTACCATTAATGGTTCATTTGACTATATTGAAAATCTTACGAGCCAAATTGGAACGAGATATTTGATTAAGGGACGTCCGGGCACGGGTAAATCCACTTTTTTGAAAAAAGTTGCAGAGCATGCCTTGAATTTGGGATTTAATACGGAAGTATATCACTGCGCTTTTGACCCAAGTAGCATCGATATGGTTATTGTCCGCGAAATGGATATGTGCCTATTTGACAGCACATCACCGCATGAATACTATCCGTCCCGCCCAAATGATAAAGTTATAGATATCTACAAGACAGCAGTAAAAGAAAAAACTGATGAAAAATATCGCGCGGAAATTACGTCTGTAATGACTGAATATAAATCGGCAGTTGCAAATGCAACAAAACAACTTGGGCGTGCAAAAAAATATTATGATGAAGTGCAAAGAGTACTTCTTACTAAGATAGACGCTCAGGAATTGGAAAACATCGAAAGTGAAATTTCGAATTATATTTTTGAAGAAAATAAGTAATGACAAAACCCCCAAGGTTAAACAGTATGGAATACTGAAATAACCCTGGGGGTAAATTTTATTAAAGATATTGTAAATTTATTTTTTAATAAGCTGAGCTAATAATTTTTCTGCCTCAACTGCATCTGCACGGCCGCGTGTAGCTTTCATAACAGCACCTAAAATCGCTTTTAATGCCTTTTCTTTTCCGCCGAGGTAATCGGATACTGCGCGCGGATTTTCGGCTATGGCTTCTTCACAGACAGCTTTAAGCTTATCCGGGTCAACGCCCCCCATATCCTTTTCGCTTATAAGTTCATTTGGGGCTTTTCCTGTGTCGAGCATCTTTTCAAGTGTAGCTTTCAAAAGGTTCATTTTTATTTTACCTTCATCAAGCAGTTTTACCAAAGCATTGAGGTTTTCGGGAGTAACATTTATATCGAAATTTTCTTTGGCTCCATCGCCGTCTAAACGGCTGAAAATCTGTCCTATGATGCAGTTTGCCACAACTTTTGGCTTTTTAACATCTTTTGAAGCCGTTTCGAAATACTTAGAAATTTTATTGTATTTGATAATAAGGTCTGCGTCAGCGTCCGACAAACCGTATTCCTTTGTGTAACGCTCAAGCTTTACTTCAGGCGGCTCCGGAAGTCTTTCTTTAATCTTCTGAATGTCTTCATCCGAAACTTGAATTGTTACTAAGTCGGGTTCTCTAAAATAGCGGTAGTCGTTTGCATCTTCTTTTCCGCGCATACTTTCAGTACAGCCTGTTGACTCATTATAGCGCCGTGTTTCCTGTATTACTTTTTCTCCGCTTTCCAAAAGGTCTATTTGACGATTAATTTCGTATTCCATAGCCTTTGTCATGTGTGTGAAGGAGTTCATATTCTTTATTTCGGTTCTTGTTCCCAATTTCTCTGTTCCTTTAGGACGAACCGAAATATTTACATCACAGCGGAGAGAACCCTCCTGCATTTTACAGTCTGATACGCCGATATAGCGCATAATCATCTGCAATTTTTCAAGATATTCTTTTGCTTCGTCAATACTGCGTATATCTGGTTCAGAAACTATTTCAATAAGAGGAACACCGCCTCGATTGTAATCAACATAAGTGTTGCCGCGTTGATGTACAAGCTTTCCGGCATCTTCTTCAATATGAATTCTTGTAATTCTGATTTTTCTTCCATTACTCAGTGCAATATATCCGTTTTTGCAAAGAGGCATATCATACTGAGAAATTTGGTATGCTTTTGGCAGGTCGGGATAAACATAGTTTTTACGGTCCATTTTTGAAATACGGCTTATTTCACAGTTTGTTGCAAGTCCCGCAATAACTGCATATTCAACAACGCTTTTATTGAGCTTAGGAAGAGTACCTGGAAGACCGATACAAATGGGGCAGCAGTGAGTATTGGGTTCACCGCCGAACTCTGTAGTGCATGAACAGAATATTTTAGTCTTTGTTGCAAGTTCTATATGCGTTTCCAATCCGCAAACCAATTCGTAATTCATGATAGATTAACCCCCATGTTCGCAGATTTGAAAGCCTTTTCTCCAACGGCATTTTCATACTGGTAAGCCGCATTTAAAATAGTGCTTTCGCAGAAGCGGTTTCC
>ENA-UOOM01001371-UOOM01001371.1-fermentation-metagenome-genome-assembly--contig:-NODE-1371-length-23636-cov-3.966541_pt1 | contig 23636 bp, 17 predicted proteins | sample MGYA00245781_ERZ724031 | MGnify/ENA primary metagenome ERZ724031 (study PRJEB28704, sample SAMN03018317) | fermentation metagenome | biome: anthropogenic terrestrial biome; feature: soil; material... | reverse complement strand
AATAGAGACTTCTTGCATTCGTATAGTTATTTATCGCAATTTTCACCGTCTTGTTTTGAACGGATTCAAAATCGTATTTCTTTTCGAGAAGGTGCTCATATGCGGATGCAATTTTTTCGGAGCAGGTAACCGAACCTTTTAGCTTAAAGATATCAAGGTCAGTTATATCCTTTCCGGCGTCCTTTTCGGCGATCGCTTTTTCAAGTGAGGTTTTATCTACCTCCAGAATCTTTAATGTAGTCTTATAAGCTCCGCGCTGGGATTCTGCGTAATTATTCTCCTCAAGCGCCTTCAATTGGCTTTCCTGCTCAGCTATAATTGATATATATTCCTCGTTCGAGTAAAAAGTCTTATAGTAATCTGCGTTCTCACCGCCGCTATTGACATATTCGTAATAGCAAATCGCATCCACGTTACTAAGCAGATTGTTTATAATCGACAGCTTCCAGTTACTGCTGCCATCTTGGTTTTTTATACCAAGTTCAATAACTCTTTTCAGTATATCGATTTTTTTATTGTTTATATTGTTATTTACTATCGCATTGGCTTTTTCAAAGTCCTCCATTTCGGACAAAATCGATTCAGGTATAATCTGGCTCTTATATGAGTCTATCTGATCCTCAAAGCTAAATGGATAATATCCATCGATGTAATACTCTGATGCATAATAGTAGTTTATCGGGCGTATAAACGAGATTCCCAAAACCAGGAGCAGAATAAGCGCAAGTAAAATCGGAACGCTTTTTTTACGGAATAGCTTTATAAATTCGTTTTTTGTAAGTGTAAGTATCATTTTCATCTTCCGGTATCCTCCTTTAAGCAATCTGTCCCTTGGAGCCGTTAGTTGCTTCAAGGAATACGGTTTCGAGTGATTTATGCTCAAAGGTCATAGAAAACAGGGAGATATCGTTTTGAACGAGCATCTTTACCATCTCTGCGGCGTTTTCTTTTGTTGCAAGGAATAAAAGATTGTTATCAGCAACGGATACTTCGAGATTATGCTCTTTCAATAACGAAGCTGCTTTATCATTATCACTGACTGAGAGTATATAATGAAGACGGTTGTCCTCGTCACGCTCTGAAATCAGATCCGATAGCGATTTTTGAGTAATCACTACTCCCTTTTCGATAATGCAGAGAGTATCGCACATGAGTTCCATCTCAGCAAGAAGGTGGGAGGATACGAAAATCGCCGTTCCGTTTTTAGCAAGAACGCGGAGCATATCCCTGAGCTCCTTAATGCCGACCGGGTCGAGCCCGTTTGTAGGTTCGTCCAATACGAGCAAATTTGGTTTGTTTATCAATGCCTGCGCAACTCCGAGACGCTGCCGCATACCGAGCGAATACTTCTTAACCTTGTCGTTTAGCCTTCCGAGCAGCTTTACCTGTTCGGCGACCTCAAGCACTCTTTCTCTTCCGAGTCCGTGCATTTTAGCACAGAGCAGAAGGTTCTCATAACCTGATAAGTAGTTATACATATCAGGGCTTTCAATAATTCCGCCGACTTTTTCGAGCGCTTTCTCAAAATTGTTTTTAACGCTGTAACTGTTAATGTAAATTTCGCCTTCGTTGGCTTTCAACAACCCAAGCATTATTTTTATCGCGGTTGTCTTGCCAGCACCATTAGGTCCCAAAAAACCAAGTACTTCGCCCGCGCTGACGGTGAGCGAGACATTGCTCAGCACCTTCCGCGAGCCGAAGTATTTACTTACATTTCGCATTTCTAATATCATTTCATATCCTTTCACGCAAGAAAATTTGCGTTTTGCGATTTCGTTTATTTTTGTTCTTATATGATTATATATACGCAGAGAATTCGAAAACACCTTTTTTATGTATCCGAATTTTTAAAATAATAATCAGTATCCCTTTTTTTTTGCTTAAAAAGCTCAGGCAGGTATAATAATACCCGCCTGTACTCCCGTTTTTACAGCAAGACTGCTTATAACTTTGTTTTGTATAAAGCCCAGAGCTTCTGCTTTTTTCCGTAATTCAATACCGAAGCGGAGTAAATTCTTATGGAAATATAAGCAAAAATGATGATGAATATTATCAGCAGTACGATTGAAAGTATAATATCTACCGTTGCCACACTTCCGTTAAGTAGTTTGAATGGCATTATAAACGGCGACGAGAAAGGCAGCAACATAGCGATTTTTGTCAGTAATCCATCGCTGCCCGAAACAGCGGCGACATAACCAAAATAAAAAGATATCAGCGAAATAAGCATTACCGGCATCATCGCCGAATTTAAGTCCTCTATTTTGCTTACCGAAGCGCCGCATACCGAGTTCATAACAGAGTACAAAGAGTAACCTAAAATAAAGTACAGCAGAACAAGCAGCGCGGATTTAATCGTAAACGCGGAAAAAGATATGGGCATTCCCATAATAAGAAAATCTTCCGGTATGAGTGCTTTTATACATATCGCAGAAAAAGCGATAATGCCAGAGAACTGTAAAAGCCCGACTGCACCCATTCCGAGGCATTTTCCAATCAAAATCCGAGAGGGTTTTGCTGATACTACTAAGGTCTCCATAACTCTTGAGGTCTTCTCTGTAGCGACTGACATGGAAACACCGTATCCGTAATAATAAATAGCAAAGAAAATCAACATCGTCAGCAAAATACCGACCGTATAGCCACTGAAATTCATACCACCCGTAAAAGTCATCGTATATGGTAGCTCAATCTGCGCTGTTTCTATCGCAGTTTCGTTATATCCGAGCTTATTAAGGGTGTTTGTTACATAAACTTTTGTCAGCGTCTCCGAAATCATCTCAGAGGGCACGCTGGACATAAAATCTCCGGTTGTTATTGTTATAAAGGGAAGGCCGTCCTTTTCTGTGATAGTAATAAGTGCGAGGTTCTTATTTTCCTGGAGCAGGTTGTTATATTCGGATATTTTATCGGCACTGCCTTCTTCGATAACAATTCCTGGTAGAGATGATGCCAAAGTTTCCTTTGCACCGGATATAAGCTCTTTCTCATCAATGTAATAGCATGTGTACCCTACATAGTTGTCCGTATTATCATCCTCAAATGTGTTGATTATTCTCGGAATCATGGTAAGCACAAGTATGAGTATAAATATGATTATTGTGGAAATTATAAATGCTTTTTTTCTTACCGCATCGCGGAAGGTGTAACCGAAAACAGTCTTTATCTGATTCAAATCATTCACCTACCTTCTGAATAAATATCTCATTGAGGGAGGGTTCCTTGACGATATATTTTATTGGGAAAATCCCTTCGTTGATAAGCTTTTTCAAAAATGACTGCGCCATTTCATCTCCTGTGATTCTGTACTCCGATTCGTCCGCACGCCTGCTTATTAGCTCCAAACCTGCTTCATTCGCATATAGGGCAATATCCTGTTCGCAGGATATTATAAGGTTTGTATGCCCATAACCTTTTTTTATCTCCTTCAAATTGCCCTGAAGCACGGATTTTCCTTTATGAAGCATTAATATATCCTCGCAGTATTCCTCGACTGTTGACATCTGATGACTGCTCATGACAACAAAACGCTTTTCAAGAACAAGCTCATGGATTAGATTGTTCAATGTATTGGTGTTTACCGGGTCAAGGCCGGAGAAGGGTTCATCCAGAAAAATCAATTCCGGATTGTGAATCAGTGTTGTAATAAGCTGTACTTTCTGCTGATTCCCTTTTGAGAGTTTTTCAGCCGGTACATCCCTGTATTCGGAGACACCGAGCCTTTCCATATAGTCAAGAGCGGACTTTTTAGCATCGGTTTTGCTCATCCCCCTCAGCGTACCGAAGTATACAAGCTGCTCAAGCACCTTTGTTTTCATGTAAATGCCCCTCTCCTCAGGCATATAACCGAAGCTGAGGTTCTCGCGGCTGATTTTTTTTTCGTTCCATTCGGCTTTTCCGCTGTCAGCACTCATGATTCCGAGAATTGTTCTTATGCAGGTTGTTTTTCCTGCCCCGTTTGTACCGATCAGGCCGAATACGCCGGGCTTTTCCATTGAAAAGCTGATATCGTTTACGGCGATATTACTACCGAACGATTTTATCATGTTTTTGATATGAAGTCCCATACTTTCTCCTTGTTGGTTTTTATATAATTGTATTAGTCACATAATACAATTATACATGCAACTTTTGTTTTGTCAATACTTAATTTAAACAAATATTATAAATAGGACTACTTAACTTTCGTTTTCGCACATTTTGTTTTTTCGTTTTCATTTAATAAATAGAATGCCTTTGATTTAAAGTCCGTTCTTCAGATTGCGAAGATTCTCCAATAAAGCGTTTTTCCCGCGCCAAGAAAAAGCGTACTTTGAGAATTGCTCATCAGATAAGGATGCTATCAGTTCTTCGGAAATGCTGTTGAGGCGGCATATGCTGAAATAATCGAGTCCGGATAACTTTTTACCTTTGTTGAGAGGGCATACATTCTGGCATATATCGCATCCCCAGGCGATATTACCGCTTTTTAATAACAGAAATTCCTCTTTCGTCTTAACCTTTTTTTGAGAAATATATGATAGACACTTCTCTTTTATAATACCTTTTACCGAAATAGCATCCGCGGGACAGTTAAGCTCGCAAATCCTGCAATCCGTACAGGGTTTTATTTCCGTTTCGGTCACGGGCAGGGAAAGCGTTGTCAGTAACGAACCTATAAAAACATAGCTGCCGTATAGCTGGTTTATTAATAGAGAATTTCTACCGATAATGCCAAGCCCAGCTCTCGCTGCGGCAAGTTTTTCGTTGATCGGCGAATGGTCGCAAAAACCGAAAAAATACTCACCGCAAAAAGCATCGTTAAGTTTTGGTATTATTCTAAGATACAATTCGTGAAAAAAAGCATGATAATCCATTGACCTGGCGAAATCTGCCACTCCGAAACTGTCGGTATTTTTATCTTTGGTTTTATAGGGAACAAGGAAGACGATACAGCTGTTAATCCGCATGCCAGCGGGTAAAAGATGCGGATTGATTATCTCAAAGGACTCCGCGCTGATTACACCTGTTTGATCTATCCCCTCATCAGCAAAAATGCACTTTATTTTGTTAAGCATAATACGCTCCACTTCCCGAAAGGTATAAATGATAAAAATAATTAACGCAGATAAGTAAAATCAACACTCATCTTATTAATTACTTTGATTTCTGTAATAAAAAGCCGCAAAACCTACCCCTAAGGATGAGCTTTGCGGTGTGTGTTTAATCGGATACGTAGGGTATCAAAGCAATCTGTCTTGCACGTTTAACGGCTTCGGTAAGCTGTCTTTGGTGCTTTGCACAGGTACCTGTAACTCTGCGTGGAAGGATTTTTGCTCTTTCGGACAGATTCTTTCTCAATCTGGGGATATCCTTGTAGTCTATGAATGCAACGTTTTCGGCACAGAAGGCGCAAACCTTCTTTTTTTTGCGGGGACGAAACGATTTTTGAGAATCTCTGTCATTTTTATCTCTGTCTTTATAATCTTTATCCAAATCGATAACCTCCTTTTAAGTTTTGCGAAAATATTAGATTGTTCTTATTAGAACGGCAGCTCGTCGTCGGCGGCTAAATCCTCAAAGGAAGACTCGCCGGAGGAGCTGTAATTAGGCACTTCACGCGGTGTGTAATCTTTAGGAGAGCCGTCTCCGGACTTCTTCTCAACAAAAGTAACCTCGTCGGCAACGACTTCGGTGGTGTATCTTTTGTTGTTGTCCTTATCCGTCCATGAACGTGTCTGCAGTGAACCACAGACTAAAATCCCTTTGCCTTTTGAAAAATATCGGGTAACAAACTCGGCTGTCTGTCTCCAGCAAACAATATCGATAAAGTCGGTTTGCGGAGTTTCGCCCTGTCTTGTAAACCGCCTGCCGACAGCAATTCGGAAAGATGTAACGGCAATGCCGTTGGCTGTTTGCTTAAGCTCGGGGTCAGCAACCAGATTACCCACTAAAATAACCTTGTTAAAGCCTGCCATATAGACCCACCTCTCTTTGTTACTTCTCGCACTTAATTATGAGCGAACGCAAAATACCATCTGTAATGTTGTAAATTCTGTCAAGCTCCATCGGAAAATCGTTAGCTGACGTGAACTTAACATATACATAATAACCTTCGGTATAATCATCAATAGGGTAGGCAAGTCTCCTTGTGCCCCATTCATTGGTCACTTCAATAACACCGTTTGCCGAAATGAGAGAAGTGAACTTCTCGACAAGATCCTTTACAGCATCCTCGCCGAGAGAATTGTTGATGATGAAGATTGTTTCGTACAGGTTTTTCTGCTTCATAATTGCACCTCCTTCTGGACTTATACCCGAAGCCGCATAGCTCCGGAGCGACCTGCTCCTCATTTTTCAGAGCAGATAAGGAGAAAACTTAAAAGTTTTCAAATTTCGTGTTATTCTATCACGAAAAAAAATACTTGTCAATAGCTGAGTATAAATATTTCGGAACATAAGAACATTTATTCTACCTTATTAAATCAATAATTGCCCGCAGAGTATTTTCATTCAGAGCGCCGATGAAATGTGTCTCGACATTTCCGTTTTTATTTATTACAAAGGTATGAGGTATCGGATTTATAGAATATGCTGTGCTCGCGGAATCCTCAGTATCAAAATAAACAGGGAAGGTATAGCCCTCATCTGTTATAAATTCTTTAACGGAGCTGACAGTTTCGCTTTTTCCGTCGGTAAGGTTTATCATCATAAAAACGACTTCTTCTCCGAATTCTTTATAAAGCTCTTCAAAAACAGGCATCTCTCCTCTGCACGGTCCGCACCAAGACGCCCAGAAATTAATTATTATCGGTTTGCCGTAAAAATCCGACAGTGACACGATATTGCCCTCATAATCGAGAACGGAAAAGTCAGGAGCGGTATTTTCCTGTTCGCTTTTATTATTTTCATCCGATTTTGAAACGCTCCCGGTATCCCGACTTTCATCGGACTGTGTATAGACTGGAGTATAATCGTCTTTTATACTATCATAGACAAGCTTTCCGACGACAAAAACAAGAACTATAAATAATAATAATATCAAAACAGTGGTTTTCTGATTCATATCTAATCCTTTTCTTCCATAATTTTATCCGACATCTCTGTTTTTTCTTACAAAATCAATTGCAGATAATGCTGCTTTTGTACCTTCTCCGACTGCGACCGAAACCTGCATAATGCCGCCGGTGCAATCCCCCGCTGCGAAAAGACCTGGTAGATTCGTACACATTTTATCGTCGACAATGATATTGTTCCCGTTTATAGCTACTCCGAGTTTGCGAGCAAGGTCGGCTGCTGCTGCGGTTCCGATTGCAACGAACAACCCGGATAGTGAAATACGAGTGTTGTCGGCCAACTCTACTCCCTCGAGCTTTTGCCCGCCGAAGAGTGCCGATATGGGAGTTTTTATTATTTTCACATAGGGAGGAAAGACGGTTTGCAGCTCATTGTTGTTTGTAAAAAGAGTGACTTCAGAGGCGACATTCAACAGCTCGTTGACCTCATGAAGAGCAAATTCTCCGTTGCCGATAACTCCGACACTTTTATTCTTGTGGAAAAAAGCGTCACAGACCGCGCAGTAACTTACTCCTCTGCCCTCGAATTCCGTAAGACCTTTTACCCTCAGCTTCTGACGTGATGCTCCCGTTGTAAAAATTACGGTTTTTGATTGCATAACAGTATCTGCCGTCGTTATTGTAAAAATACCATCCCAATCAACGCTTATAACTTCGCTGTTGATTATTTTTGCTCCGAGACGTCTTGCCTGTTCTATACCTTTTTTTATCAGCTCGCGACCGGAGAGCGGCTGTTCAAAGCCGAAGTAATTCTCAATCAAATGCGCTTTTTGAAGAGCACTGTTATCAAGCCCGATAACGGTGGTTGAAAGACCTCCGCGGCAGGTATATATCGCCGCTGAAAGACCGGCAGGTCCGCTACCGATAATAATTACGTCATCCATATTCATTAAACTTCCTTTCTGTTTCAGCTCAACAATGATGTCAGAACTCTCATATATCCTGTAATCATCAATATTCCGACGAGAATTAAAAATATTCCCGAAACCGTATTTATAATTTTGTAATGCTTTTTAATGTAATCAAACGCTGATTTGAGCCGGTTTATCAGTATCGCGCTCAAAATGAAAGGTATACCTAATCCGATCGAATACGATATGAGCATTAAAGCACCCTTCAATGCACCGCCCGACTTAGCTGCCTGAAGAAGAGCCGTGCCCAGAAAAGCACCCACACACGGGGAAAGGCTTACGGAAAAAACCATTCCGAACACTACCGCAGACAGAAATCGCGGTTCTTCTTTCTTAGTGAACCTGTGCGAACCGAATAAAGGAAGCCTGAACACTCCCAAAAAGCCAAGTGCTAAAAAAATGATTATTATTCCGGATATTACGTCAAAAATCCTTGAATTGCTTGCTATAAAAGAGCCGATAGTACCTGCAAAAAGTCCGAGGGTTACAAAGACAACTGAAAATCCGATGAAGAAGCCAAAGGTGTTTTTTATTACCGTAGCTAATTTTGATTCTTCTTTGCCCCCTGCGAAATATAATAAATAGACCGGTATCATCGGAAGCATGCACGGGGATATGAACGAGATAATCCCTTCTAAAAATGTCAGTAAATACTCCATTCTTTAACCTCACATAATACTGGTGCTGTAAATTTTACCTTATTATACCAGAAGGCGGTTTTGTTTTATGTAACCTTGTCACAGAATGTGTGTATATAAAAAATCTATATCAGGATATAAAAAAGTAATACTTTACTATACCGATTAAATATTGTATAATACATTTAATATTATTAACGAAAAGAGAATTGATATGAGTATAGCGGATATTTTCAATACAAAAAAACCGGTCGTGTCATTTGAAATCTTTCCTCCAAAGAAAAACGGCGTTTTGGTCAACGCAGATGAGACGATAAAGAGCTTAAAAAAGCTAAACCCCGATTATATCAGCGTAACCTTCGGAGCGGGCGGAAACAGCGTAAACGCAATGACCTGGGAGATCGCACGCTCAATCAGGGAGAATTTTAAAATCGAGCCAATCGTTCATCTTACCTGCCTTAGCCATTCAAAAGAAGATATTGATGAAATTTTGGAAAAACTGAAAAAATACGGTTTATACAATATTCTCGCACTAAGGGGAGACGAGAACCCGAACGCCGCCGCCAAGGAGGATTTCCGTCATGCGAACGAGCTGATTTCATATATAAAAAGCAGGGGAGATTTTTCTGTCTCCGCCGCCTGCTACCCCGAGGGGCATTCGGAGTCCCCCAATCTTGTGCAGGATACTATATATTTAAAAAAGAAAGTGGATGCAGGTGCAAACCATCTTATCTCCCAGCTCTTCTTTGACAATAATTTTTTCTATTCATTCCTGGACAGGGCAAGGAATGCGGGAATCAACGTACCGATCGACGCCGGAATTATGCCGCTGACGAGTAAAAAGCAGATTGAGCGCATGGTTATGCTCTGCGGCGCAAGTCTGCCTGCTAAATTTAAAAAAGTACTGGACAAATATGAGGATAAGCCGGATGCACTGCTGGATGCAGGTATCGCATATGCGTTGGATCAGGTTATCGACTTGATAACACAGGGTGTGGACGGTATTCACCTTTATACAATGAACAACCCGATTATCGCTGAGCGTATATATAACGGTTTTTCCAGTCTTATAGACTTATAGAATAATATAACAAGAGGCGATTTAAATGACCTTGCAACAGCTTAAATATGTTATTGAGATTGTAAACAGCGGTTCGATGAGCGAGGCTGCAAAGAGGCTTTATATATCTCAGCCGAGCTTGTCGAGTGCGGTTAAGGAGCTTGAGAACGAAACGGGTATAATTATTTTCGCGCGGACAAACAAGGGGGTAGTCCTGTCAGCAGACGGTAACGAATTTCTCGGATATGCCCGCCAGGTGGTCGAGCAGGCGGAGCTTATGGAGGCGAGATATCTTAACGCAAAACCGGCGCGTGCGAGCTTTTCGGTATCGACTCAGCATTACTCCTTCGCTGTAAACGCTTTTGTTTCGCTTATAAAGAAAAATAACTGCGATGAATACGATTTCAATCTCAGGGAAACGAGAACCTATGAGATAATCGAGGATGTCGTAAATTTAAGAAGCGAGATCGGCATGCTATACCTCAACTCCTTTAACGAAAGGGTAATGAACAAGCTGTTCAGGGAGAGTAACCTCTCATTTAACCCTCTTTTTACCGCAAAACCGCATATATTTATAAGTAAGTACAACCCGCTTTCGCAAAAGGATGCTGTTACGCTTGATGACTTATCCGAATATCCCTATCTTAGCTTTGAGCAGGGTACTTACAACTCCTTTTACTTTTCAGAAGAGATATTAAGCACGGTGTTCCGGAAGAAAAACATCGTCGTCTGCGACAGGGCAACGCTGTTTAATCTTCTGATCGGTCTGAACGGTTACACAATTTCAACGGGAATCATCAGTTCGGAGCTCAATGGCACAGATATCGTCACCGTTCCTTTGAATGTGGATGAAAAAATCACCATCGGCTTGATAACGCATAAAAATATGACGCTCAGCAAACTCGGCAATGCATATATAGAGGAATTGAAAAGCATCATTGTAAGAAACGGGATTGATTTGATTAGCGAATAAAAAAAAGCAGGGGTGGATTTCTTCCGCCCCTGTCAAAACACAAAAATCAAAGATATATAAGGTCGAGCTTATAAAGCAGTGTTTACACTCTGTGAAAGCAGTGTTTTTGAAAAATGGTTTAATTAAGCTATTGTTACGTTTGCAGCTCTGAGCTTGCGGGAATCCTTGGGATCCTTCTCGATGTCGAACATAACCTTCTGACCCTCATTCAGAGATTTGTAACCCTGAGACTGAATAGCCGAGAAATGAACGAAAACATCATCGCCGCCCTCGTCATTGGAAATGAAACCGTAACCTTTTTCTGCGTTAAACCACTTTACTGTACCCTTATTCATTGGTACCTCCAAAATAAATATTTCATATACCGAAAAAGATAAAAAACTCACGCTGTTGTTAATCATCAAACGAACAATGACCTACAACAAATTGTGAGTTCATAGATACATTCGGAATACAAATACAATATATCATACATAAAAACGTTTGTCAATAGCAAAAAAAGTCTTTTTGCAATTTTATGAACCATTATTATTTGGATTTTTCTTTCCCGTTTTTTGCAGAATCCTCAATAATGGGAACCGAAAAGGAGGAGAGCAGCTCCTCAAGTGTATCGATGCTCTTTTCCGGGGTTTTAGAAACACTTTTTTGTTTTTTGATTTTTTCCTTATCAATGGTTTTTCCCGATTCATCGGATTTTATGTCTTTGGTCTTTTCCAGAACAAATTCCGAAAACAGGGGAACCGCTTCTTCATCTATGTCGAAATCAGTTTTATCTTTTTCTTTTGTAAAAGTAAAACTGCCTTTTTTTATATCCTTTACAGGCTTGGTGGGCAGAACAAATATTTCTTCCTCTTTATTTTTCATATTCCTTTTCGGCGGTTCATCCTCAAAATCTTTCGCAGGTGCTTCCGGCGGTAGTATAAGTATTTCCTCGTCGGAATCATCCTCTTCGACGTAAGCGACCCTGCCGCTGATTACGGATATCTCGTCCGTATCTTCAGCAATCGCCGGGAAGCAGTCGGTGCTCGTATAACTGTTCAGTCCTGAGCCGCTTACCGAGCCGGGAATCGGGCGGGTAGCGTTAATAAAATCATTAAAAGCCGGTATTATCTTGGATATACTTACACCGATATCCGATTGTTTTATTATTATCGGCGGAAGACCTGATTCTATATTTGCACGGATTTCCTCGCCGGATGTTTTTTTAAGACTGTCGATGATTATATCAGCATCATATAGTTCTATTCCGAGAAGGGGTGATTTATCGGTTCCGATGAACCTAACCGACGAGACGTTCTCCCAATCGATAAACAATCCTTTTTCGGGATAAGTAACAAAATCATATATTCCTTTTTCGGTCAGAACGAGAGCGTCAAGCGGCTTTAAAGCGCTGATGACGGTCATCGTGTACAAAAAGAAAAAATAACCGCAGCCGAGCAAACCCGCAATAATAATGTAGGTAAGATATTCGCTGCTTATATAACTAAGCTTTGCGATTAAACAACAGGCCAAAGCGATAATTGCCATTATAAGGGAGAATGTACCTTTAAGAATAAACGCTCCCGCATTCTTTTTTATATGAAATTCTCTGTTAAACATAATAAACCCATTTCTCCCGCGGGAAATCCGCAAGGGTATTTTTCGGTACTATGATAATAATTTTATTTAAAATTCTCGTAAGTTATTACGGTGTTGTTGTTATAGATACTAAAGGAATCGACATTGGTAATGGTATCATCATCCGAAAATCGTTCATAATCAATTTTAACAATTCCGTCTTGTAACTGGGCGTAATCTTTACTTATGATTTCGTCATAATAATAAATACTCAAAGTAAAGGTTATACCGGTTTCTCTCTCCTCCTGCTCGGAGGTATCCTTTGAGATGTCATTTTCAAAGAGGGCATTGTACTCGCTTTCAAAATCGTAGCTGACGATATGATTATAATATTTATTCTTTTCCAAGTCAATCGAGACATTTTCAAAACAGACACGCTGATAACCGTATCTGCTGTTTGAATCGCTGACGAGGTTTACCATATCGTAATAATTGTTTTTGCTATCCTTTAAAATATAAACAAGCGCATTTTCCGTTTTTCCGCCGGTAATTTTATCGAGGTTGAACATAACTCCTATTTCAATCTGATCTACTGTATCGGCATAATAAATATTGTGGAGTTGGATTGAACCGAAATAGTTCATGTCCGTTCGGGGCTGTATGTTATAAACTGTAAAAGCATCGGGATCCTTCTTTGCGGCGGCGTGAGTCTCGCTTGTAAAAATCATATCGTCAAACATACCCGGTTCTTTGGTGGAAAATAACAAATACATGATAATACCCCATATAAGAAAGGATATTCCGTACAGAGTATATCTGAAAATATACCTGACGGTTCTGTGCGTCTTTGATTCACGAGGATATAATTCCTCATCTGTCTCATCGTAATTTTTGTTAAAATCCATTTTTTATCCTTCTTTTGCGATAAATTAGTGCAGTATGCATTTACTATTTTACATAATATTCAAATGTTATAATACATAATTATTGTTAAATTTATGCATACTGAAAGTTATCCACAAAGTTATTCACGTTTTGTGGATAACTTTTCATTGGCAGGGCTTAATTTTCACATTTTCCACAGGGTTGTCCACAACGTTTTGTGAAGAAATCACTATTATTTCCGCAAATTATGTAAACTTCGTTACGGATTTACATTACTTTAAGTAATTTTTATCAAGGCTGCGAAGCTGTACTGCAAAAGCTATATGTGATGCCATTATTATCTCGCTCTTGTCAAAATCGGCGATAGTCCTTGCAACCTTCAATACCTTGTCATATCCTCTTGCAGAAAGGTTTAGCCGATTAAACGCAGCATGGAGAAGCTCTCTTCCCTTATCGTCGGTAACGCAGTATTTACGTATATGCTTCGGCTGCATAAGAGCGTTGCAGGTCAGTTTTCTGCCGTCGGAGAGGGTATCACCGGCAAAGCGTGACATTGCGTAATTCCTTGCCTCACAGACACGTTTTCTTATCTCGGCGCTGCTCTCGGCCTTTACTTTGGCGTCAAGCTCTCCAAACTCAAGCGCACCTACCTCCACCTGTAGGTCGATCCGGTCGATTATAGGACCGGAAATTCTTGCGATATAAGCTTTTCTTGTGTTGGCGGAGCAGACACATTCCTTAATAGGATGACCGTAATACCCGCATTTGCAGGGGTTCATCGCACAGATGAGCAAAAACGAGGCGGGATACGAAACGGTACCGTTTACCCTTGTAATAACAACCTCACGGTTTTCAATCGGCTGGCGTAACACCTCGATTGCTCGCTTATCAAACTCGGGAAATTCATCCAAAAACAGAACACCATTGTTTGCAAGTGAAATCTCACCCGGTTTTGGATAAGAGCCACCGCCGGTAAGCGCTATATGCGAGAGAGTGTGATGCGAAGCGCGGAAGGGACGCTGTACGAGCAGTGGCTTGAGGTCCGCCGAGAGTCCGGCAATAGAATGGATTTTTGAAGTCTCTATCGATTCATCCAAGGTCATGGGAGGCATAATGCCGGGCAATCTTGAAGCGAGCATGCTCTTTCCCGAGCCGGGAGGGCCAATAAGAAGGACATTATGACCTCCTGCAGCAGCTATTTCCAGCGTCTTTTTTGCGGAATCCTGCCCTTTGACGTCGGAATAGTCGAGTGGATACTCATATGTTGACGAGAAAAAAATCTCCTCCGAAAATTCAACGGGTATGATGGGCCTGCCTCCCAGAAGATGATCGAAAACCTGCCTTACGCTCTCTGCGGGAAAAACGCTTATGCCAAGAGCGGCTGATGCTTCCAGTGCGTTCTGCGAGGGAAGATATATCTCCTTAAACCCAGCGTCCCTCGCAGCCAATGCCATGGGCAGCGCGCCGTTTACAGGACGCAGTTCCCCCGACAGCGACAATTCCCCTACGAAGCACTTTTTGAAAAAATCCATTTTAGTAAAAGACGGGTGGTCGATGAGCGAGAGCAAAATAGGAAGGTCGTAGGAGGAGCCCTCCTTTTTTATGTCCGCAGGAGCGAGATTAACTGTAAGCACTCCCTTTTTGAGCGAAAGCGAGCTTGCTCTCGCAGCGGAGCGAACCCTGCCTGCCGCTTCCTTGACGGCGGTGTCGGGAAGGCCTATGATATCAAGCCTCGGCATCGGCGAACCGATACCTGAGGATTCGACATTTACGATCAGTCCGTCGATACCGGCGATCGCTGCGGAATAAAATACGCTGAACATAAGACCTGCTCCTCCGGTGATTGAAATAATTCTACAGGTATGTGAAAACTATTTTTAAAAAGAAATATCCATCCGCCTCTGTTGAATGGCTCTTTATAAGTAATCGGTTTTTATGACCTGTTCCGGCGTTGCTGTGTTTTGTAAATATTTGTCTATAAGCGTAAGATAACATATTTTTTAATTCTTTTCAATATAAAACATCGAATTATTTTTTATAAGTGGCCGATTTACGAATGATTTTATACTATTAAGCCAAAAATGAGTAAAAATTTTAAGAATTGTATTTACACTAACGAAAAAAAGTGGTATTATATAGTGATGAAAACAGGAGGTATAATAATGCCAAGAAAAAAGATTTCAATGGATGGCAATACAGCGGCGGCGCATGTTTCATACGCGTTTACCGAAGTTGCCGGCATTTATCCGATTACACCGTCTTCTGTAATGGCGGAGAATGCGGATAAGTGGGCTGCCGATGGCAGAAAAAATATATTCGGTCAGGAGGTTAAGGTTGTAGAAATGCAGTCCGAGGCAGGAGCTGCGGGTACTGTACACGGCTCGCTTGCTGCGGGTGCTTTAACCACCACATATACAGCGTCACAGGGCTTGCTATTAATGATTCCCAATATGTATAAAATCGCTGGTGAGCTTCTTCCCGGCGTTATCCACTGCTCTGCAAGAACTTTGGCAACACACGCACTCAGCATTTTCGGAGATCACTCCGATGTAATGGCGTGCAGACAGACCGGTTTTGCAATGCTTTGCTCGGGCAATGTGCAGGAGGTAATGGACCTCGGTGCAGTAGCGCATCTTTCCGCAATTAAGGGGCGTGTTCCTTTCCTTCATTTCTTTGACGGCTTCAGAACCTCTCACGAGATTCAGAAGGTGGAGGTGTGGGATTACGCTGATCTCGAGGAAATGCTCGATATGGACGCCGTTGAGAAGTTCAGAAATCATGCGCTCAATCCTGAACATCCCGTTCTTCGCGGAACCGCGCAGAACCCCGACATTTTCTTCCAGGCAAGAGAGGCAAGCAACAGCTATTATAACGCCATTCCTGCAATAGTAGAGGAATATTTAGATAAGATTAACGCAAAGATAGGCTCTGATTACAAGCTGTTCAATTATTACGGTGCACCCGATGCCGATAAGGTCATTATCGCCATGGGATCTGTTTGCGACACGATAGAAGAGACTATTGATTACCTTAACGCCGGCGGACAAAAGTTAGGTCTTTTGAAAGTAAGGCTTTACCGCCCCTTTGCGATCGACCGCTTTATAGCGGCTCTTCCCGATACAGTAAAAAAGATTGCGGTGCTTGACAGAACAAAGGAACCCGGTGCGATAGGCGAACCTCTGTATCTTGACGTTGTAAATGCCGTACGTAATACACGCTTTAACGATTGTATAATTGTAGGCGGAAGATACGGGCTCGGTTCAAAGGATACAACACCTGCCGCTATTATCGCCACATACAAGAACCTTGACGCGGCAAAGCCGGTAAACGGCTTTACAATTAGCATCAACGACGATGTGACAAACCTTTCGCTCCCGATCGAGATTGCTCCCAACACAACACCAAAGGGCACGGTTTCCTGCAAATTCTGGGGACTCGGCTCCGACGGTACAGTGGGAGCAAACAAGAACTCCATTAAAATCATCGGGGATCATACAGATAAATATATACAGGCTTACTTCGCATACGACTCAAAGAAATCAGGCGGTGTTACAATAAGTCATCTTCGTTTCGGTGATAAGCCGATCCGCTCGACCTATTATGTTACCCATGCAAATTTTGTCGCCTGCCACAATCCTTCTTATATAAACAGTTATGATATCACCGAGGATATTGCCGAGGGCGGAACCTTTCTTTTGAACTGTCAGTGGTCTCCCGAGGAGTTGGACGAAAAGCTTCCCGCAAAGCTAAAAAGAGACCTTGCAAAAAAGAGGGTTAACTTCTATATTGTCGACGCCATCTCGATTGCAAAGAAGATAGGGCTCGGGGGAAGGACAAACACAGTATTGCAGAGTGCTTTCTTCAAGCTTGCAAACATTATTCCGGAAGCGGATGCAATTAAATATATGAAAGAAGCCGCTTATAAGAGCTTCTATAAAAAAGGCGAAGCCGTTGTCAATATGAATTATGCGGCAATCGAAGCCGGCGCAACCGCTTCCGTAAAGGTTGAAATTCCTGCGGAATGGGCTTATGCGACTGATGTGGTCGTCGATAAAAAGTACGAGGGCAGGGCAGAGGTAGTCGATTTTGTTAAGAATATACTCGAACCTGTCAATGCGCAGAAGGGAGACAGCCTTCCCGTATCTGCTTTCTTAAAAGATGCGGATGGTACATTCCCTCAGGGAACGTCAGCTTACGAGAAGCGCGGTGTCGCAGTCGATGTTCCGATGTGGAAATCCGAGAATTGTATACAGTGTAATTTCTGTTCACTTGTCTGCCCTCACGCAACAATCAGGCCGGTTGCTATGACTGCGGAACAGGCAAAGGATTATCCTGATATGGAGCTGCTTGATATGACGGGTATGCCCGGTTACAAGTTTGGAGTTACCGTTTCGGCACTTGATTGTATGGGATGCGGTTCTTGCGCGGCGGTTTGCCCGGGTAAGAAGGGCGAGAAGGCGCTTACTATGCAGCCTATCGACACTCAGATTCCTAAACAAAAGTATTTTGAGCTGTCGTATAAGTTTGCGGATAACAGCGAGGTTCTTGCCAAATTCAAGCCGGAGACAGTTAAGGGCAGTCAGTTCAAGCAACCCCTGCTCCAGTTTTCCGGTGCTTGCGCAGGATGCGGTGAAACACCGTACGCAAAGCTCATAACACAGCTTTTCGGAGACAGGATGTTCATCGCTAATGCAACGGGATGCTCCTCTATTTGGGGTGGATCTGCTCCATCTATGCCTTATACGGTCAACAGACACGGACACGGTCCCGCATGGGCAAACTCGTTGTTCGAGGATAATGCGGAGTATGGACTCGGCATGGCAATGGCAGTAAAGCAGAGAAGAGCAAAATTAATCGGTATTATTGAGAAGTTCGCCGGTTCGGGTTATGATGTTATAGAAGGTCCCGCAAAGGAATGGCTTGCGGTTAAGGATGACGGAGAGGCGTCAAAAGCAGCGTCCGAAAAACTTATTGCAGCTATCGAAAAAGCAGACGCCGAGTGCGGAAGCTGCGGTTGTGAGCTCGACATTCTTTACAAAAAGGCTCTTGCCATGAAGGATATTTTCGTCAAGAAATCTATGTGGATATTTGGTGGAGACGGCTGGGCATATGATATCGGTTTCGGCGGTCTTGACCATGTAATCGCAACCGGTGAGGATGTTAATATCTTTGTGTTCGATACGGAGGTATATTCCAATACCGGCGGTCAGGCTTCTAAAGCTACTCCTACCGGATCGGTTGCGCAGTTCGCAGCATCCGGCAAAACGACAAAGAAGAAGGATCTTGCTGCGATTGCAATGTCATACGGTTACGTTTACGTCGCTCAGGTCGCTATGGGTGCCGATTATAATCAATGTATAAAAGCACTTGTCGAAGCAGAGAGATATAAAGGTCCGTCACTTGTGATAGGATATTCACCTTGTATAAACCATGGCATTAAGAAGGGTCTTGGCACAAGTATGCTCGAGACAAAGACTGCTGTTGCAGCGGGCTACTGGCATAATTTCCGTTACAACCCGATGACTGAGGAGGGTAAGAATCCATTCACGCTTGACAGCAAGGAGCCTTCGGAGTCTTATAAGGATTTCATAAAAACCGAGACAAGATACAGCTCACTCGGCATATCCTTCCCGGATAGGGCGGTAACGCTGTTTGATGCTGCCGAAAACCATGCAAAGGAAAAATATGCAAGACTCAAGAAGCTTGCCGAAAACTAAATATTTAATCCGGAACAGCGTGTGCGACAATGCACACGCTGCACCGGTTTAAAAAACGGGAAAGGGGAGTTGACCTTGACTAAGAAGGGAATGGAGAAAGGCCGATACCTGTATTTGTATTTGATAACGGCGGTGATATGTGTTGTTATAGTTGTTATAGTTGCTGTAGTGCTTGTTTACGGAAACCCGTTTTCGGGTGAGGAAAGCACAGGGATAATTGTATCCGAAAGCAGCATCGCACAAGCCGTGTCCAACGATGTCAGTATTCAGGAAGAAAGCAAGGTTCCGGACGACGGGACTGTTGATGTCTCCGGATATATCGAGATTTCCGTACAGCACAGTGAGCTGTTTGAGGGTAATCTAATCCTTGTTACAAACAAGACTGACGCAACTGCACCCATAAAGGATTCGCTTGACCTCATGATGATTTACGGGAATAAGCAGGGAAGCAAGTATTCACTTTCCACAGCGGAACTGTTACTCAACACCGAGGCTTTAAATGCATTTAATCTGATGATGCACGGCTTTGGGGTTTCAACTGCAGAGACTCACGTAATGGTAAATAACGCTTATGCTTCTATCGACGGCCTAACTAAGGATAAAATGTTCGAATCATATGCGGATTTAGCGTCCGGCAGGTCGGTAAGGCTGGCAGTTTATCCCTCTGAGTTCGGAAAGATGGGAGAGGGTGTTTACCTTTGGTTTTCTGAACATTGCCATGAATACGGATACATACTCAGATATCCCGCTGACAAGACCGAAAAGACAGGCGCAGAAGCATCTGCAACGATGTTCCGTTATGTCGGAAAGCCGCATTCCGAGTATATCAAGCAAAACAACCTTTCCTTAGAGGAGTATATAGAGCTGATAAAAGAATATGATTATAAAAAGCCTTTGATTTATACAGGATTAGGCGGAGAGAAGTATTACATTTATTATCAGCGTGCTGTAACTGATTCCTCAACGGCGATAAATGTTCCTGGAGACAGAGCCTATTCTGTTTCGGGCAACAATACAGACGGATTTATAGTCACCGTCTCGGCAGATAAGCTACCGGAACAATAACTTGTTTCGACAGCTCTCGTTTCCCCGGATATAAAAAAGATAAATATTCGGCAGTCGGCAAAGAGCCGACTGCCGGTCTTTGAGAGCAGAATAAAGTCAAATGCTGTAAAAAAACGACTTAAAAATGTGTAATATGTTAAAAAAGGTTAAAGCACGCTCAGAACAAATGTTTTGTTAGAAAACGCACAACGTAAAACGTAAGGCAATTTATTTGTGCATTATATACAATAAAAAATAAAAATATTTAACATATTGTTCTAAAAAGATACCGATAGGATTAAATAGAAAAAAGAATACAAATTTTCGTTAATACTTTAATTGGAGTCAAACTTGCAATTATCCTTAAAAAGGATTTTAATAATTCCCTAAAAACCCTTGAAATAAAGAGTTTTTTAACGTAAAAATGAAAAAGGAATTTTAAAATACAACTGAAAATAAATTTTACAAATAAAATCAATTATGCAAAATGTATTATAAAAATCGCCTCTTACAATGTAAACAAAATATGAATCAAACCTCTTTTTGTGCTAAATTTACTAAAAAAAGCCAACCCGATATATGCACACTTGACAAAATAAACCCATCATGTTAGTATTTTCATATGAATACACGCACAATAATCCTCTTCTGCCTATCGGAGGATTTGTGCTTAACTTTTCGCAAATTTCATAGGAGGAAAAACGAATGACCAAAATCAAGAAAATATCCGCAAAGCTTTTGATTTGTCTTCTTACGTTGACAATGCTTACAACCGGCGGATTGAATCAACTGATAGGGTTGTCCGCTTCGGCTCTAGTCGAGAGCGTCGACGGCTCGGATTCTTTGGTTCGTACTTCGTTGGCAGAAATTCAGAATGTTTTAACCGACGTCGTGTATGGCGAATACATATCGCGTTATCCTGACGTCGGAGAACCAAAAAAACCGGTGGAGATCGATCTTGCCGGTTATACCGACGAGGAAGGTTTAACCACCGCTACCGTTGAGGTAAAATCCGATGGCTTCGCAGACTATGACGGGCTTGTGCTTTTCGTCGCAGACGACGGAAAGATAAGCTGGAAAATCGAAATCGATGAGGAAGCTCTTTACAGTATAAAAATCGAGTATTATACCGGAAATATCACCGTAAAAGATTCCGAAGGCGATATTGTGAGCGAGGGTAAATCCTCCGCATTTGAAAGAATGATTCTCGTTGACGGCAAGATTCCATTTAAGGAGTCTCGTTCTATTGTTTTTGAAAGAGAATGGGTCGATACATACACGGTTGTCGATGAAAACGGAAAACCCATTTTAAATGATAAGGGAGAAAATCAAACATATTTATCTAACTCCAGGGAGTTTATTGACCTTGTTACCAAATATGAATACAATTCGGAAGGCAGCAAGCGTCTTTATTTAAAGGATATTACAGGAAATGAGATAAAGCCTGAGAAAGCTCTTCTCGATTCATGGAACAGCACTTTTATTTACGATGCGACCGGCTATTTTGAGGAACCGCTTAAGTATTATCTTAATGAGGGAACTCATACATTTACCCTTGATGCAATTAAAGAGCCGATGGCAATAAAGAGCATAACACTTCAAAAAGCAAACCCTACAATGTCCTATGAAGAATATTTGACAGCACATTCGGACGCGAAAGATTATTCTGGCGACAATGTTACGATGATACAGGCAGAGTATACAAATGTAACCTCCGAGCGTACATTATACCAGTTGAACGACAGATCTTCCACAATCACAATGCCGCAGGATCCCGCTCTGCAAATGATGAACAGCATAGGCGGTGATAAGTGGCAGTATGTCGGACAGTGGATGGAATGGACCGTAGTAGTCGGAGAGACGGGTTTTTACAATATAATACCCCGATCGAAGCAGAACCTGTATTCGGGTATGTATGTTTCGAGAAAGCTCTACATAAACGGAGAGGTTCCCTTCAAGGAAGCAGCACGTCTTCGCTTCAACTATTCGGACAAATGGCTAACCGATCCTCTTAACGATGGAAATCAGAGCTTTAAGTTCTATTTGGAAGCGGGTAAGGAAATTACCATAAGACTTGAGGTCGTTCTCGGTGATATGGCTGAGATTCTCAGCACGATTGAGAACAGCCTTGCTACGATTAATACATATTATCGAAAGATACTTATGATAACAGGACCTGAACCCGATGAATATCGCGATTATTACTTTCAGAGATTGATTCCCGATGTTGTAAAAGGATTAAAGGAACAGTCTGCTATATTACAGGATCAGTCCGACAAACTCACAAAAATAACGGGAAATAAGGGCGAGCATTCTGCTCAGCTCGATAAAATTTCAGTTTATTTGAACCGCATGGGTACATACACAAGCACAATTGCGGCGAGTATGAAGACACTAAAGGACTATCTTGCCGCTCTGGGCACATGGCTTACGGATACGCAGAATCAGCCTTTGTACCTCGATTATATCTGTATTCAAGCAGTCGAGGCGGAAGCTCCGCAGGCAGAACCGGGATTTTTCCAGTCTTTTTGGGGCGAACTTCAGAAGTTCTGGATGTCCTTCTTTGCGGATTACAATTCCATCGGTTCTATGACAGAGGAAGGGGTCACAACCGCAGAGCTTGAAAAGGTTGCGATCGAGGTCTGGACCACCACTTCGAGAGAACAGGCTCAGATTATAAGGTCGCTCGTTGACGACAATTTTTCTTCCATTTATAATATACCTGTAGAGGTTAAACTGGTTGTTGCAGGTACATTATTGCCCGCAACGCTCGCAGGTACAGGACCGGATATATCCATGGGAAGCGGACAGGGAGATCCTGTCAACTACGCTATCCGTTCGGCAGTAAAGTCACTCAATACCCTTACGGGGGATACAAATGTTGGATATAATTTCAATGACTTCTCCCGCTGGGCGGATAATCCCATTTACAGTAAGTTTTTGGATAAAATCGACACCTTTGATGAGGTTACGGAGCGCTTTGCAGAAGCAGCGATGGTTCCAATAACCCTTTACGGTGAAACTTATGCTCTGCCCGAGACAATGAACTTCCCTATGATGTTCTACCGCAAGGATATCTTTGCCGAACTTGGAATCGAGGTTCCCAATACATGGGAGGATTTCTACGATATTATTTATACCCTTCAGGCAAATATGCTCGATATGGGCGTACTGCCGGGAGGAGTAGCTCATGCGACTATACGCATGTATCAGCAAAACGAACAGCTCTATGATATGGGCGATTATGACAGATACCTTAACCTTTACAGGGAGAACGGTTACACCGATGACAAGTTGAAAGAGCTTGGGTATGCATATACCAACGAAGACGGCGTGATTATACCAAAAACAGATGGTATGACCATAAACCTTGATTCCGACCTTGCGCTTGCTGCGTTTAAGGAGGAATGCGAGCTGTTTACTGTTTACGACTTTCCTTATCAGTATAATCTTGCTACACGCTTCCGTCAGGGAATAATGCCTATTGCGATAGCAGACTACTCAAGCACCTATAATACTCTAATCGTATTCGCACCCGAGATTAAGGGCTTGTGGGAGTTCACTCCGCTGCCGGGAACACCTTCTATTGACGGAAAGATTAATAACACTACCGTCGCGAGTATAACGGCTATGATCATGATGAGATCGGTAACCGATGATAACGCTCTTGCAGCATGGACATTTATGCAGTGGTGGACTAACGCCGAGGTACAGAGCGCTTATGGAAACGAAATGGTTGCGCTTCTCGGTCCCTCCGCAAAACAAAGCACGGCAAATATCGAAGCATTGACCAATA
>ENA-UOOM01001370-UOOM01001370.1-fermentation-metagenome-genome-assembly--contig:-NODE-1370-length-23637-cov-4.684844_pt1 | contig 23637 bp, 22 predicted proteins | sample MGYA00245781_ERZ724031 | MGnify/ENA primary metagenome ERZ724031 (study PRJEB28704, sample SAMN03018317) | fermentation metagenome | biome: anthropogenic terrestrial biome; feature: soil; material... | reverse complement strand
GGAAATAAACGAAGTAAGAAGAAAAGCAGCCCAATTGTTGACAGAAGAGATTGTAAAAGGATCACGACCAAAAGTAGAAGTAAAAGCTATTGAAGATGCACTAAAAGAAACCCGCCTAGTTCACAAAAGTAAAGACCGAAAACTAGTCCTAAAGACTTCGAAATTTGATATTTTACCCCATTTAGTAAAGACTAGGGTGGATGAAATCATCTTTGGCGGCGACATTCCTTTAAGTATGGAACAGTATGAAGAAGCTGTAAGACTTTGTAAAGATCATAATAAGGATATCTTACTTGCCTTTTCAAGTGTTACTCGGAAGGATTATATTGAAGAGCTAAAAACTCATGTATGTAAGTTAGAAAATATAAAACCAAATGGATTTCTACTATCTAATTACGAATTATTCTCCTTATTAAAAAGCACAGGACTACCTCTAGAAGCAGATTACAAATTAAATGCCTTTAATGTATTTACCTTATACCAACTGAAGGACATGGGTTTTTCCTTTGCATATTTAGCTCAAGAGTTAAATCAAGGTGAAATCAGTTATATATGTGAACAGTCTCCACTCAGTTTGGGGATGTTTGTTCATGGTAATACAGAATTAATGGTCAGCCAGTACGGCCTACTAGAAGATGCAAATAAAGAAGGCGTTTTAGTAGATAAACTAGGATATGAATTTCCAGTGAGTACAGACTATAAAAATAGAACCCATATCTTCAATAGCAAAAAGTTGAGCTTATATGAAGAAATTGGTAAAATAAAAAATATAGACAAGTTTAGAATTGATATTACGAATGAAACAATGGAAGAAATACGTGCTATTATAGAAGGATACAGGGATCGATTAGACGGCTCATCTAGAATAGAAGAGTCTCTAAAAAGCCCAAATCCTAGTTTCACAAAAGGTCATTTTAGACGAGGTGTAGAATAAACAAATGAATGAAAAGACATTGAGAACCCTTGAATACGATAAAATAATTCAAAAACTTAAACATTTTGCCGTCTCCAGTAGAGGTGGCGAAATGATAGAAGAACTTCGTCCTATTAATTCAAAAGAGCGAATTAATAGGCTTCTTCAGGAGACAGATGAAGGTGTGCGGATGATTTTGAGCAATGGCTCTATTCCCCTAGATGGATTTCGCGACCTTTCTACTATTCTGCAGAAGGCAAAAATCAACTCTCTTTTAAGCTTGAGGGATTTACTCCATATAGCAGCTACTTTGAGAGTGGTAGCAAGTGTACTTAAATACTGGGGGGAAATTGCTCATAAAGAAGAGTTTCCTATTTTAGGTGATCTCATTACTTCTTTTGAGGATTTAAGAGAATTAGAAAAAGAAATCTCTAGAGCAGTCATTTCAGAAGACGAATTATCTGATCGAGCCAGTCATGAGCTCTTTCAAATAAGAAGAGCAATCAATCGAAAAAATCAAAATATTAAAGATCGTTTAAATGCTATGATCACTTCACCAAGTTATCAAAAATACTTACAGGATCAGATTATTACTATTCGGCAAGAGCGATATGTCCTTCCCGTAAAACAAGAGTATCGCAGTAATGTAGCAGGTATTATACACGATCAGTCTTCTACTGGGGCAACTCTCTTCATTGAACCAATGATTGTCGTGGAGATGAATAATGATTTAAAGAAGTTAAAACTTCAGGAAGCAGCTGAAATAGAGAGAATATTAAGGGAATTTACAGAAAAGGTAGCTTTAAATCACCTTGTCCTCAGCAGCAATTATAATACGCTATTGCAATTAGATATAGTCTTTGCTAAGGCAAAATACGCTTTAGAGATCCATGGTGTACTTCCCATTGTCAATGAGGATATGTCCTTTCATTTAATAAATGCTAGGCATCCTCTTATCGAGCCAGATAAGGTTGTTCCATCTAATATTTATTTGGGAGAGGATTTTAATACTCTAGTCGTTACAGGGCCAAATACAGGAGGTAAGACTGTAGCCTTAAAAACAGTTGGTTTAATGTGTCTTATGGTCCAGGCAGGTTTATTTATCCCAGTAAAATCTCAAAGCAGCATTTGCATCTTTAAAAATATCTTTGCAGATATTGGAGATGAACAGAGCATTGAACAAAGCTTGAGTACCTTCTCTTCCCATATGACCAATATTGTGCAAATAATAAGGGAAGTAGAAGAAAATACTTTGGTTTTACTTGATGAATTAGGTGCAGGTACAGACCCTACGGAAGGTGCGGCCCTTGCTATGGCTATTTTAGACTACTTGCGTTCTAGAAAGGTAAGCACTTTAGTGACTACACATTACAGCGAATTAAAGCAATACGCAATTTCTCAAGATGGTGTTGAAAATGCCAGCGTAGAGTTTGATGTGGAAACCCTGAGCCCTACTTATAGACTTCTCATTGGCGTTCCTGGAAAAAGTAATGCCTTTGCAATCAGCAAAAGACTGGGACTAATAGATGAAATCATTGATAATTCAAAAGCTTATATAAGTGAAGAAAATATTCAATTTGAGGATATTCTTCAAGATATTGAAAAGAGAAATAAAGAGACAGAGCAAAATTACTACGAATCTCAAAAGATCAAGGAAGACATGGAGAGTAGTCGCAGACAACTTGAAGAAGAGAAGAACAATTTAGAAGAAAAGAAGAGAGAAATTGAATTAAAAGCCAAGGAAGACGCCCTAGAAATAGTAGAAGAAGCAAATGAACAAGCTCTTGAAATCATTAGGGAAATGAATAGAATAAAGGCTGTAAACAAAGAAAGTGTTGCAAAACTACAAGAGTATAAAAGAGAACTTAAAGAACAAGAAAATAAATTGCAAGAAGAGGTTACTCAAAGAAGAGGCCCTATTAAAAGATCACAAAAGCCTTTTAAGCCAGGAGACAGAGTACTAATTGCATCTTTAAATCAAAAAGGGTATATCTTAAATATAGGTCAGGATGGACTTGCTCTAGTAGAAATAGGAATCATTAAGACAAAAGTAAAAGTTGCTGATCTAGTCCATATTGAAGAAGAATCTTCACAGAAAAAAAGCTATAGCAGAAAAACGATCAATAGTAAGGCGAGAACCATAAAGACATCCGTTGACTTAAGAGGTACGACAACAGAAGAAGCCATATTAGACGTAGAAAAATTTATAGATGATGCAGTATTAGCTAATTTAGCTCAAATAACCATCATTCACGGGAAAGGTACAGGAGCATTGAGACAAGCTGTTCACGATCTGTTGAAAAGAAACAAATATGTAGACGAGTACCGTATAGGGAATTATAATGAGGGTGGTACTGGAGCGACAATAGCCACGCTAAAGTAAAAGCAGATGGTAAGGAACAACCTACGACTGACCAACAAACCAACCAAAAAAAGGAGGTAAAATAAATGATTTTATCAGACAAAAAAATCATGGAATTAATCAATAAAAAGGAACTAGAAATCAATCCTCTTGATAAAGGACAGATACAACCGGCGTCTGTGGATATTCGATTAGGTAATCACTTTTTAAAATTAGATGAAAACAGAATCGAAGCTATGTCTATGACCGATGAGATCAAGTACATCTCTTTTGAAGCAGATCAAGTTATCATTCCATCTAATTCTTTTTTGTTGGCGACTACAAGAGAATACATAAAGCTACCAAATAATCTAACAGCTTTTGTAGAAGGTAGGAGTTCAATTGGTAGAATGGGACTCTTTATACAAAACGCTGGTTGGGTCGACCCTGGTTTTGAAGGGAATATAACCCTTGAATTGTATAATGCAAATAGACTTCCTATTAAATTAGAATCGGGAAGACGTATCTGCCAATTGGTATTTGCTCAGATGGATCAAGCTGCAGAAAATCCTTATAGGGGAAAGTATCAAGGACAGAAAAATTCAGTAGGCAGTCGCGTATTTTTAGATGAAGATCAGTAGGTAAGGGCCATGATAAAAATAGTAGGATTTGTATTGTTATTTTTATTTACACTATATCTATTGTGGATCATTGCAAAAGCTTATATTGAATTTTGCTACATTAATGATAAAAAATTAAAAAAAGCAGGATTTGATGGAGATTATAAAGATTATAAGAAGCAAATAAAGAAAAAAAGAATAAAAGAGAAAGTCAAAAGAAAAAGGAGATAAACGGTCTTGAAAAAATTAATAATAGCAACCTTTATCTTTGGGATTTTATTATTTACAGCTTGCAGCAAAGAAGAAGCTGTTGTAGAGGAAGACAGAGAAAGTCTAGCTCAAACTCAATCACCAATAAATTACGAAGAAGTCTTTGAAAGCGTATCTTCTTCAAGTGCTGATGCTGTACAAATAAAACGGATACAAAGCGAAGGAATCGTAGTAGAGGCTTTAAATAATCAGCAGCTTTTGCTAAAAAAAGATTCTGATTTGCTCCTATACAATCTTAAGACAAATAAAGAAACAGAACTACTTCAGGATGTGTACAATGCGGTATTATCTACGGATAAGAATACAATGGCCTATGAAAAAAATCAAAAGATTTACCTTATGAATTTAAAAGATAGAAAAAGTGTGCTTTTATACGAATTAGAAGGTGAAGAGTCTCGTAACTTTATATTGTCGAGTAATGGGGAACAACTCTTATTGCAGACCGTTAAGGAGGATCAATACAAGAATAAAATCATCTCTACAAATGGAAAAGTAAAAGAGATTGATATAGAGAAAAGAGACGATTTAGTCGTAACAGACTTTGTACACTTTTCTGGTAATAAAATATTTTCATTAGCAAAAGTAAAAAAGGAAAACCAATTAAATATAGAAGATGAAACATCTAGCACAACAGATTTAATTATGATAAACCTAAAGGGAAACAGTATTGTAAACATTACAAATTTAAAGGACGAAGGAGTAGCGAATTGTTTAGATTTGTACGGTAAAAATCAACTCTTAGTAGAGTTAACAGAAAGCACGATTAATGATGAAGAATTGCTCACCACTCATACAATAAAGAGAATAGATATGAATTCAGGCAAAATGTACAATACTGGAATTAAGATAAAAGATCCACATAGTTTAAATATATTAGAAGACGAAAGAGAGTATATATGGCTTGAAGAATCTGTAGAAGAAGATGAGAATTACTCTCAAAAAAAAGATCTTAAGGTTCGAAAAAAGAATGGAAAAGTACAAACATTATTATCTATTTTTAATGATGTTCCATCTACCCTGTTTGTTCAAGATAATAGGATATTCTTTAATTCTAATGGGGATATTTATATTGTAGATCTATAAGAGCTATAATATACTGTAAAAATTGAGCGAGAAAGGATGTATGTCTTTGATATATTTAGATAATAGCGCAACGACAAGGGCAGATGAACAAGTGGTCACTGCCATGAACAAATACCTTTTAGAATGTTATGGGAATCCATCTTCTCTTCATAGAATGGGTCTAGAGGCAGAAAAGGCTATGAACAAGGCCAGAAAGCAAGTAGCTGATTTTTTAAAGGTAGATGAGAAGACTATAACCTTTGTATCTGGAGGTACAGAAGGGAATAATCTTGCTATAAGAAGTGCTATTAACAAAAATAAGCGATTGGGAAATAAGATTATTACTAGCGCTATAGAGCATCCTTCTGTGCTAGAAGGGTTTAAATCTTATGAGAGTAATGGGTATGATGTTTTTTATATTGGCGTAGATAAGAAGGGTTTTCTCGATTTAGAGCAGCTAGAAGAAGTCCTAGATGACAAGACCATACTTGTGAGTATCATGAAAGTAAATAACGAAGTAGGATCTATCCAGAATACAAGCGAAATAGCCAAAATTATTAAAAAAAAATCACCACATTGTATCTTTCATTCAGACTGTGTTCAAGCAGTCGGAAAAGTACCTGTAGAGCCACTATCTGAAGGGATTGATATCTTGACATTTAGCGGTCACAAGATTCATGGGCCTAAGGGAATAGGTGCTATTTATGTGAGAAAAGATTTAGCGTTGCAACCAATTCTTTTTGGAGGTGGCCAAGAAAGAGGATTTCGATCGGGAACAGAAAATCTCCCGGGGGTTGTGGGTATTGGTGTAGCAGTAGATCAGTTATCCCAGTTTCAGCAGCAAGTAGACCATTTACAGGAGCTAAAATCGAAAGCCATAGAACTCCTTAAAGGGGAACTAAGTGGAATTCATTTTAACTCTGATGAAAGCGAAAAATACGCCCCACACGTTTTAAATATATCGATAGAAGATGTAAAAAGTGAAATTCTTTTGCATTTGCTAGAAAAGAAAGAAATTTTTATCTCATCAGGCTCTGCTTGTACTTCTAAGAAAAACTCTCAAAGCCATGTTTTAAAGAGCATGAACTTGTCAAATGAGTACATTGAAGGCTCTCTTAGAATTAGTTTTTCTAAATATAATACTCTTGAAGAAATAGAGTATATGGTTAAGATGTTAAAGGAATCTGTGGATAATGTAAGGAAATTTACGAGGAGAAGATAAATGGAAAAAGTAATATTAGTTCGATATGGAGAAATTGCTTTAAAAGGCTTAAACAAGTCTTATTTCGTGGATTTATTATTAAGAAATATAAAAGCCACCCTTAAAAACTTAAGTGGCTTAAAATTAGAAAAAATACAAGGCCGATTTATTGTACGACTTGCACCTGAAGAATATGAAAAAGCAGTAGTTGCCCTTCAAAAAGTTTTTGGAATTGTGTCTATAAGTAAAGCATATGTTATTGAGAATGATTTTGAAGAAATGAAGAAATTAGCCTTAGAATTAATGGGAGATCAAGTCGTTACAGAGAAGACCACCTTTAAAGTTCGCAGCAAGAGAGCGAATAAGGCCTTTCCTATAAAGTCTATGGACTTAAATAATAAAATGGGAAGTTATCTTTTAGAAAACAATGCAAATCTTTCTGTTGACGTAAAGAAACCTCAGATCATGTTCCATATTGAAGTGCGGGAAAAAACTTATATATATACAGATATTATCCCCTGTTTAGGAGGATTGCCGGTAGGTTGTAGTGGAAAGGGAGTGCTCATGCTCTCGGGAGGCATTGATAGCCCTGTTGCAGGTTATATGATGGCAAAACGGGGAGTAGAAGTCGTAGGGGTCCACTTCCATAGCTACCCTTATACTAGCGACCGAGCTCGGGAAAAAGTAATGGAGTTAGCTCGTATTATGAGTAGCTATACAGGACCAATGAAACTGTATGTGGTTTCTTTTACAGATATCCAACAAGAACAGCTTTTAAAATGCAATGAAAAGTACACTACTCTTCTTATGAGACGTGGCATGATGAAAATTGCCCAAAAGATTGCATATATGGAAGGGGCCATGTCTTTAATATCTGGAGAAAGCCTAGGACAAGTGGCGAGCCAGACTATGGAAAGTATTAATGCCACAAATAATGCAGTAGAGCTACCAGTATTTAGGCCTTTAATTGGTATGGATAAAAATGAGATCATCGAGATTGCACAAAAAATTGAAACCTTCGAAACGTCAATCCTTCCATTCGAAGACTGCTGTACCGTATTCGTCCCAAAACACCCTGAGACAAGGCCAAAACTAGAAAAAGTTCTAGAAGAAGAAGCGAAAGCGGATGTAGATGAGCTGATTGAAGAAGCAATTAAAAATGCGGAGATACTTCATTTTTAGGTGATCAGGTAGTCAGCAAAACCATGATGCCACCACTGGTGGCTTAAGTATAGATTGTTGATATGTGGCAACTGATTGATGTTTTGACCCTAGAGCCTGCTAAAGTCATCTTTGAGCGCAAGGGTCGGATCTTGACCGTAAATAACTAAAGCGCCGAAGGCGCTTTTTATTTGCTTTTGGTGACCATCTGGCCACCTTATTTTTAAATTTTACATCTTCGACAAAACTGTATATATTTCTTTGCAGGATTTTTATAAAATATGTAGAACTAGTATAGTATAAAAGGAGGCCAGATTAATGGAACTAAAGACAAAAATTATAGAAGATTCTTTATATGTTAAAATCATTGGAGAATTGGATCATCACACTTCTGAGGATATTCGAAATCAGGTGGATTCTTTACTTACTTCTAATAATCTTAAAAATGTAATATTTGATTTATCTCAGATGAATTTTATGGACAGCTCTGGAGTAGGTATGTTTATGGGAAGATATAAGAAGATTAAAAGTAAAAATGGTGTACCAATAATGATTAATATTCATAATTCCAATAGAAGGCTTTTACAAATGTCAGGTTTGTTTAATATTTACAAAGAGTATGCTAATCTTGATAAAGCGCTAATAGCGATTAGAGGTGAAGAAGATGAATAATAGAATGAAATTGGAAATACTAAGTAAATCTGATAATGAGAGTTTTGCTCGAGTAGTAGTATCTGCCTTTGCTGCAAAACTTGATCCTACTATTGAGGAAATTACAGATATAAAAACAGCTGTATCGGAAGCAGTAACCAATTCCATAATTCACGGATACAATAGGGATGATGAAGTCATACATATTACTTGTGAAATCGATAAAAATACAGTAATCATTGAAGTAATTGACTATGGAGTAGGTATTAAAGATGTAGAAAAGGCAAGGGAGCCTCTTTTTACATCAAAACCGGAAATGGAGAGATCTGGTATGGGTTTTACAGTCATGGAGAGTTTTATGGATGAAGTAGAAGTAAAATCAATTCCTGGGGTAGAGACAAGAGTCAAAATGAAAAAAATGATTAATAGCGCTATGAATCGTTGAGGAATTATATATGATTAGCGAAGAGTATTCATATAATAATCACCAACAAACCATCAATTTAATAGTACAAGCTCAAGAAGGGGATAAACTAGCAAAAGAAACCTTAATTGAGGCGAATATTGGCTTAGTCAATAGCGTAGTGAATAAATTTCTCAATCGAGGACATGATAGAGAAGATTTATTTCAAATAGGAAGCATAGGACTTATAAAAGCTGTAGACAATTTTGATACGTCCTTTGATGTAAAGTTTTCAACTTATGCAGTACCTATGATTATGGGAGAAATCAAACGCTTTTTAAGAGACGATGGCCTTATAAAAGTAAATCGAAATTTAAAGAGCATCTATAAGAAAGTGTACTACGTTAAGGAACAGTTTTTTAATGAACATAAGAGAGAGCCTACAATTGAAGAAATTGCCAAAGAAATTGACGTAGAAAAAGAAGAAATTATCATGTCCCTAGAAGCTTGTTATACTCCAGATTACCTTTATGAAGTGATTCATCATGATGATGGCAATGCTGTAATGTTAATCGACAAAATCGAATCAGAGGATGAAGGGGAGGAAGAGGTATTAGATAAGCTGACCTTAAAAGAAATGATAGGGGAATTACCTCCTAGAGAAAGACAAATCGTTATGATGCGATATTTTCAGGATAAAACACAAAATGAAATTGCACAAAAACTCAATATTTCTCAAGTTCAAGTCTCTAGGCTAGAAAAGAAAATTTTAAAGAAACTCAAAGAATCTCTCGCTGAATAATCATTTCAGCAGAGGTTCTTTTTATTTTTGTCTTTACGTTTAGGTATCACCACTTGTTTTGTTGACTATTCACTACTTTATTTTCAAAATTTTTTAATAGATTCATCAACAACTGCTCATAATAATATTAATTGACATCCATCATCAGTACTATAAAAAACTGATGAAATGAGGAGGATTTACATGAAGACAATTAAGACGCCTAAAGATTATCAAGATTATGTGAAAGACAAACAACCAAAACAGACTACTCTTAAAAATTGTTTCAATGCTTTTTTGTGGGGCGGTGGTATTTGCGTTCTAGGTCAATTAATAAAAGATTTTTATCTTAACACATTTGACGTAAGTGACAAAATCGCTGGAGGAATGCAAAGCATGACTTTGATTTTTATAGGTGCATTTTTAACGACTTTAGGAATTTACGATAATATCGGAAAATATGCAGGAGCAGGATCCGCCATACCTATAACAGGATTTGCAAATTCTGTAGTAGCACCAGCTATTGAATTTAAAAAAGAAGGATATATCTTAGGTGTAGGTTCGAAGATGTTTTCACTAGCAGGTCCAGTGTTGGTATATGGGACCATTACATCAGTAATAATAGGACTGCTTTACTATTTTATGAAATGAGGTGATGATAATGCATAAAATTGGACGACAAACTATACGCTTTCCAAATCCACCATCTATTTCAAATACAGCTTCTATTGTAGGACCTAAGGAAGCAGAAGGACCTTTGAAAATATATTTTGATAAAGTGGAAACCGATGATACTTGTGGTGAAACATCTTACGAAAAGGCAGAGGAATGTATTTGCTATACAGCTATTCAAACCTTGCTTCAAAAGGAAAAACTACAGGCTACGGATATTGATTATTATCTTGGGGGAGATTTGCTCAATCAAATTATAAGTACCAGTTTTACAGCACAAAAAATTGCAATTCCATTTTTTGGATTGTACAATGCATGTGCTACATTCTCCGAAGGAATGCAATTAGCAGCTTGTCTCGTTTCAGGGCAATTTGCAAAGAATGTTATAGTTAGTTCTTCTAGCCATTTTAGCAGTGCTGAACGCCAGTATCGCTCACCATTAGAGTCAGGGATTCAAAGAAAAATGACTGCCCAATGGACGGTAACAGGATCAGGTGCTGTAGTCATATCTAATCAACAAAAGTCACCTTACATTACTCATATTACGACAGGTATTGTTCAGGATTATGGCGTGAAAGAAGCTGATAATATGGGAACGGCAATGGCACCTGCAGCTGTAGAGACCATTATAGCTCATTTTAATGATACAGGTTTTGAGCCAAAAGATTATGACCTCATTATAACAGGAGATTTAGGAACGATAGGCAAAGAGATTTCAATGGATTTACTATCACGAGAAGGTTTTAACGTGAGCAATATTTATACAGATTGCGGCGTAGAAATTTTTAGTGAAGAACAAGATACTCATGCTAGAGGAAGTGGGGCAGGTTGTTCCGCTGTAGTGTTTTCAGGCTATATATACAAAAAATTACGAAACAAAGAATTAAACAGGGTTTTATTCGTGCCTACAGGGGCATTACTATCCCCAACAACAACATTGCAAGGGGATAGTATCCCATGTATTGCTCATGCTGTTACTATTGAAAATGAACCCCAATTGGGTAGGGGGTGAAGGGTAGTGGCTGATTATTTTTGGGTTTTTGTGGTTGGGGGAATTATTTGTGTCATAGGACAAATTATTCAAGATACAACTAAATTATTGCCAGCCCATATTTTGGTGCTATATGTAGTTACAGGAGCTATTTTAACTGGTATTGGAATTTATCCTAAGATTGTAGAAGTAGGCCAATCCGGCGCAACGGTTCCCATTATGGGATTTGGCTACTCTCTAGCGAAAGGAGCTATGGAAGCAGTGGACAAAGACGGGTTTATTGGAGCCTTTACAGGAGGAATAAGTGCCACATCAGCAGGTGTAGCTGCCGTGGTATTATTTGGATATATAGCAGCTATATTAGGAAATTCAAAGACGAAGAGATGAAATACGCCTTTGCGCATTAGTTCTACGTTGTAAGCTCTATGTAAAATCTTTTAAGTCATTCATAGTAACTGTATGCATTGGTTAACAATGAGAAATTTCTTGCAATAAAAAAGAGTAGACTTTTTTAATAAAGTCTACTCTTTTTTCATTGGTTAGACAGAAAAAACAAATGTGTAAAAGCCAACTAGTTCGCCGCTGGCGGTGTTTCATCTGTAGGAGGTGTTTCGTCTGTAGGAGGTGTTTCGTCTGTAGGAGGTGTTTCATTTGTAAGCGGTGTTTCACCTTCAAGAGGTGTTGAAGGTGTATTTACAGTGACTATAACGGTGTCAGTATAAGAGATATCTTTCTCAACACCTTTATAGGTTACGGTAGCTACAAGATTAGCACTTCCTCCATTTATTCCGGTTACTACAAAAGTATTGTTTCCATTTGACTTAACTGTAACATTTGGGCTACTCGATGTAACAGTTAAATTTTCTACAGTTTGAACTACTTCGCTGTTGATGGTATAACCAATTACCTCAACGGTTATGCTTTGACCTATGTCTAAGCTTAAGGTGTCAATAGGTGCATCATTTAACATAAACTGCACGCCTACTGGACTGGTAGCATTGTGAATATTGCAAAGAGTACTTGTATTAATAGCTAGTACACCTTTTTCTCGACTTGCCACATAGTTAGCGTGTAACGGTCTTACACCTTTTGGGAATCGGTTATTAGGTTTTAATATTCTTACGGTTGTTTCTATTGATTCATCAGGACAAAATTCTGTAGCCATCATACCTGTTGATGTGTCAATCCTTTGTTCAATATGAAAATCATCTCTAGAAGTAGGAACCGTTCCTGAGAGAAACATTTCGCTGATTACCGTAGAACCCCTAGGATCTCTTGAACTTAACTCTGTAGGCAATTTACCAGAAACTCGGTCTATACTTGCAGATACAATGCCTCCCGGTCTACCCGGAAGGCTTTTAGATTTAAGCTCTGAATGAATCTTTTGCATAACGGATTTCCACATTGCAGAAGGGCTGGCAGTTTGCTCTCCGCCGTATTTACCTATATTAAGTTGATATGTTCTCCCTCCAGCCTTGACATTGTATTGGTCATAACCATACCATACAGCTGCTGTATAATATGGCGAATACCCTGCGAAATAGGCATCCTTTTGATCATTAGTAGTTCCTGTTTTACCAGCAATATCCATATTAGGTATCGAGATATTGGTAGAGCCACCTCTTACTACGCCTTTTAAAACGTCTGTAATCAAGTATGCTGTTTCTTCAGAAAAGACTCTAATCTTTTCTAGTTTATTTTCTAAAATGATATTCCCATCTCTATCCACAATTTTTGTGTACATAGCTGGTTCTGTTCTTGTGCCTTTATTTGGAAAAGTTGAAAATGCAGAGGCCATAGCTAGAGTACTCTGACCTGTTGTATATCCGCCTAAACTTAGTGGAGCGACATCCTTATCACTATCTTCAAATTCAAGACCGAGAAGCTCACCGTATTTAATAGAGTTTTCCAATCCCAAATCGTACCAAGCTTGAATGGCAACCATATTCTTAGATTTTCTAAGACCTTCTCTAACAGTTAACATGCCTTCGTAGCTACCACCAGAGTTTCCAGGTTTCCAGGTTCCATTCTTTAGGCTTAAAGGTACATCATCATACGTTGTGCCTAGTGTAAACGCTTTTGTCTCTATCCCTGGTGCATAAACGGTAAGGGGTTTCGTTGCAGAACCCACTTGATATTTTTTAGTAGCTCTATTTAAAGATCTACTCTCATCTTTACTTCTTCCTCCGACCATTCCCGCTACAGAACCGTTTGCGTTGTCGATAATGGTCATTGCGCCTTGGGGCATATAGTTTACTTCTTTTTCTAATACTTTAGACATGGCCTTTGATGCTTCTTTTGCTGCCCATGATTGAGCTGGAAACAATTTGTCATTGGCAAATTGTTCATCAAGTACTTTCTGAACACTTGGGTCTATGGTTGAGTGTACCGTTAAGCCTGAATTTAATAGATAATTTTCGGCTTCTTGCTCTGATGCAAAGCTAAATTGATCCGATGTCATTAAATCTTTTACGATTTGAATATAAAGCTCATCCGTAAAGTAAGAATAAATCTGTAATTCTGGTGGCTCATGCAAATCTAAATCGTTATTTTTTAGTTGCGTCTTTGCAGTATCGTATTCTTCATTGCTTATGTGTCCAAGTTCTTTCATTTTGTCAATTACTGCGAGGGCACGGCTTTGATTTTTTTCATTGTAAGAAATTTTTCCGTCTTCATCTTTTTTAATTGAATAAATGCCTTCCTCAACTTCTTCGACAACATATGGCTTATAATATGTTGGACTTTTAATGGTGGAAGCTAACACAGCAGCCTGTGCATAGTTTATTTCGCCTACATCTTTTCGGAAATAAGTCTGAGAAGCAGCCTGTACTCCCCAAGCATTTGCAAATCCGACTTTGTTTAAATAAGCTTGTAAAATCTGGTCTTTTGTCCATTTTCGCTCTAATTGCATAGCTAGATAGATTTCTACGACTTTTCTTTCAAGTTTCTTCTCAGGCTTAAGATGTGTAAGCTTAATGAGCTGTTGGGTAATAGTACTACCACCTGGTCCGCTTAAGGAACCTGTAGCGACAACATTGATTCCTGCTCTTGTCAAGCCTCTTAAATCTACGCCATTGTGAGAATAAAAACGTTCGTCTTCAATATCAATAAAGGCATATTTAACATGATCTGGGATCTCATCGATGTTGATGATTTCTCTTTTTTCTTTGCCTTGTAATTGCTGATAAAAGTCTCCGTTTTTATCGACTACTGAAGTAGGTTCGATGTATTCAAAATTACTTAAGTCTAATTCTGGAGCTTTATTTATCCATGAAAATGCAATAGCGCTCATAACAATGCCACTTATAAGCGTTAGAATCAATAGGATAATAAAAGACCATTTAAGATAAAAGCCAAACTTCTTTTTAGGCTTTTTTTCTGGATTATCCTTCATTTCTGGCTCTGTCTCCATTTCTCGTTCTGTCTCTATTTCTGGTTCTGTTTCCATCTCTGGCTCTTTAACATCTTTCAAAGAGTCGTCTTGGTTCTCGTCGTTGTAATCATTATTTATGTATTGTCTATCGTAATGATCACTTTCAATAATGATTTTATCATCATTTTCGTTATTGTTTTCCATTCTTAACCCCCTATTAAGATTAGACAATAGGTTCAGGCAACCATATCTTTTATGTATTTTGAACCAGATTGTCTATAATTAAGATGAATAATAAGATCTTAGTATTAAGATTTCCATCATAGGAAAAATCGAACTATTAAATTCAACTTAATTATAATATTTTATTCACATAAATATCAATCCTTTTCACACATTATTATGATTTCTTACAAATATTTATGATTTATATGCAAATTTGTTTACAATAAAGTAAAGAATAAGATCCTTAGCTAGTATATAAGCTCTTTGCTTTTGTAGAAACCGTATACTGAATAAACTTTTGTTTTGTGGTAAAATTAATAGAAAAATGAAAAAGTAAGCGAGTGATATAATGATTAATGGAAATATAGAAGGTATTCGAAAGTCTATACTCAATGAATTAGAGAGTCTCATAGATTATAAAATACCAGGAGATATGATTCTCGATGAACATGTAGTAAATATTTTACTTGATACTACCGAAAAAATAAATAAAGAAGTTATAGTAATCATAGATCACAGCAATACGATAGCAGCAATAGGTGTAGGGGAGCACAATAGAGCTACTTTTCCTAATATTAGCAAACTCGGAAGAAAAAGAGGTTTAAATGGTTTGAGGAGTTTTCACACTCATCCAAATGGAAATCCAAGTTTATCCTCTGCAGATAAATCTTCTATAATGGAGATGAAGTTTAATCTTTTAGGAGCTATTGTAAAAAGCCCTGTAGGGCAAGTTCTATTTAATATTGGCTTTATTCACTTAAAAGATGAGAATCTAGCTGTAGAGGAATATGGACCTCTTTCTCTAGACACCTTAAACGAATTCCAATTTAAAGAGTACAATGAGCAGGTTGATAAGCACTTGCGAGGAAAAGTCAATGAGGATACATTAGAAGAAGAGCGAGCTGTTTTAATTGGTGTAAACATTCGACAAGATAATATTATTTTAGAAATTGACCACTCTATGGAAGAATTAAAGGAATTGGCCCATACTGCTGGCGCTACAACTGTGGCAATGATAGTGCAAAACAAGGAAAAAGTAGATAATACCTTTTATGTTGGAAAAGGAAAATTAGAGGAATTAAGAATTATCATACAAAATAGCAAAGCGAATCTCGTAATCTGTAATGACGAGTTATCCTCTATTCAATTAAAGGTTATGGAAACCTACTTAGGGGTAAAGATTATCGATCGAACTTCTTTGATTTTAGATATATTTGCAAGGCATGCAAAGACCAAAGAAGGTAAATTACAGGTTGAACTAGCTCAATTGAGGTATAGACTTCCCAGACTTTTAGGCCTAGGTACTGTTCTATCTAGAACAGGGGGAGGTATTGGTACAAGAGGTCCTGGTGAAAAGAAATTAGAGACGGATCGAAGAGCAATTTACAGAGAAATCAATATTCTGGAAAATCGCATTAAGTCTATGAAGAAGATTAGGGAACAGCAAAAGAGCAAGCGAAAGAAAAATCAAGTACCGATTATATCTCTTGTAGGTTATACGAATGCTGGAAAAAGTACGTTGTTTAATTTGTTAACAGATAGTACCGTACTTTCAGAAAACAAATTATTTGCCACTCTTGACGCTACGACTAGAAAATTTAAAGATTCAGATCAAGAGATCCTTTTATCCGATACAGTAGGCTTTATTGACAAGCTCCCTCATGATTTAGTAAAAGCATTTGAGTCTACATTAGAAGGCGTTGTAGAGTCTGATTTATTGCTCCACGTTATCGATTCCTCTAATGAGAACTTTTTAAAACAGATACAACTGGTAGATGAAGTTCTTCGCTCTTTAAAAGCAGAGCACAAAAAAATCATTTATATCTTTAATAAAGTTGATAGAAAGTGTGAAAACTTTGAAGAGAAATATTCTACCATTAGAGGTATAAAAGCTATAATCTCCGCAAAATACGAGATAGGCATTTCAGAATTAATAGGCCTAATCCAAAAGCAGATTTTTGGTGAGCGCCTTGTAAAAGAAATCTCTATACCTTACGAGGATATGTCCATTATATCTTCATTGCATAACCAAGGAATGGTTCTAGAAGAAAAATATGAAGAAGAGGCTATAAAGCTAAAAGTGCAGTATACGGAAGAGATGGAGCATATGGTGAGGAAGTACTTTTAAGGTGGTAAGCAAAATCGAATAGGCGGCCAGTGGAGGCATGTGTTTTTTCTTACTATCTGCTTTTATAGAACATATGGAGTAGTACTTTGCTTGTCAAGGAGCGTAGCGACGAAGAGATGCATTAGTACGCTCCATGCCAAGCCTGCCCAAGGGCACAAGCATAGCGCAGCGCGATGGGGTGGAAGCTAGGGCAGAACTAAGAGGTGGTGATATTTTGGATTACTATACTATTGAAGGACATTGTACGGCGGAGGAGATCATTAAGAAGTCTCAGTTTATCGTCAATTGTTTTCATGTAGAAAATGAAGGAAAAGTTGAGGAAATATTAAAGAGCATACAAAAGGAACACTATAAGGCAACTCATAATTGCTATGCATATGTACTTGGAAGAGAAAAAGAAACACAAAAACATAATGATGATGGAGAACCTTCTGGTACTGCAGGAAAACCTATTTTAGAATCTATATTACATAATGGTTTGACGAATATACTCATTATCGTCACGAGATATTTTGGTGGGATTAAATTAGGAGCTGGGGGTCTCGTGCGAGCATATAGTGGTACAGCAACACTAGGTATTAATCAATCTACTCATGTAAAAATGCAGTATTCATCCTTGATGGAAATATCCTGTGAGTATACGAATCTAGGAAAGATCAAAGATTATCTAGCAAAAAATCAAATCAAGGAAGAAGAAGCAATCTACGCCGACAAAGTCCGCATACATGCTTACATCCCCATTAGCGATGAAGAAAAGATCCAACAGGATTTAGTTGAACTCACCAATGATCAGGTAGGCGTTTGCAAGATGCGCGAAGAATATGTAAAGCAAATCATCAGCAAAAACTAAACTCGCTTTCGCGCGAAAAAACATAGGAAAAGGTGCCTCACTGTTTCGCTATAACCACAACCACTAGCACCAGGGATAAACTTTTTAATGAATAATAAAAAATGAACACGGAGCATGGCACAAGACAAATATGCAACTTTTGTTGTGTTCAATGTTATCGTTCACTACCATGTAGTCACATATTTGCTGACCCTTAACGCTGACCACCTGACCACTTTAAATTAAAAATCTCTTTTACACCCATAACGAATAAAAGAGCAGCAAATAATTTTCGGAGGATGACTGGTGAGAGATGGACAGCCAAATAGGAGCCTAGTAGAGCTCCTATTATCCCAAAGGGGACTACCTTTTTTGTTACAGATAAATCGATATTTTTATGTTTGATGTGGATTGGCAGACAGGCTAGAGCTAAAGGGAGATAACAGATTAGATTTGTACTCTGAGCTATTTTTTGTTCTACATCTAAAAGGATGGTTAACATGGGAATTAAAATGATTCCACCGCCAATGCCCATTCCTCCTATAATTCCTGATAAAAAACCAATAATCGTAGCCATTAGAACAACATCCTAACTGCAGAAATAACCATTACAATACCGAAAATTCTGCGTATTAATGTATTTGATATATTGCAAAGTAATTTTGCTCCTACCATCCCACCGACGACAGAACCAAGTGCTACTCTTATTATCAGTCTAGTATCATAAAGCCCGTTCTTGATGAAGACAAAGGAACTGATTATACAGAGAGGCAGGATAATAGAGATACTGGTTGCATGAGCCATTTTATTTTCAAAGGATAAAACGTGAGTCATGAGAAGAACTGCGATAATCCCACCTCCGGAGCCAAAAATCCCGTTCAGAAGCCCAATAGACAATCCTAAAATAATTAGTAGTAAATTGGCATTTATATTTTTAATATTCATGAGGGTATCTTGTGTGTAATTGGGAAAAATATTCGTAATAAAGTGGAAGGTGAAAGGTGGAAATCTGGCTTATAGGTGAGGTAGTGTCTTTTCCGCATTCTCCTTTCAGCTTCTTATTGCTCTATACCTGTAATCTGTGATAAAATTAAGGGCGCTAATGAAGTATTACGAGGGAGGAAATAGAATGTCAGGACATTCAAAGTGGTCAACCATAAAGAATAAAAAGGGTAAAGCAGATGCAGCTAGAGGGAAGGTTTTTACAAAACTAGCTAAAGCCATATCAGTTGCAGCTAAAGAAGGCGGTCCGGATCCAGAATTAAATGCAAAACTAAGAGATGCTATTACAAAGGCAAAGGGCAATAATATGCCTAATGACAATATAGATCGAGCAATTAAAAAAGGCGCAGGCGAATTAGGAGGAAACAGCTACGAGACGATTACATATGAAGGATACGGTCCAGCAGGTGTAGCAGTTATCGTAGAAGCTTTGACAGATAATAAAAATAGAACGGCAGCAGATGTTCGACATGCCTTCGATAAAAATGGTGGTAATTTAGGAACAAATGGCTGTGTATCTTTTATGTTTGAAAAAAAAGGTCAAATTATGATTGAGAAAACTTCAGATATTGATGAAGATGAACTTATGATGGTTGCATTAGATGCTGGTGCAGAAGATATGATGATTGAAGAAGAAGGTTATGAAGTAATAACAGATGTGGAAAACTTCCAAGGAGTAGTAGAGGCCTTAGAAAACACAAATTACAAATTCGAATCTTCAGAAATTACCATGATTCCAAACACCTTCACAAAACTATCTGAAGACGATGCAAAGAAAATGCAAAAGATGTTAGATATGTTCGACGATAACGAAGACGTGCAAGACATCTACCATAATTGGGAAGAAGAGTAAATTTAATAGCGTGAATAAAAATAAGCCCTAGGGCTTATTTTTTTGCACAAAATTATATAGACGGAAAAAGACTTATTGAAGGTGGAACAGTACATATATGCGACTCTTTATAAAATGTTATGTATTGTTTACTATTCACTGCGACGTAAGTCGCATAGTAGCTAACCACCTGATTTTACAATTGCTCAACTACTGTATAACAATTATTTGAGAATTGTTATAATATCTAGACTTTTGGTTAAAATAACCATAGGTGGAAATATATTTTCTGCTAATAAAATCAACAATAAAAGGAGAAAATCTTTAGTAAATTGTAAAGATAATTGGAGGTTACTATATGAAAAGTCCAGATGGCAGTAGTATGAGGAGAATAGGAATTGGTATAGGTGTAGCACTCATTGTTATATTTGGATTGATTTTAGGATATTTAAGTGCTGATTTATTCAGCAAAATTCAAGATTCTAGGGATGCCAGCAAAGGCAGAAGCATAGCTGAGGTGGCAAGGGTATCGGCTACAGATATAGGATTAGGAGAAAATGCTACAATATATTACAATCGAATTTATACAAAATGTAATGAAGTATCAACGGAACAAAAGGTAGCAGACAATACGAATATTGGGAAAAATAAGAATCAATTAAGCAAGATTTACTCGGAATGGAATATTGTAGAGCTTACATCTGATAAATTGGTCCTACAAAAAAATATTGATAGCTATTCTCCAGATTACTATAAAGTAGGGACTCACGATGATGGACAAGGACATATATTTGTGGCAGTCTATACTTATAGTATTGAAGGTATGGAAGTTTTAGATAATATTACAAGTACACCTATAGAGTTAGTATACCCTGGGGAACGTGAAAAACTAGAGGGAGGCATCATCGTCAAAGGAGAAGAAAATTTATACGAGTTATTGGAAAATTATGATGAATAACTTCTAAAGCCATCAGCAATTAGTGTCTTAGCTACCTTTGGTAGATGCAGAGTTTAGATTTGTCTATGGGGAGTAGTTCTTATGGTATTCAATATTTTCTACTAAAACCTGATGACTAAACGCTGGTCGCCATCTTTTATGGATGAACGCTCGTGGCTGGTTGCTAAGTCTCTTGCGCTTATAATGCCTTTTCTATATAATGTAATCTATATAGAAAGGGGTTTTTTTTTGTACGAATACATAAAAGGACACGTTGTCGACATATACGATGATAAAGTAATACTTGAGTGCAATGGCATAGGGTATGCTATTTTTGTTTCAGTAAATACAATGACAGATTTAAGCAATGGTTCAGATAGTGCTCAAATATATATACACGAACACATTCGAGAAGATGAACTGTCTTTCTATGGATTTTCTGATAGAAACGAAAGGCAGATTTTTAAAGACTTAATCAGCGTTTCAGGAATAGGACCTAAAGTAGCTCTTGGAATACTATCGAAATTTAGGGGAAATGAACTCTTAAAATATATTAGTTTAGGTGATGAAAAAGCACTTTCCACTGCACCCGGTGTAGGCAAGAAAACTGCCAATAGAATGATTTTAGAATTAAAAGATAAGTTCAGCAAAATGGCAGCTATCGACCAATACAATGAAATAGATATTCCACCTATAGAGAACGGTATTCGCGAAGACGCTATTGCCGCTCTTATGTCTTTAGGCTATGATTATCACCAAGGTGCACAGTTGGTAGGAAAAGTCTACAAAGAAGATATGACCTTAGAAGAGTTGATTAAAAAAGCGTTGTCAACTAAATAAGGTGGTAAGCAAAACTTAAAAGCCGCCCCTGGTGGCATCGGTTTGATTTAGAACTTAGAACTTAAACAGGAGGTGTTTTTTTGGAAAAAAGGATTATTACTACAGAGATAATAGAACAGGACAATGAGATTGAAAAAACCCTTCGCCCTCAATATTTAAAAGATTACATAGGCCAGGAACTTGTAAAGGAAAAGATGAGTATTTTTATCGAAGCAGCAAAGCAGAGAAAGGAAACACTCGATCACGTTTTACTATACGGTCCCCCAGGCCTTGGAAAAACTACACTAGCAGGAATCATTTCAAATGAGATGAATGTATCAATTAAGATTACTTCAGGTCCAGCCATTGAAAAACCTGGTGACTTAGCAGCTATGCTTACTAATTTAAACGAAGGTGATGTGCTCTTTATTGATGAAATCCATCGCCTCAATCGAGCAGTTGAAGAAATCTTATATCCAGCAATGGAGGATTATGCATTAGATATTATTGTGGGTAAAGGTCCAGGAGCACGGTCTATTCGATTAGACTTGCCGAGGTTTACCTTAATCGGAGCTACTACAAGGGCAGGTCTTTTAACGTCTCCCTTAAGGGATCGATTTGGTGTGATATGTAGACTTCAAATTTATGATCATGAGCAATTAAAGGAGATCATTTTAAGATCATCAGATATATTCAGTTCGCCAATTGACGAAAGAGCAGCACTAGATTTGGCAAAAAGATCAAGAGGAACACCTCGAATTGCTAATCGTCTTCTTAGGAGAATTCGTGATTTTGCACAGATTAAAAACGATGGAATTATCGACATACAAACAACAAATGATGCCCTCGATTTATTAGAGGTAGATTCTATTGGACTAGACGAAGTAGACAGAAAATTATTAATGAGCATTATTGAAAAATTTAGCGGCGGTCCAGTAGGCTTAGACACGCTGTCTGCATCTATTGACGAGGAAAAGACAACTATTGAAGATGTGTACGAGCCCTATCTCTTACAGCTGGGCTTTATACAGAGAACTCCACGAGGTCGAATTGTGACCAAAAGAGCTTATGAGCATCTGAATATACCTATCGAAGAACAATAGTTAAACGATAGTCGAGCGATGGTTAATTGTTTAAAACATTCAAAAAGCGCCAATGGCGCTTTTTCTTGATTTACTGTAACTTATTTAGTATGATATTGAAATACAAGTTTTAAAGGAGCTACTAAATGAATACGAAAGACTTTGATTATGACTTACCAGAAGAACTGATTGCTCAGACCCCTTGTGAAAAGAGGGACAACTCTCGACTTATGGTTGTAAATAGAGAGCACACTACTATAGTACACAAACATTTTTACGATATTCTAGAATATCTAGGTGAAGGAGATACCTTGACTTTAAACAATACTAGGGTCATTCCAGCTCGCCTCTTTGGAACGAAAGCAGATACAGGCGCTGTAATCGAAATTTTGCTTTTAAAGAGGGTACAGGGAGATATTTGGGAAACCTTAGTAAAGCCTGGAAAGAAAGCAAGAATTGGTGCGGTTATTGAGTTTAGTGATAGGCTCAGAGGGGAAATCATAGAGATAAAAGAAGATGGAAATCGTCATATTCAATTTCAATATGATGGCATTTTTGAAGAAATTCTCGATGAATTAGGAATGATGCCTTTGCCACCATATATTAAGGCGAAACTAGAAGATCGAGAAAGATATCAAACGGTATATTCTAAAGTAAAAGGTTCAGCGGCAGCTCCAACAGCAGGACTACACTTTACAGAGGAGCTACTCGAAGAGATTCGCCAAAAGGGAGTTCATATTGCTTACGTAACTTTGCATGTTGGGTTAGGAACCTTTAGACCAGTAAAGGTAGATAATGTAGAAGAACATAAAATGCATTCAGAGTATTATGTTTTAACTCAAGAGACAGCGGATATAATCAATGAAACGAAAAGAACAGGCAATAAAGTAATAGCTGTAGGTACTACTACTGTCCGGACTCTAGAAACAGTTGCTCAAAAGTCCTATCCCTTGCAAGAGTCTTCAGGCTGGACAGATATCTTTATCTATCCAGAATATGAATTTAAAGTGGTAGATAGAATGATCACCAACTTTCACTTACCAGAATCCACCCTTATGATGCTAGTAAGCGCCTTTGCATCAAAGGACTTTATTATGAAAGCGTATAAAGAAGCAGTAGAAGAAAAATATCGATTCTTTAGTTTTGGGGATTCGATGATTATTGTTTAAGGTGGTAAGCAAAACCTTAAAACTTTAAAAGCTGAACGCGGAATGTAGAAAGGTTGGACAGTTGGACAAAGGTTTTACTTAGAACATAGAACTTATAACTTAGAATTACAACGGAGGTATAATGGGGGTCAGTGAGATAAATGGAACGCTTATTTGGTACTATAATATTTGCAAA